>Ga0114974_10002057_pt1 | contig 15639 bp, 17 predicted proteins | sample S_130206_EF_Meta_FD_87318 | JGI IMG/M metagenome (GOLD analysis project Ga0114974, IMG submission 87318) | Freshwater microbial communities from Lake Simoncouche, Canada to study carbon cycling - S_130206_EF_MetaG | ecosystem: Environmental > Aquatic > Freshwater > Lake | place: Lake...
CAACAGACCCCCCAGTACAACACGACTCAAGCGACTAAACATTGGAAATCTCCTTTTAAAAAATTCAAACACGTTTTTGGAACCGCAATACTTTGCGTTCGACGGCACTCACCGCCTCGTTGATCAATAAAGCAAGAACCATCAGCGCAATCAGGCCGGCAAACACGCCGGTGGTATCCAGACGCCCCCCCGAATGTTCGATATACCAACCCAGACCGCGGTTCGAGCCGAGTAGTTCACCGATCACCGAGCCAATCAGGGCGAGACCCACGTTGATACGAAACGCCGCGATCAGCCACGGCAGGATCGACGGCATCTGCACACGCCGAAAAATATACCGGCGCGTCGCACGCATGGTTTTCATCAAGCTGATCAGGTCGCGGTCGACTTCCAGCAGACCCTGGCGCGTGTTGAGCACGAACACGAACACCACCAGCGAAAAAACCAGCATCACTTTGGACATCAGACCGATGCCGAACCAGATTACGAACAAGGGCGCCAAGGCAATGCGCGGCAGGCTGTACAAACCCATCAGGTAAGGATCGACGGCTACCGCGGTGCGCGGAAATGCCACTAGGAAAATGCCGAGTGCAATACCGATCGGCAGGGCCAGCATCAGGCCAAGAAGCGCCTGCCATAGCGTGGCCCACGAATGAATCCACAACATACCCGAGGTTGCGAGCTGCCAAAGGCGCGTGAAAATATCGTAGGGGTTGCTGATCCAGAATTCGTCGATCAAGCGGCCCGATACCAGTTGCCACAGGCCAAAGACGGCGACGAGCACAAGCGCGCGCCAAAACGTCACCTCGAGCAAGGTTAGCTTCTTGACACCGTCAATCTTACCGCTGGCAAATTGGCTCACTTCGCGCTCCTGAAATCGAGGGTTGTGTAAGTGCGACTTGAACCCGTGGTGCATCGGCCGCGTGCTGGCCTGCGCAATGGGGCGTGAGACCGGAGTGAGCGGCCGGACACGACCGGGCGGGACAGTTCACCGGAACAAAGAGCCGGCGACTCGCAGTCACCCACTCGCCTGCTGAATAGGTTCAAAGTATTGCGCACGGACCTTACCTTCGCAAGTTTCCGGCAGCTTTTCCCGACGATAGAGCCGGTGGCAAAGGCGACGCCGAGCATCACGGTTTGAGCACCAGTTTGCCGACGACTTTTCGCTCGTCGAGAAGGCGGAATGCTTCGCGCGTTTGTTCAAGCGGCAGCACACGGTCAACCACCGGCACGAGCTTGCGTTGGCGCACCAGTTCAATCAGGCTGGCCACATCGTCGCGTGTCCACGCATTCGAGCCGATGATGTTGAGTTCAAAAGTCCAGATGTAGCGGATGTCTTCCTTGGGATCGTACCCAGCGGTAGCGCCGCAGGTCAGCAGTCTGCCGTCGTTTTTCAGGCATTTAAGTGATGGCACCCATGTATCACCGCCGGTAAAATTGACGACCACGTCGACGCCCCCACCTGCTCCGCCAAAACGCGCCTTGCCGTAGCGCGACTGCACTTCACGCACCCAGTCACCCTGCGTGTAATCGACACCGTCGTCAGCCCCCAAGGCGCGCAGCCGTTCGAGCTTTTCCTTGCTTGAGGCCGCAACGATGACATGACAGCCGGCCAACTTTGCCAATTGCACGCAGCAGGTGCCGACCCCGCCTGATGCGCCGAGGATGAAAACCTTTTCGCCGGCGACGAGTCGTCCACGCGTCACCATCATGCGATACGCCGTGCCGTAAGCGACGGGAAGAGCCGCCGCCGCTTCGTAGCTCACATCGTCGGGCAGCGGCAGCAATTGCTTGGCGGCAACCTTGACGTATTCGGCAAGGCCGCCATCGGCGCGCTCGCCCAACAGCACGCCCGTCTCGCGGTCGAAGGGATCGACAACAACCCGATCACCAACCTTGACGCCGGTGACCCCTGCGCCCACTCGGACCACTTCGCCGGCGACGTCGATGCCCATGATCAGGGGAAAGGGCAGCGAAATGCCCGGCATGCCGCGCAAGCTGAACAAATCGTGATAGTTGAGCGCGCACGCCCCAACCTTCAATACCACCTCACCCGCGCCCGGCACGGGGTCACGCCAATTCGGCTCCCACGTGATGTCTTCGATTGCGCCATGCGCGTGTATGACCTGTGCCCGCATTGCCAATGTCTCCTGTGCTGCTTTATAGGGACTGAACTTGAGACGTGAATTCAACGCGAAAAACGTGCAGCGCGCTGCACCAGCACGCGCTTGTCGATCTTGTTGGTGCCGGCCAACGGCATCTCGTCGATGAACTCGACAAACCGTGGATGCTGGTAGGCCGGTCCGTGCGCGAGCGCAAATTGCTTGATGTCATCGATGGTCGTATCAAAACCGGGGCAGCGCACGATAAAGGCTGCTGGGATCTGGCCCTTGATTTCGTCGGCCACCGGCAAGACCGCGGCCTGCAATACACCCGGATGTTTTTCCAGCAGTTTTTCCACTTCCCCGGGGTAGATATTCTCCCCACCGCATACAAACATGTCGTCGGCGCGACCAACGAAATAAACATAACCGTTTTCATCGCGCCGCATCACGTCGCCGGTGTTATACCAGCCGTCCTGAAAACGCTTGGCCGATTCGGCCGGCAGGTTCAGGTAACCGGGCGAGACCGCCGGGCAACGCACCCACAACACGCCCTCGTCGGGGTGGGGCCCATCGGTCAACTTGTATTCGGTGCCCGACATCGGATAGCCGAGCGCCAGCGTTGGTCGGGGCAGGCCCTGCGGATGCGGGCCAAAAGCAACCGGGCCAGACTCGGTGGTGCCCCACCAGTTGCTGGTTGCGGCGTTCGGAAAAATCTTGGCGAGCGCGGCGAACATGGCTTCAGTGACCGGCGCCGAACCGGACTTCGCCGACTCGACGTGGCTCAAGTCAAAACGCGCAAGGCACTCAACCTCGCGCGCCACCAGTGCGTACATGGTGGGGACCGCAGTGACCATCTGGCAACGAAACTTCGAGGCCGCTTCGATGTAGAGGCGGGCGCTGAACTGCATCAAAAGCACCGTGGTACCACCCTGCATGGCGATCAACAGACTCTGGATCAGCGCATTCATGTGATACAGCGGCGCCGCAACCAGACCACGTTTCCCGGCAAACGGCGCGCCCGCAGCGAGCAAGGCCTGCATCACCCAGATGTATCCACCGTGCGTGAGCGGCACCCCCTTGGGCTGACCGGTTGAACCCGAGGTATAAAGAATGGTGGCCACCTCGTCGTCGCCCATGGTCATCGACTCGGCCGGCGTGTGCACAAGCAATGCCGCCCATGCTGGACCGACGTCGATGGCCACTGTCGGAATGCCCTCGACCATGTTGGCGCGGGCCGCATCGACCAGCATCATCGAGATACCGGCATCACCGATGATGTAGGCAATGGTGTCGCGCGGCAGTTTGAAGTTGATCGGCACGGCGATCATCCCGGCGCGCATGATGGCCAAAAAGCTGACGAAGAAATTGACGCTGTTACCGGCCAGTATGCCGATGCGCGCGCCACGCGCATGACCGGCAGCGCGCAGACCCGCCGCCATGCGATCGGCCTCGTCCTGCATCTGCGCGTACCCAAACTCGCGCGACGCACCGTCGGACGCGACTTCGATGATGGCCGGCCCCATGGCAGTGAGGTTGCGCGGCAGCACCTCGGCAAGATTGTTGGTTTTCATCTGGACCGCACTATCCAAGCGATGAACTGTAGCAACCACGCCCTACTGCGGTAAGTCGGTTCTGGTCGTCGCTTACGTCAATGTCGACCACCGCGACGGTCTTTCCGATGCGCCGAACGGTTGCGATCGCAACCAAATACGGACCGACCGATGGACGCAAAAAATCGACCCGAAAATTGATGGTCGGCACCGGACCGCCGGTCAAGAGGGCCACGGCGAAATCGCCGACCGTGTCGATGAAAGCGGTGATCGGTCCGCCATGAAACTGCCCCGTCGCAGCGGCGCGCTCGAACTCTGGGCGCATCGGCATTTTCATGCGGATCGCGCCTTTCTCGGCGTCTGCCTCGAGCAACTCGAGTTTCATGAAGGCAATAAAGGGCGATTCGGCCATCCATTGGACGACGGAGTCAACGCTTGTGTCTGTGCTCATTGGTGTGCCATCTTCAAGTGTTTGAAGGACTAAGCCTTTTCGAACGATAAGTTGACATCAAGCAGATTCTCGTTCGACATCAAGGCATCGAGGATCATGCTCTTCGATGCTGCCAATTCCTTGAGCGTCAAAACTTCTACCTGATCGGCGTCAGGACACGCCAATGCGTCGATCAAGGCTTGATGCTCCTGGTAAATTTCCTCCGAGCGGTCGCGAAACGATAAACCAATATGCAAGAGGCGTTCCATTTCCTTGAAAATCTGCGCCAGCGCCGAAACGATACGGTAGTTTCCGGTGGCGGTCGCGACGGTCAGATGAAACTCGCTGTTAGCCTGCAGAAACTTGGATTCGCTTTCGCGATCGCCGGCGTGGTAGTACTGCGAACAAACCTTATCGAGACGACGCAGGCTGAATTCGTCGACCCGGCCGGCGGCGCCGCGGTTGGCCGCGACCTCGATGATCGAACGCAACTGGAACAGGTCGTTGACATCGCGCAGCGTAATCGGCTTGACGATATAGCCCTGGCGACGCACCGGGCGCAGCATGCCCAGTACCGCCAGGCGATCGACCGCCGCGCGGGTCGAGGCCCGCGTCAGGCCAAAACGCTCGGCCAGTTGCGCCTCGGGAACCATGGCGCCGGGAAGAAATTCGCAGCGGACGATAGCGCGATAGAGCACTTCAAAGGCGTGGTCGCTCTGGCGGCTGGACTGCGGCGCTTTGCCGGCATCGGTGCTGATCTCCATGCCGACACCAAATTCCGGCACGCTCTTGGAGCCGCTATGTTTGGCTTTCATCGCTGGGCGTACATTCCATGGTTGAAATCGCCGGTCGGTTCGAGAATACCCGACGTGTCGAAGGCGCGGGGGCTGGCAGCTTGCATCACGTATGGCGGTCTCTTCAGTTGGCCGAATTCATTACGACCAGACCCGCCGGAGTTTTCAGGCGCGCGCGCATGCAGGGCCGGTCGGCAAGGCTAACGGCCACCGCAACGTCGAGCCCGCCGAGCAGCTTGCGCAGGCGCGCCGCTTCGGGGTGGCCAATCTCGAAATCGATCAAGGACGAACCCTTGGCCGAGGTCAAACCAGGGTGCGTGGTGTCGGTCCAGTCGATGAACTTGGGCACATAGTTGCCCAAGGGATTGTCCCTAGGGATCAGCAGGCGCCACTTCAATAGCGCGCCCGCCGGCGTGGTGCGCGAGGCCTCAAACAGATCGCTTTCTATGCCTTCGGAAGTGAGCACTGCGGCCATACTCTCCAGATCCGTTGTGCGGATCATGTACGAGAAAATGCGCGGTTGCGTGTAGGTCTTGAATAACTCACCCCATGAACCTGGCACGTTTTGCTCTGAATCGGGCGCGATCATTTCGAAATAACAATCAGGCCCAAGCGAGGCCAGTGCGTTGCGTGTACCCAGGCCCGGGTGCACACCGCCCATACCCGGCTTGATGCCGCACAAGGTTTCAAAGCCGGCCATCATCTGATCGAGATCAGCGCCGGCATACATCAGGTGATCGAGCGGATTGGCCATTGCGTTTCAGAGGTTAGATCGTCATAGAAAAAGGCGGCGGCCGACTTCAAACATGTTCACAGTTGGGCCCAAGGTTCAGGCAGGCCCGCAGAAAATTTCACGGTAAAACCGATGGGTTGCACCGAAATCGCACCGATAGTAAGAATTCTAACATTTTCAAGCGCCGACGTAAGCTCTGTAGCCGGCGTTTGCCGGCCTAAGGTCGGCAATAGGGTTTCAGCCAGCCTTACCCATTACCTGGAATCGAGCCCGGCCGCCCCCACAGCATGGCGGTACGTCCATCATTGACCGCAGGCGTGCCTTAACCATTGGTTCACCTACCCGTGCACAAACATGTTCTTCTCGGTGATCGGCGGCGCGTCCATGTCCCAGCCTAGGCCGGTCGACGGGCCACCGCTGCGCAGGCAATCGCCCGATACGCCGGTGTCGGCCAGCCCCCCCCGTGCACCTATAGGCTCCCTCTCGCGTCCCTCTCGCAACCAGACTGGCGGCACGATCTTTTTGAAGCTGAGTTCGGGATGGGCGTGCAATTCCTGTCGCAAACCGGCCAGGACGTCCTGCTGTTCGAGCATCGGAAGGGGGAATATTCATACTTGGACATTTAGGCTGAGCGTGACGGCGAATCGTCGCCTGACAAACGAAAATAACTCGTAGGCTTGTTACAATGCCGCCCGTAAGATGTTAGTGAAGAAGAGCCGGCCCGGAAAGGAAAATCGCAGCAAGCGACTCTCGCCCGCCGTGTCAACCATCCATAGCCCCACCGAGCACACAATGGAAAAATCATCGCGGCGATTGATCGTCGCCATCACCGGCGCTTCGGGAGCGATTTACGGCATCCGCGCGCTGCAGTTGCTACGCGAACATGGTTCGATCGAAACCCATCTGATTCTTTCGCCCGCAGCGCTGCGTACCATCCTCGAAGAAACACCGTATGGCGCCGATCAGGTCAAAGCCATGGCCGACGTCGTGCACGAATACCGCGACATTGGCTCGTCAATTTCAAGCGGCTCGTTTGCTACCTCGGGCATGCTGGTCGCGCCGTGTTCGGTCAAAACCTTGTCGGGCATCGCCAATTGCTATGACAGCGAACTCACCGTGCGCGCCGCCGACGTGTGCTTGAAGGAAAGGCGGCGCGTGGTGCTGCTGTTTCGCGAAACCCCGCTGCACGCCGGGCACCTCGCATTGATGCAGCAGGCCAACGCCAACGGCGCTATTGTCATGCCGCCGGTGCCTGCCTTTTATTTCAAGCCGCAGACCCTCGATGAAATCATCAACCAGACCGTCGGCCGCGCGCTCAGCCTATTCGACATCCACCTCAAGTCGGTACGACGCTGGAAAGAAAATACCTGAACACGGGCATTAGCGAACGCCGGGCGGCAGCAGGTCGGCCGGTCGGTCTATTGGCGACATGTGGCGTTGCGGCGCAATCTGGCACTGCGCTGCGTTCTACCTAAGTTCTACCTAAACCGATAGTCCTTGGTACTGCCAACCTGTTGATTCATAACAACTATTTGGAAATTGTTGGTGCCGGAGGCCGGAATCGAACCGGCACGGGTGTTACCCCGCGGGATTTTGAGTCCCGTGCGTCTACCAATTTCACCACTCCGGCGACGCTGAGTCAGCGGGAAATTATGGCACAGTGCGGGTCATGCATTACCCAACCATCGAAGACGCCATCGGCAAGACGCCGATGGTTGCTCTGCAGCGCATCGGTGCTGCACAAGACCAAGCCAGTGGCAACGTTGTCCTGGGGAAACTTGAGGGCAACAACCCGGCCGGTTCGGTGAAGGACCGGCCCGCTTTGTCGATGATCCGACGTGCGCAGGAGCGCGGCGACATCAAGCCGGGCGACACGCTGATCGAAGCGACATCGGGCAATACCGGCATCGCATTGGCGATGGCCGCCGCCATCAAGGGCTACCGCATGGTACTGATCATGCCCGAGGATCTATCGATCGAGCGGGCGCAGACGATGAGGGCTTTTGGTGCCGAATTGATCCTCACGCCCAAGAGCGCCGGCATGGAGTACGCGCGCGATCTGGCCGGGCAAATGGAAAAGGCTGGTAAGGGGCGGGTCCTGGACCAGTTCGCGAATGCCGACAATCCGCGCAGCCACTACGAGGCGACTGGCCCGGAGATATGGGCCGATACGGGAGGACGGGTGACGCATTTTGTCAGCGCCATGGGAACCACCGGAACGATCACCGGCGTGTCACGCTTTCTCAAAGAGAAAAATCCGATGGTGAAAATCATCGGTGCACAGCCTTGCGAAGGCTCGCGCATACCGGGAATTCGAAAGTGGCCGCAGGAGTACCTGCCGGCCATCTACGACCCCTCCGGCGTCGACGAACTGGTCTATGTCAGCCAGGCTGACGCCGAGGACATGTGCCGTCGTATGGCGCGTGAAGAAGGTATATTCGCTGGGATTTCGGCTGCGGGCGCCTGCTGGGTAGCACAGCAGATCAGTCTGCGCGAAAAGGACGCAACCATCGTATTCATCGTCTGCGACCGTGGCGACCGCTACCTGTCGACCGGCGTTTTTCCTGCCTGAGCCCATGACCCACACAGCAAGCACCATGCAAGTCGACGTAGAAGTCGACGCCCGCGGGCTGAACTGTCCGTTGCCGATCTTGAAGGCCAAGAAGGCATTGAATGCCATGCAAAGCGGCCAGACGCTGCGCGTCGTATCGACGGACGCTGGCGCGCAACGCGACTTTCAGGCCTTCGCCAAGCAGACCGGCAACGAACTGGTTGCGCAACAGGCCGAGGGGCCCGAGTGCGTCCACGTGATGCGAAGGCGCTAGCGGGCGGCTAAGCCAGCCGCGCGAGCTGCTCGCGCAGTCTTTCCAGCGTTGCCACAAAGTCTGCTACCCGCTGGCGCTCCTGCGCGATCACTGCGGCGGGCGCCTTTGCCACAAAGGCGGCGTTGTCCAGCTTGGCGCTGGCACGGTCAATATCACCTTGCAGACGGATCGCTTCCTTGCCCAGGCGCAGCCTCTCGGCCTGCGGGTCTATCTCCATGTGCAGACAGATGCGAGCGGCGCCTAGCATGGCGACCGGCGCCGTCTGCGCTGCCGCAGCCCACACGGCCTCATCCTCGAAAATCCGCACCTCGCTCAGCTTGGCCATCGCCTGCAGCACCGTGGCCGTATGGCGCAGGAAATCGGTTTCACCGGCCTCGCCTGAAACCACGAATAGAGGCAGCCGGGTGGCGGGTGACACCTGCATCTCGCCGCGCAGGTTGCGGCAGGCGTTGACCAGCAGTTTGAGCTTCGCGACATGGGCGATGGCGTCGAAGTCGATGCGCTCGGGCTGGCTTTGAGGGTACTCGGCGATGCTGACCGAGTCGCCTGCGCGCCCGGCCACTGGCGCCACCTTTTGCCATAGCGCCTCGGTGATGAAGGGAATAACCGGGTGTGCCAGGCGCAGTATGGTTTCCAACACGCGGATCAGGGTGCGCCGCGTGGCACGCTGCTGGGCGTCGGTCCCAGTGGCGATTTGCACCTTGGCGATCTCCAGGTACCAGTCGCAGAACTCGTCCCAGACGAATTGGTAGATGGCGTTGGCGACATTGTCGAGCCGGTATTCCTCGAAGCCCCGTGCCACCTCGGCCTCGGTCTGCTGAAGCGCAGAGCTTATCCAGCGGTCGGCTTGGCTGAACACCAGATAACCATGCGCCGGGCCGCCCGGCTGGCACTCGGCTTTCGTATGCTCGCGCAACCCGCAGTCGTAGCCTTCGCAGTTCATCAGCACGAAGCGCGTCGCGTTCCACAGCTTGTTGCAAAAGTTGCGGTAGCCCTCGCAGCGCTTGGTGTCGAAATTGATATTGCGCCCGAGCGTCGCCAGCGCAGCAAAAGTGAAGCGCAGCGCGTCGGCGCCGAAGGCCGGTATGCCTTGGGGAAATTCCTTTTGCGTGTTCTTGCGCACCGCAGGAGCCGTCTCGGGCTTGCGCAGCCCCTCAGATCGCTTGGCCAGCAGGGGTTCGAGGGTGATGCCGTCGATCAGGTCGACCGGGTCGAGCACGTTGCCCTCGCTCTTGCTCATTTTTTGGCCGTGCGCGTCGCGCACCAGTCCGTGTATATACACGTGGCTGAATGGCACCTTGCCGGTGAAGTGGGTTGTCATCATGATCATTCGGGCCACCCAAAAGAAGATGATGTCGTAGCCCGTTACCAGAACGCTCGAAGGCAGATACAGCGCGCTGTCTTCGGTCTGTTCGGGCCAGCCCATGGTTGAAAAAGGAACCAGTGCCGACGAGTACCAGGTGTCGAGCACGTCCGGGTCTCGGGTGAGTGTCTTGCCTGGTGCTTGCGCCTGCGCGTCTGCAAGGTCGCGCGCCACATAAACCGTTCCGTCCTCGTCGTACCAGGCCGGAATCTGGTGCCCCCACCAGAGTTGGCGGCTGATGCACCAGTCCTGAATGTTGTGCATCCACTGGTTGTAGGTGTTGACCCAGTTCTCGGGAACAAAGCGCACCGAACCACTTTCGACCGCATCAATCGCTTTTTGGGCAATCGACTTGCTGCCGGGCTGGTCCAGCGGCTCCTTGTTCATGGCGACAAACCACTGGTCGGTCAGCATTGGTTCGATCACCTGGCCTGTGCGCGCGCACCGTGGAACCATCAGCCGGTGCCTTTTTACCTCGACCAGCAACGCGAGCGCCTGCAGATCGGCGACCACCTGTTTGCGTGCCATAAAGCGGTCCATTCCGCGGTAGGCGGCGGGCGCGTTGTCGTTGATGCTCGCATCCAGATCCAGCACGCCGATGACCGGCAGTGCGTGGCGCTGTCCGACCGCGTAGTCGTTGGCGTCGTGCGCCGGCGTCACCTTGACGACGCCGGTGCCAAAAGCCGGGTCCACATAGGCGTCGGCAATGACCGGGATGCTTCGCTCGCAAAGCGGCAACCGGACGCTCTTGCCGATCAGGTGGCGGTAGCGCTCGTCGTCGGGATGCACCATCACCGCCACGTCGCCGAGCATGGTCTCGGGCCTGGTGGTGGCGACGGTCAGGCCGCTTTGCATGTGTCCGCTGACCATCTGCGGGCCCTCGGTGAATGGGTAGCAGATATGCCACAGGAAGCCGTCTTCTTCTTCGCTCTCGACCTCCAGGTCGCTGACGGCGGTTTTGAGTACCGGGTCCCAGTTCACTAGCCGCTTTCCGCGGTAGATCAGGCCCTGCTCATACAGGCGCACAAAGGTTTCGGTGACGGCGCCCGAGAGTTTGTCGTCCATCGTGAAGTATTCGCGGGTCCAGTCGACGCTGTCGCCCATGCGTCGCATTTGGGTCGTGATGGTGTTGCCGCTTTGTTCTTTCCATTCCCATACCCTGGCAACGAAGTTCTTGCGCGACTCCATCGGCGTTGCGCCCATGGCGTGGCGGCTGAGGCCCTGCGCCTGCAGTTGGCGCTCGACGACGATTTGGGTCGCGATGCCGGCGTGGTCGGTGCCCGGAATCCAGACCGTATTGAAGCCGCGCATACGGTGGTAACGCGTCAGGCTGTCCATGATGGTCTGGTTGAACGCGTGGCCCATGTGCAGTGTTCCGGTCACGTTGGGCGGCGGCAGCTGGATCGCGAAGGACGGCGCCCCCGGTCCGGGAACGCCAGTTCCGCGGTGGCCCGCCTGCGCGTAGCCGCGGCGCTCCCATTCGGGGCCCCAATGCGATTCGATCGCGCTCGGCTCAAAGGACTTGGACAGGCTTTCAAGCCCGGGCTGTTGCGGCGTTGCGTTCATGGGGATGGGGATCAACAAAAAGGGACGAAAGCCCTAAGGAATGCCTATGGATGGCGGGTGTGGGCTGGCCCGATTTTACCGACCCGTCCCAGCGCAGGCCGCCGGACGGTGAAAGCCAGCCTGGGCGCGCAAGACGGCGCGGCGCACATCGGAGCTGGCGTTTCAGCGCGCGTTCGCGAGGCTGGCGTCGCCGCGTGCTGCCACGATGCACTCGGCCAGCAGCCGGGCATCGCCGATTTGGTTGGCCAGCAGCAGGATCAGGCGCGCGTTCAGGAGTTCGGATTCGGGGCGGCTCAGGCCGCTGTGGGCGTCGAGCAGCTGCTCGTAAAAGGCGTCCGCGTCTTGCAGCTTCGGGCTGATGTTCATGCTCGTTCCTGGGTGTGCATACCGATGGCCCTGGCCACTGCTGCCACAAGCGCGCCGTCAACCGCTTCGCCGGTCGCAGCCAGATAGCCGTCGGGGCGCAGCAACGCCCAGGCGTGGCCGAACAGGTGACAAGCACCCTGCACATGGCCCAGCGGATCCAGCACCGACTCCCGGGCCTTGGGGCGCGCGCCGGGCGCGTGCACCTGCACGCTGCGCAGCGGCGCCTGCGCGCCGAGTCGTATCAGCCGCTGGCAAGCGATGGCCGACAGGTCGCCGAATGCCAGCAGCAGCAGCCTGCCGTCGGCCCATTGCAGCAGGTCGTTGATGCATCCGGCCTTGCCGTCCGCCCAGCGCAGCCGCACGTTTTGCACGGACAGGCCGCCGGTCACTGCGCAGACGCTGGATCGGGTGTAAGGGTTGGCTACCGCCATACGGCCGGTGTTGACGAGTTGGCGCGCGAACGGGTATTGCCTCGCCAAGCCGATGACAGCGCTGCGAAAGACCCGCTCGACCCCATGGGCGGGCCGCAGGAAGCGCGTCGTTCGATTGGTGACACGCACATTGGTTTGGGCTGCCTCGAGCCGCTCTTCGTTGTAGCTTTCGAGCAGCGCGGCCGGCGCGTTACCCTGCAGCACCGCTGCCAGTTTCCAGGCCAAGTTGTCGGCGTCGGCCACCCCGGTATTGCCCCCGCGGGCTCCGAAGGGGCTGACGATCTTGGCGGCGTCGCCGATGAAGAAGACGCTGCCGATGCGCAGCCTTTCGAGACATTGGCTGCGATACACGTAGGGTCCGACCCAGACGATCTCCCATTGCACCCGGTCGCCGAACTGGCGTCGCAGGCGCTCGCGTACCTGCGCCTCGCTGGCGATGCACGCCGGGTCGGCGTCGGGTTCCATCTGATAGTCGATGCGCCACACATCGTCGGCCATGAGGTGCTGCCAGACGGCGCGGTTCTCGTTGAAAGGTGCCTCGATCCACGTGTGGCGTTCAGCCGGCGCAGGCGTCTCAAAGCGTACATCGGCGATGCACCAGCGGTCGTCGCCCTGCGTCGTGTGCATGGTCGCGCCGCACCAGCTGTGAAAGGGACTGTGTGCCCCGCTCGCGTCGACCACATGCTCGGCTTGTAGCGGGTAGCTTCCAGCCGGTGTGCTGACTGTCAGCGTGGCGAAGCCCCGGTGCTGTTCAAAACCGGTTACGCGCGAACACCAGCGCAGTTGCACCTGACGCGTGGCGGTTGCTTTGGCGTTGAGCTGGTTTATGCGCTCCACCAGAAAGCCTTCTATGTAGAACTGCTGGATGTTGGTGAAGGGTGGCTGCAAGGAGAGCTGGAAGTTTTCCTGCTGGCGCAGGTCGAAGGAATAGACCTCGTCGGCTCCCGCGAAGGTGCGACCCACGCTCCACTGAACGCCCTTGCGCGCGATGCGTTCAAACACGCCGAGCCGGTCGAAAATTTCGAGTGACTTTTGCGTGTAACAGATGCCACGCGAGGAGGCGCCCTTGACGCCGACCGTGTTGTCCTCGTCGAGCATGATGGCGGCGACGCCCTGGCGCGCCAGGGCGCAGGCCAGCGTCAGACCGGTGATGCCGGCCCCGACGATCACTACCGGGTGGCGCACGACGGCGGCGCAGCGGATTTCGGGCGGCTCGACAAAGGGGTACTCTGGCAGCGCGTAGCCGCTGCCATGGGCGAAGGCATAGCCACTGGCGCAGGCCGGGGCTCGCGAGGGCTTGGGTCGCTCACTCATCTCATGGGCGCGCGCCGCCTGGCTGGCCGGCGAGCTCAGGCCTGTCGTTGCGCTGCGGTTTGAGCGGCCCGCTGGCCCGTCCTGTCGCGCGGTCGATCCGCCACTGCTGTTTGCGCGCACTCCACTCGGCTAGGCGCTCGTGCGCCAGCCGGCTTTCTTGCAGCATCTGGAACGCGTCTGCCACCTGCGCCGAGAGCTCGAGCCGCACGCCGTTGGGGTCGAAAAAATAGATACTCTTGAATACATGGTGGTCGGTCACTCCGATGACGTCGACGCCATGCGCTTGCAGCCGCGCCTTCATCAGCTCAAGCTCTGCCACCGTGTCGACGCGAAAAGCGATGTGGTGGACCCAGGCTGGGGTGTTGGGCGAGGGAAGCGCTGCTTCGTCGTCGCCTAGGTCGAAGAAGGCGATGAAGGAGCCGTCCTGCAGCCTGAAGAAGAAATGCGTGTAAGGACAATATTCGCCGGTGCTCGGTACATGGTCGCTTTGGATGATGTGGTACAGCGGCAGGCCGAGTATGTCTTCGTAGAAATGCCGGGTTTCTTCAGCGTCGCGGGCCCGGTACGCATAGTGGTGCAGTTGCCGGATCGGCGCCGGTGCAGGCAGGGTCGCGCTACGGTTCAAGACAACTGCCATAGGGGCCTTTCAAGACGGCGACTTTGCCGAGTACCAACCGAATCACTATAGCGGAACAGGGGCTACCGGATGGGACTCCCTGCGGCCCATATCGTCGACTCCTTGGCCATAGTCGTTTTGAATCCAAGGCATTGATTGCGCCAATTGGACGGGCAAGCCCAAGCGCGCTACGCTTCGCGGGTCTGTGGCCACGCTGGTGGCCGCCAAGACGTTTCAGACCCCTCAACCCAGTTAGGAGATTTTCATGGCAGCACTCAAAGGCTCCAAGACAGAAGACAACCTGAAGGCCGCCTTTGCAGGCGAATCGCAGGCCAACCGGCGTTACCTGTATTTCGCGAACAAGGCCGACATCGAAGGTCAAAACGACGTTGCAGCGCTGTTCCGTTCCACCGCCGAGGGCGAGACCGGCCACGCGCACGGCCATCTCGAGTGGTTGGAGCAGTGCGGCGACCCGGCCACTGGCCTGCCGATTGGCCCCACCCGTGACAACCTCAAGGCCGCAGTGGCCGGTGAGACGCATGAGTACACCGATATGTACCCCGGAATGGCCAAGACCGCCCGCTCCGAGGGCCATGACGAGATCGCCGACTGGTTCGAGACCCTGGCCAAGGCCGAGCGCAGCCATGCGAACCGCTACGCCAAGGCCTTGAACGAACTGGTCGACTGACCGTTCGCAGCGGCGCGCTAAGCGCCGCGCCCGCCCGGCCACCGCACGTGGCCGGTTTTGGCAAGCAGCCGTCGGCTGCTTGCCAAAACCAAGAAATATCGGAGGACAGCATGGCACGCGAAGGCAACCTGGAGGCGCCCACCCGGCACCCGATCGACTGGAAGGGCCCCGACTACTACGACGAGGAGGCGACTCTCCAGGAGATGGAGCGGATATTTGACATCTGCCATGGGTGCCGACGCTGCGTGAGCCTGTGCGGCTCCTTTCCGACCTTGTTTGACCTGGTCGACGAGAGCAAGACGATGGAGGTGGACGGCGTTGACAAGAAGGACTACTGGAAGGTGGTGGACCAGTGCTACCTGTGCGACCTGTGCTACATGACCAAGTGTCCCTATGTTCCTCCGCATGCATGGAACCTGGACTTTCCGCACACCATGCTGCGCGCGAAGGCGATCAAGTTCAAGAAGGGCGAGGTCGGCATGGGCGAGCGACTGCTCGCGTCGACCGACGTGCACGGCCAGTTCGCCGGCATTCCGGTCGTGGTCCAGGCGGTTAACGCGGTGAATCGGACTGCGTTGGCGCGCGGTTTGATGGAAGACGCGATCGGCGTTGACAGGAATGCCTGGCTTCCGTCGCTGGCGACCCGGCGTTTTCGCTCTGCGGCACCCGCGAGTGCGCAGCACAAGGTAGTCGACGGTGCCAAGACGCCGGGCAAGGTGGTGATCTATTCCACCTGCTATGTGAATTACAACGAGCCCGGCATCGGACTGGATTTGCTCAAGCTGCTCGACCACAATGCAGTTCCCTACGTTCTGGTATAGAAGGAAAAAGGCGGCGTGATGCCCAAGCTCGAGCTCG
>Ga0114974_10002058_pt1 | contig 15628 bp, 11 predicted proteins | sample S_130206_EF_Meta_FD_87318 | JGI IMG/M metagenome (GOLD analysis project Ga0114974, IMG submission 87318) | Freshwater microbial communities from Lake Simoncouche, Canada to study carbon cycling - S_130206_EF_MetaG | ecosystem: Environmental > Aquatic > Freshwater > Lake | place: Lake...
ACCGCCCGGACAAAAGCAATTTCCAAGTCCGTGTACACACCGTCCGCAGACGCCACCGCCATGCAGCTCTGTAAAAGTGCGCCCCGCAACGCGGCCGCGCCCTGCTCGCATTCCTGAAGGGCGCGTTCGATGGTGGCCACCGGGATCTGCGCTACATCCAGACGCAGCAACTCTCCCAGACCCAGAGCCTTCCAGCCTCGCTGAAAAGACTCGTCCCGGGCCGTCTCCTCGTCTGCACCCAGGGCGGCCATTGCAGAAAGGACGACTTGAAGGGGCCCTTTCAAAGACATGCCATCGGTGTACCTGACAGGCGCCACGGGGCGCAGCCCTGAGGCCACCCCCAGATGCCGGCGGACCGACTGAAGCAGCATCATTTCGAACAAGTTATACACCCTGTCCGCCAGGACCTGGCGCTCACAGGCCGACAGCAGTGAACCCACCTGCGGTTTGGGCAGGTGGCGCGCGGCAGAAAGCGCGAGGTCCAGCAGCGCCATCCGCTGCGGCGTACTGCACGCGGCGAGGCCTCCCCCCGCGTCGGAAGCAGCCTCGTCCCCAAACGCCTCAAGGAGGCCCAGCACCACCCGCCCGGAGGATTCGGGATTCCTCGCCAAATCAACCCACTCCTCCGGCAACCCTCCCAACAGTTCTCTGGCATCTGCAAAAGCCTCCGAGCCGGCAAATCCTGCCGCGGGTGCGGATCCGGATTCGTCTTCCCCTTCCTCCCTCTCCTGCGCCGGGCCTTCCAGCATTTCGCCCTGCCAGGCCGGATCCAGCCGCCGGATCCTATCCGTCAGAGGCGGATGGGTGGCAAACAACGCCGAGAAAAAACCGGCGGCGCCATCGCAAAAAAGCATGTGCGACACCTCCGTAGCCCTAGGAGCCGCCAGCCGCGAGCCTTCAGCGAATCCTCCAATTTTCTTCAAAGCCCCACTGATCCCCTGCGGGTTACGAGTAAACTGCACGGCCGATGCATCCGCCAGAAACTCCCGCTGCCGCGAGATCGCAGCCTGGATCCAGCGGGCGAAAAAAGCCCCGACAGAGCCGATGACCAGCAGGCCGATTCCTGACACGAAAAGAATGGCGGGGAGGCTGCTTCCCTCCTGTTTTTTTCCAGACCCGGATTGCCCTCCGCTCCTCCCAGAGGTGTGGGGCGCCAGACGCACGAGCACTTTGCCCAAAACGGAGAGGACCAGGATTCCCGCAATCCAGGCCATCATGTGAAAGTTCAGCCGCATGTCTCCGTTGAGGATGTGGCTGCATTCGTGTGCCACAACTCCCTGCAATTCGTCACGCGTCAGGCGTTCTAGGCACCCTCGGCTGACCGCCACGACGGCGGAAGAAGGGTCTGCACCCGCAGCGAACGCGTTAATGGCCGGTTCTTCGTCCAACACCCAGACCTCGGGGACGCGCACGCCAGAGGCGATGGAAACTTCTTCCACCACATTGAGGAGCCGTTTTTCGTGAAAGTCTGCGGCATCCGGCGTGACAAGGCGTCCCCCCAACGCCTTGGCCACCGAGGCACCGCCCCCTGACAGAGAGGCCCACTTTGAAAGCACGCCGATTCCCATGGGCAGAAGCGTGACTCCGGCCGTCCACGGCAACAGGGCCCAGTGGGGCCGAAAATGAAATTCCACGCCTCGGTACCACGCAAGCATCACCTCGCACCCTAAATGGACGGAGAGGACAGTCAGAAAGACCGCGCCTGCAAAAATCCAGAGCAACCGGCCGGTGCGCTCACGCGCGGCATCCTGCGCTGCAAAAAAATCCATGGGGCTTAGTTCTTGGTTCTTTGTTCTTGGTTCTTTGTTCTTGGTTCTTTGTTCTTGGGATCTGTTCTAAACTGTTCTGAGGGGGGCTGAAAAGAGCTCCTGAGCTTTAAAAAAGCCTGGAAGGAGGAAGTCCCAGGGAAACCCGGAGGGACTAGCCAAAAGTCTGGGAGCCAGTTCCGGGAAACTGGAGCGGTTCCTTTTGAGAAAAGAAGCCCGCGCTTAAAGCAAACCTGAGGCGGGCCAGAGTCGGAATTGGCGCAAAATCATGCGAAACTCACCTTGGGTGCCTCCCTCTCCGCGGCTTCTTTCACCTCGAACAGGGAGGCCGACTGGAAGCCCAAAAAGTTGACGATCAGGACGGTGGGAAAAGTCTGCCGAGCGACGTTGTACAGGGTCACCGCGTCGTTGTACCCCTGACGCGCGAAGGACACCTTGTTTTCGGTGGAGGTGAGTTCCTCCGTGAGCTGCATCATGTTCTGGTTGGCCTTCAACTCGGGGTAAGCCTCGGAAACCGCCATGAGGCGCCCCATGACCCCGCCGAGGCCCTGTTCGGCTTGGAGCAGGCGCTGGATGTTCCCTTCGTCGGCAGGGTTTGAAGAAAGGGCCTGCAGGGCGGAGGACGCCTGGTTGCGCGCGGCGATGACGGCCTCGAGTGTTTCACGCTCGTGGCGCATGTACCCGCGCGCCGTCTCGACCAGGTTCGGAATGAGGTCGTAACGGCGTTTTAACTGCACATCAATCTGGGCGAAGGCGTTTTGAAACCGGGCGCGAGCACTCACCAGCCCGTTGTAGCAACCCACTCCCCAGACGAGGACCAGTAAGAAAAACAGGGCCACGACTACTGCGAAAATAACGGCTATGCTCAGAGTCATAAGGTTTCGATAGGTTGCAGCTGATGGTTCTAATCTGCGTTAAATTTGGGAAAAGCCAAATGCGAATCACCGCAAACATCTGGGGTTTTCACCTTAAAGTTTAGTCGATAGATCTGCCTCAAACAAGACCTGCTTCCCGTTTGCCAGAAAGCCGCATTTCCCTTCAACATACTGCTCCATGTCCAAAGCCGCCGTCATCATTCCCGCACGCTGGGCCTCCACCCGCTTTCCCGGCAAACCCCTGCATCTTTTGGCGGGCAAACCCCTTGTCCAGCACGTCTGGGAGCGGGCCTCCCGCGCCCGCGGCGTGGAAACCGTCATCATCGCCACCGACGACATGCGGATTGCCGAGGCCGCCTTCGGCTTCGGCGCAGAGGTGGCGCTTACCTCCCCCCAATGTGTTTCCGGGACGGATCGCTGCGCGGAAGTCGCCGCCCGCCTCAAGGGCCTTTCGCACGTGATCAACGTGCAGGGCGACGAGCCGCTGATCGACCCAGCACTCATCAGCCGGCTCGCACGCGCGCTCGCGCGGGAACCCTCGCTGGCCATGGTCACGGCGGCCGTCCCCTTTGCGCCGGACGAGGATCCGGCCAATCCTAACGCGGTCAAAGTGGTGCTCAACCGCGACTCCAACGCGCTTTATTTTTCCCGCAGTCTCCTTCCCTATCCCCGCGATGGAGGGAAGTTTGCCTTCCTGCGCCACCTCGGGATCTACGGCTACAGCAGAAAATTCCTGCTTCAATTCGTGAAATGGCGCACAGGAAAACTTGAGGCTGCAGAATCCCTCGAACAGTTGCGCGCCCTGGAGCACGGAGCCACGATCCGAGTACTTTCCACAAAATCCGCGTCGATCGGGGTGGACACCCCCTCGGATGCCCTCGCGGCCGAAGCGCTCCTTTCTCGTGGGGCCCGGTTGAGGGCGGCGCGCAAGTGAGTCTTCCTTTTCCTATTATTTACGCACCGGACAGCCTATCTTTGGTTCAACTTAATCTGTCACTATGGCCAAATCTAATCATCCCATGAAGTATATCTTTGTCACCGGGGGTGTTGTCTCCTCATTAGGCAAAGGTCTGGCCGCAGCCTCCCTGGGTACCCTTCTTGAAAACCGCGGACTCAAGGTGGTTCTTCAGAAATTTGATCCCTATTTGAATGTCGATCCGGGCACAATGAACCCGTTCCAACATGGGGAAGTCTATGTGTTGGATGATGGCGCGGAAACGGATCTTGATCTAGGCCACTACGAACGCTTCACCAGCTCCGTGCTGAGCCGCTCCAACAGCACCACCTCCGGCCAGGTCTACGAAACGGTGCTCGCAAGGGAGCGGCGCGGCGATTATCTGGGCAACACGGTGCAAGTCATCCCGCACGTCACTGACGAGATCAAGCTGCGGCTGCGCACGCTTTCAAGCGAGCAGCCCTGCGACATTCTCATCACTGAAATCGGGGGCACTACCGGCGACATTGAAGGGCTCCCTTTTTTGGAGGCGATCCGACAATTCGTACTGGAAGTGGGCCCTCAAAATGTGGTGATCATGCACGTCACCCTCGTGCCCTTCATCAAGGCGGCGGGCGAGCTCAAAACCAAGCCCTCGCAGCAGTCCATCGCGAAGCTGCGAGAAATCGGGCTGCATCCGCAGGTGCTGATATGCCGGACAGAACACCCTCTGGAGGAGGATGTTCGCCAAAAGCTTTCGATGTTCTGCAACGTCCCTCTGGACGCCGTCGTCGAAGCCAGGGACGTGGACCACTCCATTTATGAAATGCCCCTCATGCTGCAGCGGGAGGGGTTGGACGACACCATTTGCGAACTGCTGCACCTCACCGCTCCGCCCGCGGCAATGAAGGAATGGCGCCGGTTTGTGGACCGCGTCGTCTATCCTAAAAAGAGGGTCAAAATCGCAGTCGTCGGGAAGTACATCGAGCTTCAGGACGCCTACAAGTCGATCTACGAGTCCCTCACACACGCCGCCGCTGCAAGCGACTGCGGCATCGACCTCGTCCGTGTGGACGCGGAAACTTTGGAAGACTGGAATCCCGCAACGGTGCTCAAAGACGTGGCCGGCGTGTTGGTTCCAGGAGGGTTCGGAGAGCGTGGCGTGGAGGGCAAGATCAACGCGACTCGGTTTGCGCGCGAAAACAACGTGCCCTTCCTCGGCTTGTGCTTGGGAATGCAGGTGGCGACCATCGAGTTCGCACGCAACGTCTGCGGGCTTGCGGACGCCAATTCCGCGGAATTCGACCCGGAATCCAAAAACTGCGTGATTCATCTTCTGGAAGAGCAGAAGGACGTCACGGGCAAGGGTGCCACTATGCGCCTGGGGACTTGGCCGACGCTCATCAAAGAGGGGACCAAGGCCCACAAGGTCTACGCCACGGGGGAGATCCGCGAGCGGCACCGGCACCGTTACGAGTTCAACCTCGCCTACCGCGAGCAGATGGAGGCCAAGGGCTTCATCATTTCAGGCACTTCTCCGGATGGAAATCTTGTGGAACTCATTGAGCTCAAAGCGCATCCCTATTTTCTGGCGTGCCAGTTCCACCCCGAGTTCCAGTCCAAGCCAAACCACCCTCACCCGTTGTTCAGCGGGTTCATCCAGGCCAGCCTGGCTAACTGTTAGCCCGCGCCCCCGTGTCCCTTCCGTATCCAGACAATCTCGTGCTCATCGGTTTCATGGGCAGCGGCAAGTCCTCTGTGGGAAAATTGACAGCCCGGGCTTTGGGGTTTCAATTTTTTGACACGGACCAAGCCATCGTCGAGCGGGCGGGACGGCCGATTTCCTCGATCTTCGAAACGGACGGGGAGGCCGCGTTTCGGGCCTTGGAGACAGAGGTGATTGCCTCGCTCGGCCACCTGCACCGCTGTGTTATTTCCACCGGCGGCGGGGCCGTCCTGTCGGAACGCAACCGCGAATTGCTGCGTGCGCTTGGGTTTGTGGTGTGCCTGACCGCGTCGGACGAGGTCCTTTTTGAACGCGTCGCGCGCAATACGAAGAGGCCCCTCCTCCAAACCGAAAACCCGCGGGCCACTCTCTCGAAGCTCATCGGGGAACGCAACGCCCTGTATTCCGAAACGGCGCATTGGACCCTGGACACGACTACTGTCCCCCAGTCAGGTGCAGTTGAGGCTCTTACTGCCGCGGCTAAAGAGGCTTTTGCGTGGAAACGCACCCCCTAAAACTTGCCGTCCAAGCGCACGCCAAGCGGCTCGGCTTTGACGCCTGCCGCTTTGCCTCCGCCCAATCGCCGCCCCACGCAGACGCCTTCCGCCAGTGGCTCGCCGAGGGCAAGGCTGGAGAGATGGCCTGGCTGGGTAAAAACGCGGACCGCCGCACCGACCCGCAACTCGTTCTTCCCGGGGCAAAGACGATCATCATGGTCGCCCGCAACTACGCCCCCGCAGGGCCAAGCCCCCACCCAAGAACCGGTTATGAAATTGCCCGGTACGCCTGGGGAGAAGACTACCACGAGGTGCTAACGCCGAGGATCCGGGAACTGGAGGAAGTGCTTGCCGCGCAGGGTGGCCGGCAACGCAGCTACATCGACACCGGGCCTGTGTTGGAACGCGACTATGCCGTGCTGGCCGGGCTGGGGTGGCACGGGAAAAGCACGATGGTGATTTCCCGGGAGCTCGGCGCCTTTTTCTTTCTGGGTGCGCTCCTGACCACGCTCGAAATCCCTCCGGACGCCCCGGCCGTGGACCGTTGCGGCCGCTGCACAAAATGCATAGACGTTTGCCCGACGGCCGCCATCACCGGCCCGCAGCAACTCGACGCGAGGCGCTGCGTCTCCTACCTGACCATCGAACTCAAGGGGGCGATCCCGGAAGAACTTCGCCCGCTCATCGGCAACCGGATTTACGGCTGCGACGACTGCGCCGCGGTCTGCCCCTGGAACCGTTTCGCCAAAGCCTCGACGGAATTACGCTTTGCTGCCCAACCTTTTGCCTACTCCTGGAGGCTGAGAGATTTTCTGGCCCTCGACGATGCGGCGTTCCGGGAGCTGTTCCGAGATTCGCCGATCAAGAGAATCAAGCGGCGGGGGTTTCTGAGGAATGTGTGCGTGGCGCTGGGCAACACAGGAGGGGCGGAGGATCTTGCCGCGCTGCAAAAAGCGGCTTCGGATCCAGAGCCGCTGATTGCCGAACACGCATCCTGGGCGCTGGGGGAGATTGAGCGCAGAAGCGGGGCCGCCAAACAAGCCGCAGAGCCTCTCTTGCCGGCGTAGCCCCCTGCCAAAACGGAGTCTAGCGCCCGTGCCGATTCCGCCGCCTCAGAGCTTCCGGTCGCTGCGGGCGCTGCGCAGGTGGATCGTCTTGGTCTCCAAGTCGTGGATCGCCTTGATGTAGCGCACGGTGCGACTGCGCGCCCTCATGAGAATCGACGTGGTCGTCGCCTTTTTACCGGTCACCTTGACGCCGGGAAGCAGTGGGCTGTCGCTGATTCCGGTCGCGCAAAAAATGGCGCTGTCGCCTTGGATGAGGTCGTCCACTCCGTAAACGCGGTCCACCTCAGCCAGGCCAACCTCGGCGGCCACGCTTTCGCGTTCTGCCTGATCTTTAGGCCACATTTGAAGCAACATGCCACCGCCCATCGCCTTGAGTGCGGCGGCGGTGAGGATCCCCTCGGGGGAACCTCCGATGCCGTAGTAAAGATCAACGCCGGAATCCGCCAGGGAAGGCGAGACGGCCGCGGTAATATCTCCGTCGGAGATAAGCCGGAGTGCGGCACCCGAGCGGCGGATTTGCTCGATGAGCTTGGCGTGGCGCGGCCGGTTCATGGTCATTACGACGAGCTCCGGAACGCGCTTATCAAGCGCCTTGGCGACAAGGGCAAGCGTATGCTCAAGGGGCGCTTCGAGGCTCAGGACCTCCATTCCCTGCTCCATCGCGCGCACGACGGCGGGCCCGTAGGCGAGTTTGGTGGAGTAAAAGGCGGGAAGATTCCGCATGGCGCGTGTGTTCCCTGCGTGGGTCTGGCTTGCGGCAATCACGGAGATGGAATTCGGCAGGCCGTTGGCGATGTTGGAGGTCCCGTCGATGGGGTCGAGGGCGATGTCAAAACTGGGAGAGCCCGGTTTCCAGGTGCCAAGGTGTTCGCCAAGGAAGATACCAGGCGCGTTGTCTTTAATCCCCTCGCCGATCACGACCTCCCCGCAAAGGTCCACCAGGTCGAAGACTCCGTAAATCGCGTCGCAGGCCGCCTCGTCCGCAAGCTCCTTTTCCCCGCGCCCCAGCCAAGCGAGGGAATTCAAGGCGGCGTTTTCAGTCGCCCGAACGAATTCAAATTCGATGGTTCGCTCAGCGTCGCTCACGGAAAGGGAAACAGGATGATACATGGGTAAGAAAGAGGTAACCCCTAAGTCATAGGCTGAAGATGGACGGGAGAACAGCTCCTGCCTGTGTTTTGGCCGTAAAATTACATTTTCCAACCTCCGGCCATCCTGCGGGTTCCTCACCTGCGATTCACAAAATCACGCGTCTTTGGGGTTTTAGGACTCAGGATTGAGCAAGAAGCGCTTTCAGTCTGTGTTTGTCTTTGCTTGCCCGCATGGGATTCTGTGAGACTGCTGGTCTTCACCTTTTAGCTTTTTATCCCATGCTCTCAGCCGGAATTGTCGGTCTCCCTAACGTCGGAAAATCCACCTTGTTCAATGCAGTGACGCGCACGCGGAAGGCGCAGGCGGCGAACTATCCGTTCTGCACCATTGATCCGAACGTTGGTGTGGTGACCGTGCCGGATGCTCGCCTGGAGGTGCTTGCCAAGATTTCGCACACCAAGAAAGTGGTGCCGGCGGCGATTGAATTTGTGGACATTGCCGGTTTGGTGAAGGGAGCGAGCGCTGGGGAAGGCCTGGGCAACCAGTTTCTAAGCCATATCCGTGAGGTGACGGCGATTGTTCAGGTGGTTCGCTGCTTCGAAGACGACGACATCCATCACGTCAGCGGTTCAGTGGATCCGGTTAGAGACATTGAAGTCATCAATACGGAACTTGTTCTGGCGGACTATGCAGCGCTTACCAAAAGGCTGGAGCGCCTAAACAAGGCGATCCGAGTGGGGGACAAGGTCGCCAAGGCGGAGGCTGCGGTGATTGAAAAACTCCTACCTCACCTCAACGAAGGCCGGCCGGCACTCACCCTGGAACTCTCCGAGGAGGAAAAACGCGTTGTGAAAGAGTTTTTCCTGCTCACGAACAAGCCGACGATTTTTGCGTGCAACGTTTCGGAAGCCGACCTTGCGACGGTGTCCAAACTGGTCCAGGACGGTGCAGGCGCGGAGGTGCAGACGCTGCCAGCTGCGATTCATGTCCAAGCGGTGCAAAAATATGCGGCAGCCCATTTTGCGACGGGTGCGGTGGTGATCAGCGCCCAGATTGAAAGTGAACTCGTCGACCTTCCCGAAGCCGAAGCGCAGGAATACCTGACGGGGTTGGGTGTGGCCAGCAGCGGAGTGGGTTCCCTCATCAGAGCCGTATATCATCTCCTGGGACTGCGGACTTACTTGACCACGGGTGAGCAGGAAACACGCGCCTGGACGATCCGCTCTGGGGACAAGGCTCCGGCGGCGGCCGGGGTGATTCACTCCGACTTTGAGCGCGGATTTATTGCGGCGGAAATTACCGCCTACGATGATCTTGTGGCGCTGGGCTCGTTTGCCAAGGCGCGCGAGGCCGGCAAGCTCCGGATCGAAGGCAAGGAGTACGTCGTCCAAGACGGCGACGTGGTGGAGTTTAGGTTCAACGTTTAACGGCGGGCAGGAGGAGCGGGGCGGAAACGGAGCGCCCCAATCCCCGCCAGGCGTTTCGCTGCGGCGCCTGTTTTCGCCGCGGCGCGGGATGGATGCGTGGAAAAACTCCTCTCAGGCGCCCATTTTGAACCCCTCCCCTTTACACAGTGCGTCTGCTGCGCCATCTTTGTCGCACGCATGCAACCTCGCTGGCTACTACCCCTTAGGCCTGTGCACTCACGGCTCCGCCCTTTCCTTTGTTTTCTGCTGCTGGGCCTTGTCCAGTTCAGTCTGACCCCGCTCGTCCGGGCGGCCGACCCCAACGTGGTCCGCAAAAGCCTGGCGCGCATCAGCAACACCTCTCAGGAGCCCAACTACCGCCAGCCCTGGCTTCCTGGGGTCACCATGAGCAGCTCCGGCACCGGCTGGGTCGTCTCCAAAAACCGGATCCTCACCAACGCGCACGTCGTCTCCAACGCGCGTTTCCTCACCCTCGAGAAAGAACGGGACCCCAAAAAATACATCGCCGAAGTCGAACACATTGCTCACGACTGTGATCTGGCGATCCTCAAGGTTCAGGACCCAGCCTTTTTCACGGGCACCATTCCTTTGGATTTGGGCGGCATTCCGGAAATTGAGACGGAGGTGTCCGTCTACGGCTACCCGATAGGCGGGGATCGTTTATCTGTCACCCGCGGTGTTGTTTCACGAGTGGATTTCCGGCCCTACGCACACTCTGGAATCGACTCCCATCTGACCATTCAGATTGACGCGGCAATCAACCCCGGCAACAGCGGCGGGCCGGTGCTGCAAAAGGGGAAGGTCGTTGGCGTGGCTTTCCAAGGATTTAGCGGAGACGTAGCGCAGAACGTTGGCTACATGATTCCCACGCCGGTGATCCGGAGGTTTCTGACGGACATCGCCGACGGTACCTACGACCGGTACATGGATTTGTCCCTCACCACTTTCAATACCCTCAACCCTGCGCTGCGCGCCGGCCTGGGACTCCCAAACAATGATCTCGGCGTTCTGGTTTCCTCGGTGGCTTCCGCCGGGGTATGCAGCGGTTACGTTCTCCCCGGAGACGTCATTCTCGCGGTGGACGGACTGGCAGTGGCGAGCGACGGAACCGTCGAGATTGAAAACGAGCGGATTCAGATGGCCGAGGTGGCCGAACGCAAGTTCCGTGGAGACTCCATTAAAATGCGCTTGTTGCGAGACCACAAGGAACTCGAAACAACCATTCCCCTCTCCAACGCATGGCCCTTTCCGATGCAGGCCAACCAGTTTGACGTGCAGCCGACCTACGTCCTCTTTGGGGGGCTTTTGTTCCAACCCCTCTCGCGAAACCTCCTGAGTTCCGTCCAGTTTCAAAATCCCCGGCTGAACTACTTCTTCGAGGCCTTTGTTCCCAAGGAAATTTACAAGGAACATCCCGAAGTCATTGTGCTCAGCAATATTCTGGCCGACCCGATCAACACCTACCTCAATGAGTTCAAAGAGGGCGTGGTGGAAGAGATCAACTCCACCCCGGTGCGCACCTTGAAGGACGTCTCCGAGGCTTTCTCCAAGCCGGTGGATTTTTACGTGGTCAAATTTATCGGCAACGGCCGCCCTCTCGTACTGGAGCGCGCTGCCGTGGAATCGGCCCGCGAACGCATCCGCACTCGTTACGGACTGCAGCGGGAACAAAACCTGGAAGCCAACTCACGCTAATCTTTTTATGCGAGCCACCCCTTTCTTTGCGGCCCTCCTTCTCTCGGCCACGACCCTTTGCATCGCACACGGTGCCCCCCTGCCGGACACGACGACCGCTGTATCTACCGCCGTCTCCACCACTGCGACTGCGACTGCGGGCGCTGCGGTAGCAACCGACAGCCGTGCAGATTTCCTCAAGAACATCGTGCGGGTCGCGGTGACCGCCCAGCCCTACGACTTTGCGCGGCCCTGGTCCAAACGCGCCCCCACCTCGCGCAGAGCGCTGGGAACGGTTCTCGAAGGGAACCGCATTCTGGTGACCGCAGAGGTTGTCGCCAACGCCACCTACATCGAGCTCGAAAGCCCGGATGGCGAACAAAAACAGCCAGCCCGTGTCGAATGCGTAGACTACGAAGCAGACCTGGCTCTGCTCAAACCCGAGTCCGATGACTTCTTCAAGACGCGCCCTGGCGTCCGCTTCGTGACGCCCCAGGTGGGGGACTCCCTCAGCATCCTGCAGTTGGAGGCAAACGGCAACCCGCTCTTCTCCAAGGGCCCAATGACCACGGCGGAGGTGGTGCGATACCCCATCGACGACTCCTCCTTCCTCGTGGGCCGACTAAACGTGCCGCTTCAAATCCGGGAATCCACCCAGTCTTTGCCTCTGTTCAAGGAAGGGAAACTAGCCGGTGTCATGCTCCGTTATGACGCCCAGTCGAGCCTCCTGGACTTTATACCAGCCGCCGTCGTGGAGCATTTTCTAAAAGATGCGCTTAAAACGCCCTATGAAGGGTTCCCCCGCATGGGCTGCAGTTTTTCAGTGACGCGCGACCCGCAGTTGAGACGTTACCTAGGTCTCAACGGAAACAACGGAGGGGTGTTGATCACTCAGATGCTCAAAGACGGGCCGGCGGAAAAGGGCGGTCTGCGAAAGGGCGACGTTCTTTTGGAGATCGCAGGCAATCCCATCGATTCCGACGGCAACTACAGGGACGAAACCTACGGCCGCATCTCGCTTGGGCATCTCGTCTGCACGAAAAACTTTGAGGGAGAGAAGGTAAAGGTCCGCCTCCTTCGGGAGGGCAAACCCGTGGAGGCCGAGGTGCCAGTGGCGCGGCGGCATCCTGAAAAGTATTTGAGCGAGCCTTACATCATCGACCGCGCCCCCAATTATTACGTGCTGGGCGGACTGATCCTGCAGGAACTTTCACGGCAGTATCTCAAGGAATTTGGAGCGGATTGGGCTCGGAAGGCGCCCCTGGACTTAGTGAACATCGACCGCACCCAAGGCGAAACCGATCAGGAGGCGCGCCAACGCGTCGTTGTTCTGAGCCGGGTTCTCCCCTCGGACGTCACCGTAGGCTACGAGGACCTGCGGCACCTCGTCCTCAAGGCGATCAACGGTCGGGCCATCAATGGACTGTCAGACGTACCTGCCGCCCTTTCCAAACCCGAGGGAGGTGTTCACCGGGTCGAATTGCAGGGCGACCCCAGCGTGATCTTTCTGGACGCAAAAGCGGTGGAGGCCGTGGGGCCCTCTTTGCTGCGGAGCTACGGTCTGCCAGCGCTGAGCCGCCTCCAATAACGTTCCCGGGGTTCTGGGGGGGGCTGAGGAGGAAAGCCGGTTCCGAAGGAAAGCGGTCCCTTCTCGCGAAAAGCGGTCTAACCAAGGCTCTTTTCGAGCCCCTGGACGCGCTCAGCAAGCTTGTGCAGGCGCCTAATATGAGCGACCTGCTCCCGGTACTCGAGGGCAGGGACGGCAGGCGAACCCATATACAGCCCATTGGACGCCAGAGTCTTGCTAACTCCGGACTGGGCGCTCACAACGGCTCTGTCTCCAATTTCCAGATGCCCTGCTACTCCCACCTGCCCAGCGAGCGTCACGTGGTCTCCAAGACGCGTACTACCCGAAATCCCCACTTGGGCGACGATCAGGCAATGCTTGCCGATGACCACGTTGTGGGCAATCTGCACCAAATTATCGATTTTTGTGCCCGCCCCAATCCAGGTCCGGCCGAAGCGAGCTCGATCCACTGTCGTGTTGGCGCCAATTTCGACATCGTCATCGACCTGAACCACGCCGACCTGCGGAATTTTGACATGCCGCCCCTGGTCATTTTCAAAGCCGAACCCGTCGCTTCCAAGAACAACACCGGCATGCAGGATGACGCGGTCTCCGACCACACAACGCGTGGCCACCGTCACGCGGGGGTGGAGAAAGCACCCGGCTCCAATTTTGGCGCCGTGTCCGATGTAAGAGTGCGCCCCAACAACCGTTCCCTCCCCCACCGAGGCGCCCTCTTCGAGCACGGCAAAGGGCTGGATGCTCACGCCGGGCGCAAGGTGGACGCCGGCGCCAATGACGGCGGTGGGATGGACGCCCGCCGCAAATGAAACAGGAGGCGGGGCGAAATGCGCCACCAACCGGGCGAAAGCGAGTGAGGGGTTTGAAACCCGGATCAAGACCGGGGTGACAAGTTCCGCAAAGTCTTCAGCCACCAGCACGGCGGCCGCCTGTGAGCGGCGGAGTGCGGGCAAATACTTGAGATTACCCAGAAAAGTGACTTCATCCGGGGCGGCTTCGGAAACGGAGGCGACGCCGCGGATCTTCAAGTGGTGCGGGATGATCCCGTCAAAATACAACTGGCCGCCCACGAGGGCGGCCAGTTCTTGCAAAGTTAATGTGGATTCTGCGGACATCCGCAAAAACTACTTCTTCTTGGCGTCGGCGTTAAGCTTGGAAACCACGTCGGCGGTGAAATCGAACGCGTCCTTGGAATGAACGATCACGTTCACTGCATTGAGGCTCTGGCCGGACTTGTCGAACACGAGGTCGTAGTTCTGAGCCTTTACGACTTCATTCACGATTTTGTTAATTTCTTCAACCAGCGAATTGCGGGAACGCACAGACTGCTCAGAGAGCTGGCGCTCACGAGTCTGCTGGAATTCCTGAACTTCGCGCTGCATGACGCCGAGTTCCTGAAGCTTTTCGTTCAGAGCCTTGGTCTTTTCAGCCTTGGCCTTTTCGGAAAGTTCCGGCTTGGCAGCTTCTTCGTTGATTTTACGAGCCTGCTCCTGCGCTTTGTTGAAGGTGTCGAGACGGTCGTCCAGTTCCTTCTTGGCCTGGGTGCGGGACTCGTTGATTTTCGCCTCAGCGTCCTTGGTTTTGTAATACCCATCGAACACGGCTTTCATATCAATGGTACCGACCTTGAGGTCAGCAGCTTGGGAAGCCGGTGCGAGAGCACCAAGTGAAATGGCGAGGAGGGCAATGATGCGGTTTAGTTTCATGTGTTAATCTAAGGGGTAACTGTGGGGGAACTGCTCCTATGGGAGACTTCCGCAAGGATCGTTTTTTTACTAAGCAAAGTTCAAGCTAGAAGTTATCTAAAATTGGTATCCGACGTTAAAATTAAAGCGACCGCGGCCGGAATCCTCAAACCTCGTGTCCTTTTTCATCGGCATCGCGTAGTCAATGCGCACCGGTCCGATGGGCAGGTCCAGACGCAACCCAATCCCATAGTCCGAATTATAGCCGGCGGAAGAAAAGTCGTAGGCATCCTCGTTCACAAAACCCACGTCATAAAACACCGCTCCGCGGACCTTGTCCACCATTGGCACCGTGTACTCCGCAGTCGCGCGGGCGAGGGTTTTGCCTCCGAGCGGTTCCTTGGACTTCGCGTCGATCGTATTGCCCTTGCCTCCGACGTAGTGGTACTTGAACCCGCGCAAGTCGTTTGACCCACCCAAGAAAAGCCGGTCGTAGAGCGGGACAAATCCAGTGCCCGCGTAGTTTTTATTTTCCGTACCCCAGGCATCAACCACTCCCGCCTGGGCGTTCAGGGTGAGAATCGTGTCCCACTTGAAGCGGAAATATTTGGAGGCCTCGGCATTCCAGCCGTAGATCTGAATGTCGCCACCCAGGGGACCGCCTGTCACAAAGGTCGAAAGATCAAAGCGCTCGCCCTTGCGGGTAAGGAAGAGAGAATCTCGGGAGTCGTAGGTGACCCCGGTGAAAATCTGGCTTTTGACCTGCGCCCCCAGCGTGGAAAGGCTCACCACGGCGTCAGGCGTGTCGATTCCTCCGGTCACGTCATGAAGCTTGGCCTGTTCCACCCGGTAGCCGAAGCGACCGTAAGAGAACTCCGTAAGCGGCTTGCGAGCCACCAACTCAAACCCGTAACGTTCTGCTGAGTAGAGCGTTGAGCCGTAGGAGTCGTCGTGGAAAAACAGCTCCCCACCAAGGGAGAGTTTCTTGTCCATGAAATAGGGCTCCGTGAGCGAAATCGACGCATCCTTGCGCTTGGCACCGTACTGCACGCGGGTGCGGAACTTCTGGCCGCCCCCCGTGAAGTTCGGGTAATGAGCGGCATCAAAGTTGCCCTGCGTGAGTTCCACAAACCCCAAAAGACTGTCCACCGAGGAGAATCCAGCTCCGAAGTTCAAGGAACCAGTGCGTTTTTCCTCCAAAACAACGTTCAAGTCTCTTTGGTCCTTGTTCGCAGATTCAGCAGGATACATGTCCACTTTGGAGAAGTAGGCGAGGTTGTTCAATCGCTGCTTGCTC
>Ga0114974_10002066_pt1 | contig 15589 bp, 28 predicted proteins | sample S_130206_EF_Meta_FD_87318 | JGI IMG/M metagenome (GOLD analysis project Ga0114974, IMG submission 87318) | Freshwater microbial communities from Lake Simoncouche, Canada to study carbon cycling - S_130206_EF_MetaG | ecosystem: Environmental > Aquatic > Freshwater > Lake | place: Lake...
ATGAAGCCAATACAAAAGTATTTTTTTCACTGAATCATCTGCGTTGTACAGATTTCTATCAAACGGTTTGGATATTGGTTTCATGAAAAGAATATGACTGCAAGTACAGCCACTCCTATTGTGAACATTCCTACAGTAATCATGCCTTCTCCAAATACAGACAAACGATTTGTTTGTCGTCTGTGTACGCTACGCCATTTAAGGCATCAAGTACAGCCTTGGCATAGTTGTCAATGTCCCCCGTGAGTTTCCCCTTGGGTTGGTCTACGTTCACATTCAACCGAACAGGTTCGATGAATATCTCTGTTCCCGCTGTTGTGAACGCAAGTTTTACTGACAGTAGTTCGCTCTCGTAAAGAGGACCTTCATACAGTTCCGCAAAGTCTTGTTCATACTTTTTGGTTTCCTTTGGTGTAAACGCATGACCAGTCTTGGTCACTCGTGGTCTACCCTTCGCTCTTGGGCGAAGAGCAATTATCTGGTGAAATGGCTTCATGGTCTAAATGCTCCAGTCGTATCTACTCCGTAAACGTCTTCAACTATCTTCACTAAATGTTCAACCGCATCTGTGCGTAAATGGAACTTACCCCAACGCTTATCTGCATCTGCGAGTATCACATATGCATGATTAATTGGAGTCCCAAGATTGTGCATTTTATGCACCAATCTCACCAGCGTTGTTGACCTGTCGCTCCCATCAAGCGGACCATGCCTCCAGATAGTTGCAACATATCCATCAACATGGTCAAGCGCTTCTTGAACGGAAGCACCGACTGGAAGATTGTCAAGTTGTGCTTTGCTTTTTGGTCTGTGCATTTCTGCAAGAGGTAGCAACTTATTTGCTGGCACTCTTGCATCCATTGCAAAGTAGATGAACTGGTTCAGTGTCATTGGTGTGTCATCTGCATCAAAAAGAACATAACGGTTCTCTGGCATTACATTGACTCCGTTTGGATACGGCAGACGAACATAGTTCCCAAGTCCGGTTGTTTCTTCTTGTTTTGGATTGACTTCCTTTGGCGGTAAACCAATGGCTTCATGTGCGGACAAGAATGCTCTACGCATTACTGCTGCAGAAACCCAGTCATTAGCAAACACCCACACATGAAAACCCTTACGGGTTTTCTCAACGAAGGACGGTATGCCCTTCACTTTGAGTGAGGTTTGCAGATTGCGTGCAGAGTCAATGTCATCAACATCAATATCCGAACAGCCCCACTTGACCGTGTTGCCAAGCGTGAGTGGATAAATGCCGATGAGTTCCTTGCCAAGCAAATGATTAGCAAATGTTTCTGCGGTCACAACTGACTTGACTGAGCCACCTTCCCATGAACCATACGCATCTGTACGACCTTCAAATAAGGATTGAAACGCTTCTAGGTCATTCATAAACCATTCCCAACTGTAGATATTGGGCTGGTAGTTCACCGTCTAGTTCACGAAGGCGACCTGTTGCTGGGTCTAATTCAAAGTCAATGTCATCAACAAGTTGTCCTGCTGGTCGTTTGTTCTTCAACAAACTTACAGTGACAGTATGTTCATGCACCCTTTGTTCGTGGCGTAGGAATTCGAGTCTGTCTTGTGCTCGCTCTGAATGTGAACGGTCAAGTTTCTCAATCAGTTCATTCATCTCGTGCGCAATCTGATACTTCTTGCGACGGACACCAATGATTGATGTTGCTTGCTGTTCACCACCGAACGAACCAGATGACATGGTGAGTTTCGCACCATCAGCACCAGCGTGGCGTGATGTTTGATGCAACACGAGAATTGGCACATCGTGACGACGACCAAAGCCCTTGAGGAAGGTTGCTTTGTCAGGAACTGTTTCACCTGCTTCAACTAAGTCAAGGTAATCAACCACAACTAGTTCAGGTACTTGTCCCCACACATCACAAACTTCACCGTAGGCACGTTCCATGTCGGAACTTGTCAGTGGCTGGTCAAACACAGCGAGGTTTGGAAAATCCTCTTCTGCTGTACGGCGTAGCAATTCAATGGCTTCTGCGTCATCGGCTGCTACTCGTGCTTCCAGTTCTCGTGCATCAATTCCATGATGCATACAGGTGAGTTTTGTCAATACGAGTTGGCGTGGCTCGTCAGGTATGAACATTGCAATGTGTTTGTCACGGTTGTTGCGAAGTGCATGAAGCAGTAAGAGTGTCTTACCGCCGTGTGCAAATCCCAACATCATGGCAATTTCGCCCGGTGCAATGCCTCGTAGTTCTTTGTCAATGCGACTGATACCGAGATGTACACGCTCTTGCGGTGACTGTGCCCAACGCACAAATGAGTCAGCCGCTTCAGAGAGTGGTGAATACATCCGATACTCGGAGAGTGAGGCGACAGGTGTCTGTCGCCCCACATTCTCCCAGCCAGCAGAGATTTCTTCTGCTGACAGTCTCATTACTTGGCTCGTGGTGGCCAGTAAGCCTTCTCCGCATCAACTGCACGGAATGAAGGGCGCTTCGGATTTGCGGCAAGTCCATCTCGGTTGTCGTACACAACGGTTACACCGTCACGCTTGCAAGCCTTGATGAGCCAGTCTGGGAGTGGACCGTGTTGCTGTCCTTTTACGGTCACAGTTCCAGTTGATGAAGACGATGAAATAGTCTGTGTCTGAACTTCTTCAGCACCAAACTCTTCCTTCAACATTTTGATTACAGCATTGTTCTGCTGTACCGCTTGAGTGTTTGTTGCTCCACCGTAAATGGTGTCCATCATGATTTCATTGATTGACGAGAACAGAGTTGCGAATTCGCCAAGTTTGGCATCTACTCCTGCGCTCTTGTCGGTTAGGTCAGCAGCAATTTTTGCTGAGACTTGCGTGATGATTGCTCTATCTTTATCCATTAGTTTGCCTCCTCGGCATTGTTGTTATCGCCCGTGATGTACGAGCCTTTGCACATTGACCAGACTGGACACCAACGCTGTGAGCAGAGGTAGTGCTGGTCATTTACTATCCATCGTGTTGATGGCATTTTCGCTTGAACCGTCAACAGGTTGTTGACGAGTGCGATTGTTTGGTCAATTATCCATTGACCGTGTTCTGGTGTTCGTGTAACAGAAACAATTTGTCCTGTTGACGATGCGTTCCTAATCATTACTCCGAAGTTGAATGTAACTGGATAGTCAATCAAACCCATTGCATGTGATGCTTCTGCGTACACAGCAGATTGCACGTTTTGTGTTTGCTTCTCTGCTTGATAGTACTTTCGAGCCGCTGTCTTCCAGTCCCAAATACCTTGTGGGTGGAAGTAATCCATCGTTCCTTCAAACCAGAGTTCATACTCAAACAGTTCGTTGTCCACGCCTGCAACTTTAGTTGCAAACTTGTACTCAGTCTCACCACCTTCAGGAACATGAGGCATGATGTCTCGTGCCCATGCTTCTGCCATTGAGGCAATGTGTTTGTTCCAGTTTTTTGGCTCTGTGTTTGTGATGTTGATTTGCTTGCCTTCTGCAAGTAATTCTTTTTCACGGGAACGAAATGCGTTCACAGCGAAATCACTGATGTCTGGTGTTGAAATGTCTCCTCGCAAGATTGCTTCAATTCCTGCGTGCACAGCCGTGCCCATCATTGCCGAGTCATTTTCTTTTCGTGTCTCAGGGTGTAAGGCTGTAAGCCTTGCTCGCTCTGGACACATCAAAGCATCTCCAAGCCAAGACTGGCGAACAAATACTTTGGTTACGTCATAGCCATTGCCGTTATCTATTCTCATTTTTTTCCTTTGTTTGTGTGTTTTTGTGACCGTAGTTCTGTGCGCCGTTGCCTTAGCAACGGTCGCACTGTTACTGGCTAGACCCCCCCTTTCCCCCCCATTGTGACAGACAATGAGGGGGAATACTTGGGTGGTCAGAACTGATACTGCAATATCAGTTTTTCTACAGACCCCACGGTCCAAAACCGTTGTCATACCGTGCGTCTGCGTAGTTGTAAATAGCAAGTGCTGCTCTCAGGTTGCGATAAGGACCGAACAACCCCTCAGAACGCTTCACAATGCCTCTAGAAGCCAGCCACGGTGTCCAGAAGCCGTTGATTTGCACCAACCCTCTAGACCCACCATTGGGGTCATCTGCATTGAGTGTTCCTGCGTTGCATCGGCTCTCTCTCCACATCAGATAATCCAGTGTTGGTAGTAGCGATGGTCTCCACCCTGCATCAACAGCGGTTTGCCACCACTGCGGACACAAGGCAGAGGCAGCAATGTCTACCGGCTCTGGAATGTCGTGCTTAGAAAGAGATGAGGGGGGCAGAAAGCCCCCCACACCTAATGAAACTGATAAGAGTATTTTTGCTATCAAGAGTTACCCCCTTAGTGCTTCCAATAGGACTTCTTCCATCTCTTGTTTTGCAGACAGAAGTTCTTCCAACTCAGCATGTGTTGAGTCGGCTCTGCGACCATCACCGAGACGCTGGGTTTTCTTAGCCAGTTGGTCTACGCCGATAGCGAGAGACTTGACGACAGCACGTAACTCAGAGAGAGTCAGTGTGACATCAAGCGTTGGTTCATCTTTGCGATTGCTCACGGTAGTTGCCTTTCATTTTGTTTTGAGTTTGCCCTGTGTAAAACGGCGAGGATTTCATGTAATCCCTCAACGGCATCTGCTAATGAGCCCAAAGCGTTACCCTCGTCGTATGTAACGGTTTCATCTCCCGTAAATCGGAGAGTTGAACCTAGTTTTCCTTTATGACACATCACCATCACACGAACACGCTTGCGTCCTTCGTGCTCCGATGGTCTAATGCTATCAACATCATCATCACCAGATATGGGTGCAGCCCAACCACAAGTGACAACAGCAAAACTGTCAAACCCTTGTTGGTATAACTGAATTGCTGACTCGATATCTGACAGCATGTCATAAATATCAACTTGTCCGTCCATTGGAACAATGAATGGAACTTCACCACGAACATAATCAACGCCGTATAGCAACGCTAATGGCAACATGAATGTGTCCGCATATTGTTTTTCGATTGCTTGATTGACAAATAAGTCAACCTCACGCAATGTTTCACTGAACTTTTCTGTATATGTATTCATTTTGTTTCTCCTTGTATTGGTTTTCTTTTTATTCTTCTACCGACATGCCCAGCGGTGAGCGTGAACCCACCCCATATTCCATAGGAATGAGTGGCTTGCCCGTAAGCAAGACACTCTTCCCTCATTGAACATGTTGAGCAAATCTTCTTTGCTTTTACTGTATTTGCACCATTTATTTTTGTTGGTGGATATTCTGGAAACCACCATTCTGTTGGTTGATATTTGCAATTCGCTTTTTCAGAGCGAAGTTTACTGAACTCAAACATCTGAACCTGCTGTCAATCGATTCTGAATAACCTTGAGCACCTTCTCTGCAATTTCGTTAGAGAGATTAATAGTCATTGACTCAACCTTATCGTCAATCATGTTTTTGATTGTGGTCGTATCACAAGTAGAGGCTATGTTCGCTTGCACTTGTGTGTTCACCAAGTTTCTAAAACGATTGTTGCTGAGTAGATGACGCAAGAACATTTCGTTTTCCCACAATGGTGCTGTCAGGTCTACAAGTTCTGAATAGTCAATGTTGTCACGAACCTCGCTAACAATCTGTGAGTAGTCAATGCTTTCAAGAACCCAGTTACGCACCTTGCGTGTGTAGTCCCGGCTCTCCATCATCACTGATGAAACCGACTCAACAACACTGTCATGAGTTGGAATACGACCGTTCACCTGTCGCTCCACCTCCTCAACAATAGTTGTTTCCATTGACTGACTGAATAGTGATGGCATTGATGCGCTGTCTAAAGACACATCGAATTCCATTACTGATGGGATTAGTTTGATTGTTGTCATTTTGTTTCTCCTGTTTCTGTTTTTCTATTTAGTAATAACTTGGGTGAGTGGTTGATTGTTTTGGTACGACTACTGCATTTGCAGCGTAGGCATCTTCGTTGAAACCGTCAATGTCGTAGACGGCATACAACGATGACCAACAAGCACAAGGGTATGTTGCACCACAGAAGTGGCACGCACCACACTCATCGCAATGAGTTTCCATTACGCCGAATGGTGTCTTGTGTTCGTGAGCACAGTTGTAACACTCAATTAGTTGTGTGTTCTCATCAATGGTTGTAGTAAACACATCGAATTGTGCTAACTGTTCACTGGCACTGAACTCAAGTTCATCGTCGTAATCTGGAATGATTAGACCATTGTCCTTTTTGTCCCATGACGATGCATACGATGTCTTGCCGTATCCATAATCCCAGTCGTCATAACCCCAAAGACTTCCATAAGAAGGCTTTGTGTAAGTCTTGTAAGACACCTGCTCATATGAGTAGTTGGACCACCACATATCTTTATCCCAGTGACCAGCCTTCTCATTGAGAATGTACCAGTCTTGTTTGGCGTCATCGTGAACAGTGAGGAATACCAACTTAGAACCAGTAGACCATGCTTCTAGTTTCTTGAAGTAATCATCATTGTCAAGTGATGTAATGCCACCAACGCTAGGCATGATGTCTTGCGCAAATACTTTTGTATCTGAACGGTTATCACCCTTTGGTATTGCTACTGGCAGTATGCCGTTGTGACCAACGACTGATTGGTTGTCCTTGCCCAAGAAGAATGGGTGACAGTTGGAGACAGTCTCGCTACCGTGAGTTGCCCAACGGAAGTGAAACACAGCAGGTCCTTGATGAGTCCTACGCAAGTCAGTGAACTTGTTTGCGACTTCCTCAAAGTTCATGCTGTGGCATGTAACAATGCTCTTGCCTGTTGATATTGCGAAACCGAACCCGTCAGGGTTAGCGGTTGCAGCAATCTTGAATCTGTCCATGTCAGGTGTGACATAGTCAGGAATGAATGTTAGTAAGCACATGTTGTGCCCCTTTCTTTTGTTTGTTTTGTGTGTTTAGAAACTGATACTTCGGTATCAGATTTATTGCTCATCGCCGTGAGTTGAACAACGAACGGCAATGCGTTCGGACAGGATTGAATAACGCTGTTGAGTCTTGACCCAAGATGCGAACGAACGAAACGCAAGCGCACTACCAGACATAACCTGTTTGGTATTGCACTCTTTGTCCGTGTATGTGAACAATGCTTCACAGAATTGCAAAGCAGCGAGCACAGTGTTCGGATTGAGTGAAGGACGGAAGAAACGCAACTCAATAGTGTGACGGTTCTGCAAATTGACAGCGGTGTAACGGTCATCGTTATACCCTTGACCCTTTGCATGTTTCATGTACGAACCATTGAACTGAACTTGGTAAGTACCGGTGGTGTCGTCATAGTCACGCCAGCCATTGAGAAATGCAGTCTTGTCCCACTTCGCATAAGACACATCACGACCAGCAAACGCTTTCATCTCACGATTGTTGTCGTAAAGGAACTTGAAGAACTTGAACAAGTGCTTCTCATCTGCAAACGCATTGCGAGACATGTGAATGTGTAGCCCACAGTTGTGTGCGTCCCATGACTTGCAACCCTTGCGAATGAGGTCACTGATACCGTTCCACTTGAAGTGGTTCATTGCGAAGTCCAATGTCATTGGGTGCGAAACAATCTCGAACCCATGCTGAATTGAACCGTCTTCCTTCAGATACACAACTGAGTCTGAGTTGTTGCCGTTGATTGTGTCTGCAACATGCTCTGCACATGCATCACGAGTAACGCCACGACCAACTTCAAGTTCTAACTCAAAGCCCATGTACAACTGTGAACGAAGTTTGCCTTCATCGTCGGTGTACTCACTTGAGTAATAGGACTTTTGTCCATCGTTGCCAATGAATATTGCACTTGGCTTGTATGAGTAGTTATGAATATACGATGAGTCATCGTTATCTTCATTCATGCTTTCCTCATGTTCGTCACTGCAACCAGCACAACGCATTTCATGGTCGTGGTCAGAGAAATACATCTCATCATCTGGGTACGGCTCCTCGCATGAGTAGCAGAATGTATTGATTTCTTCTTCTTCACTTGCAGGCATGATTAGCCCTTTCTGTTTGTTGTTTGTTTATATGTTTGCCCCACAGCCGAAGCCGTAGGCGAGAATGCACCAAAGCATGGGGGAACTCCGATGCACTCTCGCCCACGCAAACTGATACCGAAGTATCAGTTTGTATGAGCGTTGCTCACGCATTTTGTTCTGCGTGCACATCACCTGTCTTTATGAAAGAAAACTTTAGCATCTCTCGTAGACGCTTGTTCTCTTCTTGCAATAACTCAATATCGATGCGTGCATTTTCTAATGTTGCAGCGATAATGCGTAGTTGTCTCTCTGTTTCTTTGTTCATTGCTGTTCTCCTCTTGTCTTTGTTTGTGTGTCTAATACATACCGAAGATATGTAAGAATTTTATCTCGTGTTGGAACTGGTGCAAGACAACGAACTTCCACTGTATTCATCTTCACAAGACTCACCGCACAATACCTAGTCTCATCTGACCAGAATGTTTGGCAATAAGAAGTTTCAGGAATAAAGAATTCATCAACTTCTAAACTATGAAACTTTTCCACATCATCAACGATTGCCTGAGCAAATCGTTGTGTATGTGCCTCGTCAATGAACGATGCCTTGTTGATATGAATATGAAAACCAAGTTCTCCAATTCCTTCGGTAATGAAGTCAGACTTGATTACATCTTTGGTCCAACTCCAATCAAACTTGTTGTAGTAGTAGTCGTATGTTGCAGGGTGAGAAACAATCTCGAATCCATTCCTAAGAGAACCATCTCTCTTGCAAATAATGTCGTTTGTTTCTTCAGTTCTTGCAAGTATTTGCGTAGCAAGTTTTTCACGGTCAAGACCGTACAAATCTGTTTTCATACGGTCTACTTCCAACTCAAAACCCATAACAGTTGGTTCAGAACCGTAAGGAAAATCATCTTGATTATCCCAAGAGTTACGCCTGTAAAGTTCTCTTCTACCTGCGTACACTCCGTCCTTGTAGTACTTGGTTACTCCTGCACTGTAATCCTCAAGAACGCTCAGATAGTCGGTTGCAAACTCAATGAGTTCATCAAGCACTTCACCATCTGTTTTCTTTACTCCGTCTTGGTTGATTATGTGTAGGAAATTGCTCATGATTTCTGCTTTTGTGTACATGTCTGTTTCTCTTTTCTGTTTGTGTGTTTATGTGTTTATGAAACTGATACCGCAGTATCAGTTCCAGTCCTTGTTGGTTGGGTGATTATTTCGTGAGCGAAGAAACTGTTGCGCCTCTGGACTAGACCAGTTCTTCATTTCCATTTCTTGACGAGCAATCCATTGCTTAGACATATGCATATCTTTTTCGCATTGTTCATAGCCCCATTCGTATGCAAATACCCATACTGCAAGAACGACAATCATTGCCATTGTAAATAAACCAAACCAATTCATTAGATGCTCCATTCTGTTGAGAACTTAGGCGTAACACCAAGTTCGTCTTTGCTAATTCGCTTTTCTACGGTCACAATATCTGAAAATTGCTCAAGCAACGCAAGCACTTCTGCGAGTTCGTCTTTGCCTTTCATGATTTGTGCACGCAATTCGTAAGCACGATTATTGAGTGCTTCGAATGACTGGTTATTTTTTCTATTACGCATTGCTATCTCCTTGTTTGTTGTTTGTTTTGTTTTGCTCACTTGTGTGAACATGACGCAACACCATGCAGGGGGTTACATGATGTTGCGGTAACTCACACAGAGTTACGAAACTGATATCGCAGTATCAGTTATTTTTCCTCAAGCATTTTGAGCAACTGTGCCTTGGTGTACTTAGTTGCTTCACGCTTAGCGTCAAAACGCTTTGGCTTGCTTGTCTTTGCACGCTGTCCGTCACCAGCAACCAATGTCTTGAGGCTATTCCACGATGCAGTGGCGTATGTCTTTTCGCAAGCGAGAATTGCATTGTCAATAGTGCCGTACTTCTTGAGCAATTTCATTCCCGCAGTGACATTCTGACGAATTGTGTTGTTGCTGTGTCGTGCTTCGCCAGCATTGCAAACTGAAAGGCTTGCTTTTGCATACTCACTTGCGGATACTTTCAGTTTCATTGCTTCACTGCTTGCGCCGAACCAACCAACAATGATGTCGTATTGACCGCCAAGTATTTTTGGCTCATGCTTAGTCATGTAATCGGTACGGGTGATTTTCTTTTGTGTTTTCATTTTGTTTTTTCCTCTTGTGTTTGGAGTTGTTCCGCAACTCACACGGAGTGATTACTCACTAGACGACACAAACTGATACCGCAATATCAGTTTGTATCGGTACTAAGTAATCGCTAACGCTTATTGGTGATACACACTCTCAATGAAGCCATTGCAATTCTCAATTCCATATCCCTCAAAATACATTCCCGTCTCAAATTGGTAATGCGCATACTCAATGCACTTATCGCACACACAAGCCTCACGCTTTACAAGCCACAACATGGTGTCTATTTCTTCTTCACTCATGATGTCGCCATTGGAATACTGCACGCTCATATCTATCTCTTTTCTTTTGTATCGACTAGCCCTTGTGGCTATGTCCTCTACAACTAGAGTGGGGCTCAATTCATGGAATTGGCTTGTGGCCAAAAGCGCCTGTTTTCGCAGGGTTTTGCGTTCACATCACGCAGGGGAGGGTGGGCCCCCCCGGCACCCAGCAACGAAATGGATGGCGATAACGCAAAGCCGTGCAATCAATTTTCCCAAAAGGGGGTGGGGGATAGAAGAAAAGGGATGCTACCCTTATATTATTTGGACTTGCGGGATTTTTTCTTCTTGTTGACTTTAGCCTGCTCACTCAAAGCAATGGCGATAGCCTGTTTACGGTTGGTGACTACCTTTCCACCTTTGCCTGAATGCAATGTGCCCGTCTTAAACTCGTGCATTACCTTCTGGGTTTTTGTCTTTTTAGCAGCCATTATGAGCCTTTAATCCATTTCTTGTTTTTTGGTTGTGCCGTCTTTGATTTATCCCATTTCACTTTGTCAGCCCACCATGCTGGGGACATTGGTCCTTTAGCAATGTTTTTAGCATGTCGATTTTTGAACGCTTCGTTCTGACCAGCGGTCTGATTGGTTTTTACACCTTGCTGTCCAAAACGAAGGGTCTTAATTTGACCACCAGATTTTGCTACAACAATATGGGATTTGGTTGGATGGTTTGGCGTCCGTTTTGGTTGGTTATATCCAGACACTCCAGCCCTCGCCAAACGAGGGTCTTTTTTACTCGTCGCCACTTTCAGTCTCCTCTGTCTTAGAAGCATTTTTGGTGATTGGACCGCCAGTCACCCAAGCGTCACAGGTTCGGTCTCCAGCGCACTTAAAGTCAAAGATTTCGCAGTAACCAAGTTGGGCTGTGTTGATAATGTCCCATGCTGATGACATTGGCTCATCGCCAAGCCCTTTCTCGATGCATGACAGCATGTCTGGTGAAACAACAAAAGCGGCACAGTTCTTGCAACGTGCCTTCTTGACTTCTGGAATACTGATGTTCCACATCTTGGCTTTCTTGCCCCAAAAACCATTGTTTGGGAGGGATGGTGTCAAAGGACCATAACCGGCATTGTCGATTGCATACTGACGGTTCTTAAGGTTGATAGTGATGTCCTGTGTAGCAGGTGGACATCCGTCAATTAGTTTTTCTTCAGCCATTTTACCTTCTCTTGAACTTGTGACCGTAGCCTACGAGCCAACCTTCGCTCTTAAGGAGCGAGGTTGGACATGTCTTGCCTTCCCCCCTCCCCTACCCCTCCCCCCGTTCGTTACATAACTGTCTGCGTTCACAGTAACACTCTCAGTGGTCGTAACGAAATGTCTTATTAGCAATGAAACAGAACGAAGAGTTGACGCTCACAAGCCAACAGCAGGAATACCTTGACTGGCTCCTCACAGCCCCTAGCGAGCGTGTACCGCCATCCAAAAAACAGATGGCTGTGCACGTAGGCGTAGATGTCAAGACACTCCGCCGATGGGAAAAGAAAGAAGTGTTCCTCTCTCAGTGGAAAGAGGCGGTTGACGAAGTTCAGGGGTCGCCTGAGCGCACTCAGAGACTCCTAGACACTTTGTATGCCAAGGCTCTTGATGGCGATACCAAGTCTGCACAGTTGTACCTGCAGGCTACGAACCGTATGGCTCCGCCTACGGTAACGGTTCAGTCTAATAAGAAAGCAGCAGAACTTTCTGATGCTGAGTTGGATTCTTTGATTGCTGCGGTAGCGGAGCGAGAGAAGGCTCAACGCACACACTTGAAGGCATTGTGAACATGGTTGAATGTCCTGAGTGTGGCGAGGAGTATCCACCTGTGGCAACACATTGGATTTGTCCAGCGTGTGGGATTGACGATAGGGCACAGCCAAAGATGGCTGTGTTTGAGGTGAGGGATTATGGCGACAACTAACGATGCGATGTTTACGGCTCTTTCGGGCTCGTATCCATCTGCCGGTCAGACCCTTGGCGACTTGTTGTATGCGTTCTGGTCTGAGAAGGGTTTGCAGTATCGTGGCACGCTTGAACGTGACTGGTATATTTCCGAAGGTGCTACTGGGTTTACTCTTGGTGATTTGGCTAACGATTACTTTTCAAACCTGTATGACGTTGTAATTTTTAATTACTCTGAACCAGATGAGTGGTTGGAGTTGCAAGTGTTTGACCGTTTTGACACGGTTGAACAGCAAGTATTTTTTATTTAGGTAACGATTCAGGAGAACATATATGGCAACTTTCACAAAAATAGCATTCAACCCTGCTGGCGGTACTCCTGCTGGAACGGGTTTGGGTATTCCAGTCACAGCAACAACTGCAGGTACGGTAGGAACAGTTATTCATACTGCTTCGACAACTCCTGCAACTATTGACGAAGTGTGGATTTACGCACAGAACTACGACACAACGGACCGCAAACTTACAATTCAGTGGGGTGCAGCAACTGTTGGAACACACGAAATTGAATACACAGTTAAAGCAGAAAATGGTTTGTATCTAGTTTGTCCGGGTCTCATTATGCAAGGCAACGCTACAGCAAAAGTTATTTCTGCTATTGCTGCAACTAGTACTGCAATTGTTCTGTACGGGTACGTCAACCGTATTGCCTAAGGGGTACTAAGTGCCTTCATATCTAAGAACAACAGCAGGTGGTAAAGCCATTAGTGGTGGTTCATTGGCTCCACGCACGAATAGATACAGTGCTGGTTCGGTTGCAACAAACGCTCTTGGAGTTTTAACTGTCGACCTTCCCATTTTGGCAACAGCAACATCAGCAAATGCTGGTTTTACTGTTGTCATCAGCAACTATGACGCAACGGTGACATACACTTTATCAACAACTGCTGGAAGCGTGTCTAGGTCAACAAACACAATTACACAAAGCGGTTTGGCTGCTAACGCTTCTGCAACTATTACGGTAACTGCTAGTAAAAGTGGATTCACAACTGCTGCACCAGTAACAAGGTCTGGAACTGCAGCCGCCGCATGTTCTTGTGTGTTCCAATACACGCAAACAGAAGGTGGAAACTGTTGTTGTACCGGAATGTGCGGAGCGGCAAACCAAGTATGCTGTTACGACATTTATGTTTACGCACCAGCATCATCACCTTGCACTGGAAGTTGCGGTAACAGCGTTGGTGGATGGTACGCTTGTGACGGAACTTGTTAATTAACAGAATAGGATAATTATGTCAAACACTGAAGAATATGTAAGTCCAGATGGATACCCACAATCACCGTTTAATAGAAATGCACCTGTAAACTGGTATGCTTTTGTAATTGATGGTGAAGTTGTTTGGATGCAAACATGTCAGGTGTCTTTAGAGTTTTTGAATATTGTATTGAAATCTGACCCAAAGATTATTCCTGTGCCAGATTATTTGGCTGGTGAAGTTCTTTCTGGTTGGACTTGGGATGGATTTGAGTTCCATGAGCCAACAGAATAAAGAATTAACACCTTTCCAAATACATAAGCAACGCTTTGGCGGTGCTAAACCGTGGCACGCAATACAGCGTGAACATAGGGTTGACACTGAAGTATCTATCAGTAGATATTCTATTTGTGAGGGTTGTCCATCTTTTTTGAATATTACAAAACAATGCAAAGAATGTGGTTGTTTTATGAAAATTAAAACAAAAATTGATACTGCTGTTTGCCCAATTGGGAAATGGTAAAATCTCGCTGGATTATTTTTGCTCCAGTAGCATTAATCGCATTATGGTCTACCGTCGTAAAAGCAGACGCACTTGGAGACTGGACTGCATCGCAGTCATGTCTCAACTCAGGTTCTGTTGAGGTTATTAATAATTCAATTCTGATTAATGGTCCAGATGGTAACGGTTGTTCTGGTAAACCACATTGGACAAAGATTGAAACCACAATCCCAAATGGTGTGAATAGTGTTTCGTTCACATGGTCGTACTGGACGTATGATGGTGCTTGGTATGACCCTCCACAATATGGGGTTAATGGTGCATACACACAATTAACAATGAGTAGTCAGGCATCTGGTTCATTAACTGTGAACGTAGTTGCTGGAGATGTGTTTACATTTAGGCAATATTCAACTGATACCTGCTGTCAGCCGGGTCACTTAACGATAAGCAATCTTTCACTATGGGAATTTACAACAACATCCACGACCCCAACAACGACGACAACTACTACTACTGTTCTCGAAACGACTGTCCCTGTCACCAACCCGACTACTACGACAGTTCCAGAAACCTCAACCTCAAGTACGAGTACAACGACGAGCACGACGTCTACTTCAACTACGTCAACCACGACTACTACAACAACAAGTACAACAACAACTACGGTTCCTCAGCCACAGCCTGAGCCAGAGCCGATACCACCTTTAACCACCACAACGGAAGAAGAATCAACGACCACCACAGAGGTGACGCTTCCAGAAGAAACAACCACGACAGTTGAAGAAGTGACCACAACAACTGAAGAAGTGACCACAACATCTGAAGCATCTGAAGAAACTACCACAACGGTAGAGCCAAATTTAGAGCCAAATTTAGAGCCATTGGCTGAAGAAGAAGTATTGAATTTAATTGCTGAAGCCACAACTACAGAAGAACTTGTTGCCGTGCTTGAGGAACTTACCCCCGAACAGGTTGAGCAGGTTGTTGACCAGATTCTTGCACAGGAAGAACCACCTACTCCTGAGCAGGCTGTCGCTTTGGCGACTAGCCCAGAAGTACTGTCTGTTATCAGCCCACAGCAGGCTGTTGAAATCTTTGAGTCTTTGGATGTGACCGAACTGAGTACTGAAGAAAAAGATGCGGTCACAGAGGCTGTCCAGTCCGCACCTGTAGAGGTGCGACAGGCATTTGAGGACACAATTGATATCTTCTCAGACGACTTTGGCGACTATGTGCCGTTGGGCTCAACTGTGCCAGTAGATACTCGCCGAACCCTTATTGCTGTAGCGGCTGGTGCTACAACTATTGCTGTGTCCTCACGCAGACGGTAACGATTCAGGCTAATAGCGTGAAGAAACTTTTATCCGAAATCCATGCTTTGACTTGGACGCTTGCTGGCACCGGTATGGTGCTTATCACGCTGTCTGGGCAAACAAAGGTTTTGGGTTGGGGAATCACCGTAATAGCCGTGATAATCCATTTACTCGGC
>Ga0114974_10002067_pt1 | contig 15582 bp, 14 predicted proteins | sample S_130206_EF_Meta_FD_87318 | JGI IMG/M metagenome (GOLD analysis project Ga0114974, IMG submission 87318) | Freshwater microbial communities from Lake Simoncouche, Canada to study carbon cycling - S_130206_EF_MetaG | ecosystem: Environmental > Aquatic > Freshwater > Lake | place: Lake...
CAACGTCTACGCGCGCGGCGTGGATCCTGTTGCGGCAAAGGTGCTGATCAGCGCCTACAGTCAGGCCACGCGTCGTGCGGCCTTGCTTAATCGAACTGACGTGCAATGGCAAAGCGCAGGGGCTGGACTGACACACAACCTGGTGGCTGGTCTTGAATGGGGTGCCCAGGACAACGACAACCAGCGACTCACTGGCTATTTCACAGATCGCTCCCCCACCGTGACGACGGTGCAGGTGCCTTTGTCGTCTGGCCGTACCAACGAGGCCGTCGCCTGGCGGCCTTCAACCACTGACCCCGATAACCACAGTGAACTGCGCTATGCAGCGCTGTTCATGCAAGACAGCGTCACGATTAGGCCGTATTTGCAGATGCAGTTGGGACTGCGTGCGGAGCGCACAGCGATGCAACTGCGTGATAACAGGAACGCAACGCTAGTTGGTCATCAGGAAACTCTGTGGTCTCCACAGACCGCGCTGATCGTGCGTCCTGCTGAGCATTGGTCCGTGTATGCCACCTATGGGACTACAAGTCAGACGCGGGCTGGCGAGCAGTTGGTGTCACTGACCAGTGCCAGCGCGGGGCTCACGCCTGAGCAAATGGCCACGCAAGAAGCAGGCGTCAAATGGTCACCCGATAGTGCAACGCTGCTGACTGCAGCGGTCTACCGGTTACAGCGTCGCAATGTGGCGATCACTGATCCGGCAGATGCGACGCGCCAAGTGTTGGTCGAGGGCCAGCAAGTTGATGGCGTGGAATTTAGTGGTACAGCGGCTGCTGGTCAGTGGTCGCTGCAAGCAAGCCTGAGTGTGCAGCGGGCAGCGTTGCTGGCAGATCAGAGCTCGGCACTGCGTCGTGGCGCCCGCTTGGCGGGCGTGCCCGGCATTAGCGGGTCCGTCTGGTTGCGGCGTCAGCTAACGCCCGCTTGGGCCGCTTCGCTGGGTGTGCAGCACAGGGGTGACCTGTTGGCTGCCACAGAGAATCGCTTGGCGCCGGAGGCAAATGTCTGGCTGCCAGCCAGCACACGGATAGACACCGCTCTTTACTGGTCAGCCTCAAACCTGTGGCGCGTGCAATTGAACCTAGAGAACCTGCTCGACAGCCGTTCATTTCAATCTGCAACCAACAACTACAACATCCTGCCGGCCGCTCCGAGGACATTGCGGGCGCGTATCAGTCTGGACCTGTGACGGAGGCGGCAGGGTGTGGTGCGGGGCTATATACTCCGCGCCCTTCCCCGCTCTGCCACAGGCTGATCGCATGCTGTTTCGCAATCTGCTGCTGATGAAATTACCCGCCGACTGGGCGCTGAGCCCGATCGATCTGGAGGAGAAGCTCATCACCCGGCCATTGCGGCCCTGTGGACACTTTGAAATGTGGAGTCGTGGCTGGGTTAAGCCTGCGCATGAAGAGCGCTTGGTGTACGCCAACGCCGATCAACACCTGATCACACTGGGTGTTGAACAGAAACTGCTGCCGGCCTCGCTGATACGTCAGGTGGCCTTGGAAAAGGCTGCTGAACTGGCCGCGGAGCAGGGCTTTGCCGTGGGCCGCAAGCAGATGCGTGATCTGCAACGCCAGGTCGGTGATGAACTGCGCGGTCGTGCACTGTGTCGCCGCCGTCAGACGCCGGTATGGTTCGATACCCAGCGTGGCTGGCTGTTCATCGACAGTGCCGGTGCGGCTCGGGGTGACGAAGTGGTTGAGACGCTGCGTGACACCTTGGGTACTTTCGCCGCGGTTCCGCCGGACACAGAGCGCTCACCGCAGTCCTGCATGTCGCGCTGGCTGGCGCAGAACCAGATGACGGGCCCGTTCACGCTCGACGACGAGTTGGAGCTCAAAGGTCAGGATAAATCCAAGGCCGTATTGCGCTGGTCACGTCACCCCTTTGATACCGACGAGATCAAAGCGCACATGGCCGAAGGCTTGGCACCAACACGATTGGGCCTGACCTGGCGCGACCGCGTATCGTTTGTGCTCACCGACAAGCTACAGATCAAACGGATCCAGTTTGTAGGCTTGGAAGATTCGCCAGACGATGGCCAACAAGGGGATCCTGCAGAGCGTTTTGCCGCAGAGTTCTTGCTGCTCACCGGTGAGCTGGGCTTGTTGGTGACCGACCTGATGGCTGCCTTGAACGAGCCCTGACAGTCCTGTCGGCCTTAGTCGGCCGCGGGCAGACGCCTTAGTAGTTCGCCGCCAAAGTCGAGCACAAACTCGTCGCCCTGCAGGTGGTTGACGCGCTCTCCTGTGCGCAGGTCAAAGCGGCAGCTGATTTGCCGAGGCTCACCCAGACCGCCGTCCTGCAGCATGTCGCACTCAAACGTGCGTCGCTCGAGCAGTTCACAGTGCGTACCGTCGGCCATGACGGCCACATGACGCAGGACTTCTTCGTGATACTTAACGTTCATGGTCCAAGCTTAACGCACAGATCTGCGTCCGTTAGTCGGTTAGTGGTGTTCTTCTTCCAGCGCCCATATCTCGTGGGCATCCAGACGAAGGCGCGAGTAAGTCTCGTGAGCCGTCAGCAACGCCGTGACCGACTGCAACTGTGAATCCTGCGACTGGCGGCGTGCGGCCAATACTTCGGCGATGCCCACCTCGCCCACAGCATAAGCGCGCGCCACGCCCTCTGCAGCGGCTTGGGACAAGCGAGCCACGTTGGCCAAGCGTTCCCATTGGCGCCAACTGCTGCGTGCATTGAGCAAGTCGGTACGGGCAGCCGACTCAACACTGGCGTGTGCCTGAGTCACCGCCGAATTAGCTCGCGTCGCTGCGCTTCGGGCCAAGGCGACGTCGGCGTCGCGCCCCACATAGCCGATGGGTATGGCAATGCGCAGTCGCAGCAGGTCGATGTTGCCGTCGATGCTCTTACTGTAAGCAAGTCCCAACGTGGGATCACCAAGGCGGTTGCGCCCTGCACGCTCCAAGGCTAACTGCGCTTCATCTGCCCGCGCTTGCGCCAACTCTATCTCGTGATTCTCAGCAACGATGCGCTTGATCCACACCTCATCAGCGCCTTCCAGACGCGGTGGATCCGGCAGCACAGCCAGGGGCGCTTGTGCGGTGTCGAGTCCAGGAAAATGCTCCAACACAGCCAATCGTGCTGCCTCGGCTTGCCGAGACGCCTCCATCTGCAGTGCGATGACCCGGCCGAACTCAGCTTCAGCCTGGTCACGATCCAAACGCGGAGCATCACCCACGGTTACTCTTTTAGCGACGGCCTCAAACTGACTGCGAGCTGCATCGGCCTGTTGTTGCCAGAGCAGCGCAGACTGCACTGCGCGCTGCCAATCAAACCAGGACGCCACCAGCACCCTACCCGCCTCATGCCAGGAATCGGCGTACGCCAATTCTCCGGCTTCGCTGGTCTTAGCGCCGATACGACGATCCAGGCTGCCTTTACCAGGGATACGAAACTGTCGCTGCAGTTCATATTCCTGCTCGCTATAACTGAGGCCTGCAGGGTCCTTGCGCTTTTGCGTCACTACCGCAGCTTCCCATTCATAGGGGCCTGCGCGGCGCTTACGACCTAACGCCACACCCTCGGCAACCTGTTCGCGTGCTGCAACCAGCTCGGGTGCTGCTGCCATCACCTCAATCACGGTCTTCTCGGGGGGCAGCAACGGCGGATAAACCCCGCCTGCATTGGCTTGGCTTGCGGCGCAGCAAGCAACCAGTGCCAGTAAGGCCCTGTGTGAGACGGTCATGCCAAGCTCCCACATCGGGTCACCGGCATAACCCACCAGGCGATACGTGGCGTGGGAAGTGCTGTGCGCAGTGCCTGCAGCAACGGCTCTACCTCATTCTGTTGCAACAGCACCTGCACCATCCGCTGGCTGGCACGTCCGCGTACTTGCTCGAGCATGCTGTTGAGCTCTGCTGTTGCTCCAAACCCTTCTGCATGCATCAGTGAATAACCACTGACCACATTGGGCAAGCTGCGCAGCAGATCGATCATTTCGTCCTCAAGTTCAACCGGTAGCACTAAAGTGAGTTGACAATCATAAATGCTTTGCATGATCAGCTCCGGATGCCGAAGCGGCGGAACAAACTGGGCAACAACAGCAGCGTCAGTGCGGTTGAACTGAGTAGACCACCGATTACCACAATGGCCAGGGGCCGTTGAATTTCGGAGCCCGGGCCGGTTGCAAACAGCAGAGGTACTAAGCCAAACCCAGTGATGCTAGCAGTCATCAACACCGGGCGCAGTCGTCGCAGCGCGCCCTGCATGACTACTTCGGCCACAGCCATGCCGCGAGCCCGCAGCTGATTAAAGCAGCTGATCATTACCAAGCCGTTGAGCACCGCAATACCCATCAGGGCAATAAAGCCCACTGAGGCCGGTACTGAGAGGTATTCGCCCGTCAGTGCCAGCGCATACACACCACCGAGCAGCGCGAAGGGAATGTTCACGAATACCAACGTAGCCTGCCGAACCGAGCCAAAGGTGGCAAACAGCAGCAGGAATATCATTGCAAGTGCCACCGGCACCACCAGCATGAGCCGTGCTGCGGTGCGCTGCTGATTCTCAAACTGGCCACCCCAAGTCATGCGATAGCCCTGTGGCAGCGGCACTTGTTTGGCCACGGCGGCACGGGCCTCGTCTACAAATCCAACCAGATCACGACCTCTGACGTTGGAGCGAATGACGGTCATACGTGAGGCATTCTCGCGATCTACACGCACCGGACCTTCGCTGCGTACCAAGCTGGCCAATTGCTGCAAGGGCACTGTTGCGCCACCGGCTATGGGCAAACGTACCTGTGAGAATGCTTGTGGTGATTCAGGTGACGGCAGCCCGCCACGCAGTAACAGCGGCAAACGCCTGCCCTCTTCAACTACGACGCCAGCCCGACGTCCTTCAACCAAGGCACGCAAATCGTCTTGTACTGTCTCAACGTCCAGCCCGGCACGACCGGCGGCCAATCGGTCTATGTGGATCTGCAGGTACTGCACACCATCATTTTCGCCGGCAGATACATCTTGACTGCCGTTGATACCCTCAAGCACTGCTGCAACTTGTTGGGCGAGGCTGTTGAGCGTCTTGATGTCTGGTCCGTAGATCTTGATCGACAGATCGCCACGGCTACCGGAGATCAGCTCGGAGATCCGCATCTCGATAGGCTGGGTAAAGCTGCTGGTCACACCAGCAAACTGATCAGTGATGCTGCGCACCTGATCAATAACCCACTCTTTGTCTTGCTTGCGCCAGGTGGCCCGGGGCTTGAGTTTTACGAAACCATCTGTTTCGTTAGTACCCATTGGATCCAAGCCCAACTCGTCAGAGCCCACGCGAGAAATAAACTCTGCCACCTCTGGTACTTCTGCCAACACGCGTTTTTGAATGGCTGTATCAATGGCGGCCGACTGCTGCAAACCAATCGAAGGCAGCTTCTCGTGCTGTACCACCAAGTCGCCCTCGTCCATGGTGGGCATGAACGACTTGCCAACGAAACCAAAAAGTACGGCTGCCAACAGCAGTGAGCCGATGGCGACACCGTAGACCATGCGCTCGCGCGATAAGGTCCAAGCCAACAACCGGCCGTAGCGGGTTTCAAGCCACAGCACCAATGGGGGTGTGTGCACGGCGTGATTGCCCAGCAACCATGATGTGGCTACTGGAATAATCGTCAGTGACAACAGCAGTGAGCCCAACAATGCGAACACGATGGTCAGAGCGACTGGGCCGAACAGCTTACCCTCTAGTCCCTGCAAGCTCAGCAGCGGCAGGAACACAATCACAATAACCGCAATGCCAGCGGCAACCGGCACCGCGACCTCCGTAGTGGCGCGGTAAATGCGATGCAGCAGCGGCACGCCTGTTGATGACAGGCTGCCCGATTGCTGTGCTTCAATATTCTCGACCACCACGACAGCTGCATCGACCAGCATACCTATGGCGATGGCCAGTCCGCCCAGCGACATCAGGTTGGCCGATAGACCGGTAAGGCGCATGGCAATGAACGTGGCCAGGCAGGCCAGTGGCAATACGATGACGACTGCAAGCGCTGCACGCAGGTTGCCCAAGAATAGGTACAACAACACGATGATCAGCACGCAGGCTTCAGCGAGGGCTTTGGTTACTGTGCCGACCGCCCGCTCTACCAAATCACCACGGTCATAGAACGGTTTGAGAGTCATGCCTTCAGGCAAGCTCGGTTGCAGCTCGACCAGCTTCGCACGGACGCGCGTCACCAGCTCCTGGGCGTTGGCACCGCGCAGTCCGATCACGATGCCCTCAACGGCCTCGCCTTTACCGTCTTGGGTCACCATGCCGTAGCGTGTCAGGGCGCCGATGCCGACCTGCGCCACGTCACCAATGCGCACCACTTTATCGCCGGAGCGTGAGACAACGACCGATCTAACGTCATCCAGGCTGCGTACGTCTCCATCTGCTCGAAGCAGCCAACTCTCTTCATTGTCCTGCAGACGGCCTGCGCCGTCGCTGCGGTTGTTGGCCTCCAGTGCCTGCTGCAGCTGCGTCAGGCTAATGCTGCGTGCAGCCAGAGCGGTAAGATCCGGGCGCACTTCATAGCTGCGAACGAGTCCGCCCAGCGCGTTTACATCGGCCACACCGGGCAAGCTGCGCAACTGCGGCCGGATCACCCAATCGAGGACCGTGCGCTTTTCTTCCAGCGACTGCGGTCCCTCGACGGTAAACATGAACATGTCCGATAACGGCGTGCTGATGGGCGCAAGGCCGCCGCTGGCAGTGCTGGGTAGACTGCCGAGCACGCCTGTTAAGCGTTCGCTGACCTGGTTGCGCGCCCAATAGATGTCGGTGCCGTCAACAAAGTCGAGTGTGATGTCGGCGATGGCGTATTTGGATCGAGAACGCAGGATGGTTTGGCCCGGTATGCCCAATAGTTCCTGTTCGATTGGCGCGGTGATGCGCGTCTCGACTTCCTCGGGCGTCATGCCCGGGGCCTTCATGATCACCTTGACCTGGGTGTTGGAAATATCCGGGAAGGCATCGATGGGCAGCCCGCTCAACGCCCAAGCCCCTGCACCCAGCAAACCAATGGTCGCCAGCAACGTCATTAACCGCTGTGACAGCGCCAGCGCGATCAACCGGGATAGCATTACTCGTTACCAGCTGCAGCTGCGCCCAATCCCATCCAGCTTCCCTTGAGTGCAGCGATGCCCTTGGCAGCAACCCGAGTGCCCACACTGATACCGCTGATCAACGTCACATCACCCTGTCGGCGCAGAACCTTGATAGGTACCGGTCTGAGACCGTCGGCCTCTTCGACAAAAACGTAATCCTTGCCAGCGCGCTGTACGACTGCTTCAGCTGAGACGCGCACACTGCCTACAGGTGCGGCCGCAGGCACCAACGCGAGCTGTACAAACTGACCTGGCACAAGGCATGTCGCAGCGGAGCTGAATGCGGCTCGCACCAACGCCGTCTGTGTACCGGCGTCGAGCTGTCCGCCGGCGGCAATCACTTTGCCCTGCGCGTTGCAGCCAACCACCTCAACGCCATCCCCAACGGACAGTCCTGCGAGTTGTTCACGCGTAGCCTGCAGTTCCACCCACTGCCGGTCCGAGGCTGCCAGTTGCAGCAGAACACTGCCTGATTCAACGTGGCTGCCGACACCAGCAGCTTGCTCCAACACAATGCCGGCACGCGGCGCCAGCAAGGTGACGCGGCCCGTCAAATCGGCGGCTGTACGCAAGGACTCAATAGCTGACCTACCCATGCCTGCCAGTTGCAGCAATTGACGCTGTTCCTGCAGCGCCGCCGCAGCCTGTGCCGCCTGATCGCGACTGTCCTGCAGGCGTGATTCGGCGATGATGCCTTCAGTAAATAAGGCTTCGTCGCGAGCCAAGCGCTTGCCTGCGAGTGTGGAAGAACCCACTGACGCCAGATAGGCTCGCTGCAGCCCCAGCACCTCAGCGCTGTACAGCCGTAACAGTGGTTGGCCAGCTTTGACCGTATCGCCAGGGTTGGCTAGCGCAGCCTCAACCCGTCCGCTGACTCCGGCGAGCAAGACGTCACGACGATCATTAGGTACCACGACACGTCCCGGCAACAGCTGGGCACGGCTGGCACCGCCTGACGCCTTATCGGTCCCGGCACGAACGGATTCTATGACCAGGCCACTGGCCTGACGTTGTTGCGGGGTGAGTTTGATGGCCGGCTCGGGTGCTGCCAGCGCAGGGGGCGCGCACAGCGCTACAACAAACAGCACAGCGGTAAAGGGGGAGCGACGTATTGGGGACATGGCGGGTTTCCGAGTGCAGCAATCCCCCTAGGATACTTTGTCCCTGCTCCACCCAGACACAGCAATTACCGTAGTTGCTTGCTCAATGCCGCCAGCGCAGCCTCAGGTCCAACAGGTGGGCCAGCAGGGCCACGAACATCAAGCTGCCGGCCAATCGAGGGTCTCCACCTCGGACCACGGTTAGCGCCGCGGCCAGCAATCCCACGCCGGCCAGCAGATTCGGCCAAAGGTCCCTCACTGCCATGCCGCGCCGCGAGCGCCGGCCGTGCAGTGTGAGCACTAGACCTTCGAGCAACATCAGCCCAATGACCAGCCCGAACACTGTGCCGCTGCTGATGAGTTCAAGCATGTGCGCGGCCCAAGGGCTGATCGAATCAGCGGTCGTAGCGACCCAGCGTGGCATCTATAGCCACAGCGATGACATTCATCATGCGTCCTGCCATGCCGCTGTACTGCTGGCCTGCATCCGGCGTGTGTTTATAGCCATCGCTTGCAGTGCGATGTGACGATTCACGCTTGGCGTCTGTTGAGTGGACGTGGCTCGTTGTATAAAAATTATGATCTGCTGTTTGCATCAAAGCTCCCCTTTATGTTTGTGTGGTGAGTGCTCAGGCACGCACGACACCTAAAAGATGTGCAAGGTCCTTGAAGAAAATTCGCACCTGAGCCAGCGGATTTCCGCGGACCAGTTTTTTGTGCATATAGGCTTGCCAGGTCAACTGCTGGATATCCGGATCCTTGCAGAGAGTGACGAAGCGCTCCCGACGCTGGTCGCTGCAGTACCAGAACCACTGCAGGACACCCAAAACCCAAAAGACTTTGCCGTGTTCACGCATGAACTGGCGGCGCGCATGACGCAGGTCGCGCGCATTACCCGAGGCCAGCGCACCGGCCACTGCTTCGGCAGCCAAGCGCCCTCCTAGCATGGCGTAGTAGATGCCCTCGCCCGAAGCCGGTGCCACAACCCCTGCGGCATCACCGGCCAAAACGACATCGCGACCGTTGTCCCAGCGACTCAATGGCTTCATCGGCAAGGGGGCGCCTTCGCGACGCAAGACCTTGCCGTATTGCAGCCCGGCTTGTGCTCGCAACTGTGCAGTGGCAGTGCGCAGCGAAAAACCCTTTTGCGCGCTGCCGACACCGATGCTCATCGTGTCGCCATGCGGAAACACCCAGCCGTAAAAGTCTGGAGAGATCACGCCTTGGTAGTACACATCGCAGCGGTTGTGCGCGTAGCCCGATTGGGGCTGCGCGGGTGCTTCGACGATTTCGTGATAAGCCGCGACATAGCGCATTTTCTTTGCGCCAGGAATGCATTGCCGGGCCACTGCCGAGCGGGCGCCATCGGCACCGATGACCATACGCGTGCGTACCTGACAGACGCGTGTCTGGGCACTTTCATCGTCAGCGCTGTATGACACAACCGCAGCGCCGTCAGCATCGTGTTCGATGGCATTAAATTCGCCAGTGCGCAGCGTTGCGCCAGCAGCTACCGCCCGCTCCCGTAACCAAGGATCAAAGCTCTTGCGATCGACCATGCCGACATAGCCACCGTCGATGGGCATGTCCACCTGACGTTGAGTCGGCGACACCATGCGTGCAGCTGTCACCTTTGCCAGCAAAATGTCCTGGGGGATATCGAAGTCTTTGATCAGTCTTGGCGGAATAGCACCGCCGCAGGGCTTGATACGCCCGGCACGATCGAGCAACAACACGCTATGACCGAGCTTTGCCAGGTCCCATGCGGCTGTGGCGCCTGCCGGGCCGCCACCGACCACGACAACATCAAACGCGTCGATGATCTGCTGGCTCATGTGGGCTCCGTTCGTGGCAGGGCCGAGACATCAAAAACCAAGGGGCCCGAGTCCGAGGACGTGCGGGCAATTTTTGCTGCGAAGGTTGCGGCGTACAAAAACAGCGCGGCTTCGGCCATGAAGACCACCGCGTAGCCAGCACTGGGATCCGCTAGCAGAGCGCGTGTTAGATCGACGCCTGCGGCTCCGAGAAAGCCACCCATCGCATAGGCGATGGCTTGCGCAGCGCCCCACATGCCGATGCGCACGCCTTCACGTCGGGCTTGGCCGCTATGGGCCAATTCCATCATTGAGGCGATGGCTGAGGCGGCGAAGGCACCATTGGCCAAGCCCAGACCCGCCACTGCAAGCCGCAGTACATCTGCGCTGCCACCCTGCGCGCTAAAGACAATGGCCACCAATGCCGCGGCAGATGCGCAGCACCCGGCGATAGTCCAAGACCGCAGTGAAAAGCGCTCGCGACCCCGCTTGGATCCTGCAGCCAGTGCAACCAGCAACATGCCCACCAGAGTTGCGCCGCTCTGCAACCCGGAGAGCTTGGTCGATTCACCCAGCGTCATACCAAACACAATGCCGGCAAAGGGCTCAAGTATCAGATCCTGAGCGCTGTAGGCCAGCATCGATACAAATACAAATACCGTAAAGGCGCGCGCTTGTGGCTCCCGCCAGACTTGCAGCAAAGCCTGCTTGAAAGGCACTGCAGAGCGCAGCGGCGCTGCTGCTGTTGCGCGCTGAGAGACTTTGTCCTCTATGCCCCAGACTGCCGCTACTGCAATCAACAACGCGCACAGTGCAACCACGCTGGTGACCCACACCAAACGCTGCGGTGTGTAGGGATCAAGAAAGTGTCCTGCGGTGCCTGCTGTGACTGCAAAGCCCGCGATCATCATCGTCCACATGATCGTGGAGGCTGGTGCTCTGCGCTGCGGCAACACGCTGTTGGCCACTAACACCAGCAAAGAAGTGCCAGCAGCACCCACACCAGCGCCTATTAACAAGAACGCCAGCACTGCCAACGCGATGCCTGCAACCATCGCAGTTGCCATCAGCGCGGTGGCCAGCGCTGCCATAACGCCGCCCGTTGCCAGCACGCACATTCCGCCAATGATCCACGGCGTGCGGCGCCCGCCGACATCTGAACCATGACCCATTCGCGGACGCAGCATTTGTACGGCGTAGTGAAGCGCGACCAATGCACCGGGCAACATGGCCGGCAGGGCCAGTTCTACCACCATGACGCGGTTCATAGTCGACGTGGTCAGCACGACGATAGCGCCCAGCGCGGTCTGCACCAGAGCCACTCTGAAAATATCGAACCAACCGAGGCTATTGAGCTTGTGCATCAGCTCAACCCTGTGCGCACGGCCAGAGCGCTGGCGAGCATGCCAAGCACATACAGGCTGATACCGGTCGCGTTGTACCAAGGGGCCAAGTCGCGCGGCCGTTGCAGCAGGCGACGCATGAGCAGCAGCTGGGCCAGTAACAAGCCACCGACTATTGCCGCATACAGCGGGCGCTGCCACAGGCTCAACAGCGCGACGACGATCACCTGTGGCACAGCCATGACGACGCAGGCAACTTTGGCTGCGGTGGCCGCACCCAAACGTGCCGGCAATGAACCGATGCCCATCTTCAAGTCACCATCGATAGACTTGAAGTCGTTGAGCGTCATGATGCCGTGCGCTCCGACGCTGTAGAGCGCTGCCAAGGGCCACACTGCCGGCGGCACGCTGCCACCATGAAGCACTGCAGCGGCTGTGACCCACGGTAAGCCTTCATAACTAAGGCCCACTGCCGCGTTACCCCACCAGCCATTGCGCTTGAGCCGCAACGGCGGCGCGCTGTAGGCCCAAGCCAGAATCAGCCCGACCACTGTGGCCCAGAAACAAAACGTGCCCAGTGCACTGGCCAGCAGCAATGACAGCAGGGTCCAAGCGATGGCGATGTAAAGACCCCAGTGCCCCGGTATCCGCCCGGACGGTATGGGTCTGTTGGGCTCATTGATTGCATCGACATGGCGATCGAACCAGTCGTTCACGGCTTGGCTGGTGCCGCAGACCATCGGTCCGCATAGCACTGCGCCAATCAGCAACAGGCCCCACGGGAAACCGTCGGCAACTGTCACGCTAGCAATGCCACAGCCAAAGGCCCACATCGGTGGGAACCAAGTGATGGGCTTGAGCAGCTGGAGACAGGCTGACCAGCGCGGGAACGCTGGAGGGTCAACGGAGTTGACGGCGACTGTCATGGCCGTAATCTAACCATGACAGTCCGGTGCGTCAACTGAATCTGACAGATCTCCTGTCAGACATCACTTTTAGCCTGCTTCTGGTTCCTCGGCGCCATCCAAATCGCCCAGTCCGTAGCGACGCAGCTTGGCGTACAAGCTCTGGCGGCTCAGGCCCAACACCTCGGCGGCCGAGGCGCGATTGTCCCCGGTCAACTCTAACGCCGCCTCGATGCACAGCTTTTCGATGAGGTCGGTGGATTCGCGCACCAGATCTTTAAGAGGTACGCGGCCCACCATCGACGCCAATTGATCGACGGAGCGCGGACGGTCACGCTGACCCGCCGGAGCAGCGACCTTGCGCAGACCTACTTCCCGCAGCGTAAAGCCGTAGCAGGTCTCGTCCCGGTCGGTAACCGAGACTGCGCAGATTTCGACGTCTAGCTTCACACCTAGACTGCCCTGCAATGTTGTAGCAAACAGCCGAACAGTGCCGTGCTCGCGCAGCTGGCTGGCGAGCAGGTTGAAGTCGACGCCTGGCCGGCCGAGCCAACGTTCCAGTGTCTCGCCGCGCAACTGTTCTGGGCTACCCAGTTGTGCAGCATCCAGGAACGCTGCATTAGCAAACTGAATACGACCATCGGTATCGGTCACGACGAAGGCGTCTACCGCCTGATCAACCAAACCCATAACTCGAAGCTTGTCGCGCGGTGGGCCGGCCGTAGCCTTACTAACCGGGAGCATTCGCAGCAGCAGAAACCGCGTGCTGCCTTCGCGAAACAATGCCACGTGCAGGAACTGCTCGCCTTTTCCTGTGGTTTGTAAGCTGACTGGCACGTCCTGTTGGCGTCCGGTAGCGATTACCGATGAAACCACCGCGCCGACCGTTGCTCGGCTGCCTGCGTCGAGTATTTCGTCCAAAGTTCGACCGACCAGTTTGCGCGAACCGTCATCCAGCAACTCTATGGCAGCAGGATTGGAGTCGATGATCCTATGCGTGGCGGCATCTATCACCATGACCGCTTCATCGCTGACCTGGAACAGTAGGCGGTGGCGTGTCTCCTGCTGCCGTAAGCGCAGGTACTCTCGATCCATCGCTTGCTGGGATTCGACCAGTTGGGTCTGCAAGGTTATCAGCGGCTGCAGGCTGCGACCAATGGCCATGGTCGGTCCCGTCTTGCCCAATCGAATAGCCGTATACATGACCGGGAGGTCATGCAGCCTGCCAATGGAATGGTTGATTTGACGCCAGCGTGGCATGCCACTGGAGGTGGCATCTTTGAGCAGATCGCGCACTTTACTGCGCGTTTCTGTGGTGACTACGTCCAACCAAGACTTGCCAATCCAACTTCGATCCATCTCGCGGGCCAGCTCTTCGCTGCCTAGAGAAATATCTAGGATGCTGCCCTGTTCATCGTTGTCGATGACCAGTGCAATATCCGAGGCCACAGCCGCCAGGCGGGCAAAAGCACCCGCGTCTATGCCACCTAAATGCTCAAGTGGCGAAGAAAACTGTTTCACTTAAACTCTTTTTTCCTGAATAGGCATGGTGCGGTCAGATCGGTTTGACAAAATCTGGAAACCTGCTTCGCATCCACTGCAAAGCATCAGCTCCGTCTGTCGCCGTCCCGTCCGCTCCCACCTGTTTTACCAAATGTGGCTGGGTCAGAATTAAGGGTCCGCCCAACAATATGACAACCTGCTGATTGCGCGAGGCACGACGTATTTCGCGCACGCACCGTTGCAGATCGTCCACCTGCCTGTCACTTCCCACTGACAACCCAACTACATTAAACCAGTTCGCGCTGATAGTTGACACCAATTCTGAAATGGTGATTGGGAACTCATTCCAGGTGTCCCAGCCGCCATGGCGCAAAAACTGACCCAGCATCACCACGCCGAAGGTGTGCGGGTCGCCCGGCATGTTGCTCAGGAGGGCCCGACGCAGCGCGGCGGGACCGGTGACAGTTTCCTGAGGATGAAAGCCGGTGCCAAGCCGGTGCAGCAACTGATGCAGGCGGCATAGCGCCACTGTTACTTGCATGAAATCCGCTTCGTCCTGCTCCCACAGTTCGCCTAGTTGGCGTGCAGCAGGAGTCAGCCAGCGCAGGCAAATATCTGCAATGTCTATGTTGCGATCAAGAAGTTCGTCGATAAACCCTGCTGCGACCGAATAGTCGCTGAAGCGCAGCAACCGCAGGAAGGTCGGCAAATCTTCGGGCAATGCGAACTCTTGGGCCGAGCCAGTGTTGGCTGCCCCTGCCACGCTTTGTTGCAGCAGCCGCGGCAGGATCTCTGCCTCTACCAACCGCGTCATGGTCTGCAATGGTTCGTTAGGAACCGCCCAAGGGGCATCTGACAGCGGGACAGCCGCTCCCTGCTGGACAAGGGCTGCCATATCGCAACCGCAATCCTGACTGCTTAACGCTTGCTGTTCTTCTTGCATTTGGGTCCACCTAATGCCCTGTGCCAATTTTTCTTAGATCACTCGAACAATGTCAAATATATTTTACGTTCCATTGTATTGACACTATGCGACGGGGAGCATAGGGTTCAATGAACTGTTGCCGGACAACTCCGCGTGAACAAACCACTTTATAGCGCCGAAGAGCGAGCTCGAAGGGATGCCTCTTCCTGGACCTTGGTTCAGGGGATTCTTGCTCCACTCCAATTTCTGGTCTTCGCCGTGAGCCTGGTGCTCGTCGTGCGCTTTTTGGCCACCGGCGCCGGTGAATTTGTCGCCACCTACTCGATCCTGCTCAAAACCCTGTTGCTGTACGCAATCATGGTGACGGGATGCCTGTGGGAGCGGGACGTGTACGGGTGCTACCTCTTTGCACCCGCCTTTTTCTGGGAAGACGTGGTCAGCATGCTGGTCATGGCGTTGCAAACGGCCTATGTGGTGGCGTGGCTCGGCGGTTGGCTCGATACCCGGCAACAAATGGCGATCGCTTTAGGAGCGTATGCGGCCTATGTGATCAATGCAACGCAATTTCTGCTCAAATTGCGTGCAGCAAGACTGCAAGCTGGTCTTGAACAAACCCTCAGCCTGCAGGCTGCCGCATGAGTGGAGCCGTCGAACATCTCGTCCCGGCAACGGCGGTGCTCCCGGCCACGCCTTTGATCCGCACCGAACGCGGTCAGCGCGAGGTCTTTTGTGGCCTCACCGGCATCATCTGGCTGCATCGTAAAATACAAGACGCGTTCTTTCTGGTGGTGGGATCGCGCACTTGTGCACATCTAATCCAGTCTGCAGCTGGCGTCATGATTTTTGCCGAGCCGCGCTTTGCCACCGCCATCATTGACGA
>Ga0114974_10002071_pt1 | contig 15576 bp, 13 predicted proteins | sample S_130206_EF_Meta_FD_87318 | JGI IMG/M metagenome (GOLD analysis project Ga0114974, IMG submission 87318) | Freshwater microbial communities from Lake Simoncouche, Canada to study carbon cycling - S_130206_EF_MetaG | ecosystem: Environmental > Aquatic > Freshwater > Lake | place: Lake...
GCAATCAGTCTTTGGGCTTGACCGAAGTGGCCTATCAAAATGCATTGGCTTATGCCAAAGACCGCATCCAAATGCGCAGTTTGTCGGGCGTGAAAGCACCCTCGCAAGCTGCCGATCCTATTTTGGTTCACCCCGATGTGCGCCGCATGCTGTTGACCGCCAAAGCCTATGCCGAAGGGGGCCGTGCGCTGGCGTGTTACGGCGCTTTGTTGATCGACAAAGAACTGAATCATCCAGATGAAAAAGTTCGCGCCGATTCTGCAGAAATTTTGGCCTTGTTAACGCCCATTGTGAAAGCCTTCTTAACTGACAACGGCTACCAAGCGACCACGATGTGTCAGCAGGTTTTCGGGGGCCACGGTTACATCAAAGAATGGGGCATGGAGCAATATGTGCGAGATGCACGCATCAACATGATCTATGAAGGCACCAATGGCATTCAGTCGCTCGACTTGTTGGGCCGAAAAGTGTTGGGCAACCAAGGCGCGAGCCTGCAAAAATTTGGCAAGCTGATTGGCAAATTGGTGGCGCAAGAAATGGGCAATGAAGCGATGACCGAGTTCATCAAGCCCTTGGCCGATTTGGGCCAAAAGATGACGCAGTTCACCACCGAAATTGGCATGAAGGCCATGGGAAATGCCGATGAAGTGGGCGCGGCTTCAGTCGATTATTTGAGGGTGGCGGGCCACTTGGTGTTCGCCTATTTCTGGGCTCGCATGGCGCAAGTGGCCTTGGCCAAAATTGCAGCGGCCGAAGAAGAAGCGCAGCGCCCCGACCCCTTCTACAAGGCTAAACTCCAAACGGCACGTTTTTACTTTGCACGTTTATTGCCAGAAACACTCAGCCTCATGAACACCGCGCGCTCAGGTGCTGAAGTGCTCATGGACACTGATTTGGCTTTGGCCTAAAAATTGACCTGCATTCGATCTCCCTATTTAAGGAAACAGCGATGAAATTGAAAGTCTTCGCAGCTGCGGCTGTATTTGCTTCACTCACTGGCGTGGCATTTGCCAACTCACCGGTGGGGCAGTGGCACACAATTGATGACAAAACAGGCGCACCGAAAAGTCTGGTGGTTATTTCTGAGCATCAAGGCGTGATGCGCGGCCGTGTAGAAAAGATTCTTCGCAAAGAAGCCGATCAAAATGCCAAATGCGAAAAGTGCAGCGATGAGCGTAAAAATTTGCCCATCTTGGGCCTTGAAATCATTCGAGGTGCTAAAAAAGTCGCTGATAAAAATGTATGGGAAGATGGTGAAATTCTCGATCCAGAAAATGGCAAAACCTACGGTCTGCGCCTAACGCCCATTGAAAATGGCGCCAAATTAGAAGTTCGCGGTTCGATGGGCCCCTTCGGAAGAACCCAAACTTGGGTTCGCGTGCCTTGATCATGTGTGCATGTTTACCTGCACACGCTGTTGACTCATTGAAAGTTTAAAAAATCATGTCCGACATCCTGACCCATTTTGATGCAGGTGTGACCACCCTCACGCTCAATCGTTTAGACAAGAAAAACGCCATCACCGGTGACATGTACGCCGCCATGGCCCAAGCCATTGACCATGCACAAGCCGATGCTGCAACGCGCGTGTTGGTCATTCAAGGCCATGAAAGTATTTTCAGTGCGGGCAACGACATTGCTGATTTTTTAAACAAACCTCCGTCCACTGTTGATTCACCTGTGTTTCATTTCATGCGTGCGCTGAGCATGTTTGAAAAGCCGGTGATTGCGGCTGTGGCAGGCCCAGCGGTTGGCATTGGCACCACGTTGTTGTTCCATTGTGATTTGGTGTATGCCGGCGACAACGCCGCCTTTTCCATGCCATTTGTCAATCTCGGTTTATGCCCTGAATTTGCTTCCAGCATGTTGGCGCCTCAGATGTTTGGCTATCACCGCGCAGCGGAAGCCTTGCTGTTGGGCGAGGCCTTCTTTGCGGAAGCCGCGCTTGAAATAGGTTTGGTCAATCGCGTGGTGCCCCCAACTGAAGTCAATGGCCATGCGCAAGCGCAAGCTAAAAAATTGGCGGCCAAGCCCTTGTCTTCGCTGATTGAAACCAAGCGACTCATGAAAGGCGGGCAAACCAAGGGTTTGATTGAGCGCATGGGCGAAGAGGGTCAAAGTTTCCGCAGAATGCTGACCGAACCTGCCGCGCGTGAGGCTTTTGGCGCATTCATGGAAAAACGAAAGCCAGACTTCTCTAAAATCTAAGCTGTTGTTTCAAATTTAGGTCTTCCATGACATCCTCTCGCTCTGATCTTCCACCGCTCGTCGACTTTGAGCCAGAGTTCATTGCGGGTTTGCGCGAAATTTACGAAGAAAAAATTCTTTTCAATCAGTGGGCAGGCTTGAAGGTTGAAAGTGTCAAGTCAACAGGCATTCTGGCCACTCTGATCATGAAGCCGGAGTTGGTGGGCCACTATGCCTATCACCGCATTCATGGCGGTGTCATCAGCGCTGTGTTGGACGCCATTGGCAGCATGGCGGTTATGGCGGCCTTGGGCGCCAAGCACATGGACGAGTCGGTTGCCAAGCGCTTAGAGCGGTTTGCGCGGCACAGCACCATCGACTTGCGGATTGACTTTCTGCGGCCGGGCATTGGCGAAAAATTCACCATCCACGCTGAAGCCATGCGCGTCGGTGCGCGCGTGGGCAATGCGCGCATGGAGTTTCGTGGCGAGGATGGCAAGCTGTTGTCAACCGGCACCGGTGCTTATCTCACTTCTTAAGCGTGCCGCAACTTTATTCCTCCTTTTTTTTGACTTCGATTGTGACTCATGCGCCATCACGGTGATAGCTCGGCTGCTTCCGCAGCCCCCCAAGCCCCTTCCGCCAAGGACAACGATGGCCGTACCTTAAAAAGATTGCTGCCCTATTTGCTCACCTACAAGTGGCGGGTGGCAGCGGCCTTGCTGTTCATGGTGGGCGCGAAGTTGGCCAATGTGAGCGTGCCCATCTTGTTGAAAGACTTGATCGACACCATGAGCTTCAAACCCAATGACCCTGCGCAGGTTTTGGTGGTGCCCTTGGCGTTGCTGGTGGGCTACGGCGCGCTCAGGCTCATGACCTCTGCGTTCACAGAGCTCAGAGAGTTGGTGTTTGCCAAAGCGACACAGGGCGCAGCGCGAAGCATTGCGCTAGAGACCTTTCAGCATTTGCATGCCTTGAGTTTGCGTTTCCATTTGGCGCGCCAAACCGGCGGCATGACCCGCGACATCGAGCGCGGCGTGCGTGGTATTGAATCGCTCATCTCTTATTCACTTTACAGCATCGTTCCGACCTTGATTGAAGTGGCCTTGGTGCTTTCGATCTTGGCCATCAAGTTTGACGCTTGGTTTGCATGGATCACCTTGGCAGCGCTGAGTTTTTATATTTTCTTCACCGTACGCATCACAGAGTGGCGAACGCATTTCAGGATTCAAGCCAACGAATTTGATTCTGCGGCACACACCAAGGCCATTGACTCACTGCTCAACTACGAGACGGTCAAATACTTTGGCAACGAAGCTTATGAAGCCCGTCGTTATGACGAAAGTTTGGAGCGCTTGCGAAAAGCACGATTGAAAGCGCAAACCTCTTTGTCTTTGCTCAATACGGGGCAACAGCTCATCATTGCCAGCGCCTTGGTGGCCATGTTGTGGCGCGCCACGCAAGGTGTGGTGGAAGGGCGCATGACCTTGGGTGACTTGGTCATGATCAACGCCTTCATGATTCAGCTTTACATCCCCTTGAATTTCTTAGGGGTGCTTTACCGCGAAATTAAACAGAGCCTCACAGACCTGGACAAAATGTTTGTGCTCATGGACCGTGAGCGAGAAGTGGCCGATGCGCCCAATGCACCTGATTTAAATTGCCAACACAATGCACACCTGAAGTTTGAATCGGTGTCGTTTGCCTATGAGTCAGACCGCCCCATCTTGCACAACATCAGCTTCGAAATTCCCTCTGGCAAAACTGTGGCGGTGGTGGGGCCCTCGGGTTCAGGTAAATCGACCTTGGCGCGTTTGATGTTTCGTTTCTACGACGTACAGCAAGGCCGGATCACCATCAATGGGCAAGACATTCGCCAAGTGACGCAGCACAGTGTGCGCAAGGCCTTGGGCATCGTGCCGCAAGACACCGTTCTGTTCAATGACACCGTGGCTTACAACATCGGCTACGGCCTCACCGGCGCAACGCAAGAGGACATCGAAACCGCAGCCAAAGCCGCGCGCATTCACGACTTCATTGCATCCACCCCCAAGGGCTATGCCACCTCTGTGGGTGAGCGGGGCCTGAAACTGTCTGGCGGCGAAAAACAACGCGTGGCCATTGCAAGAACGCTTTTAAAAAATCCACCCATTTTGGTCTTTGATGAGGCCACATCGGCCCTAGATTCAGCCAACGAGCGTGCCATTCAAGCTGAATTGGCCAGTGCGGCCCAAAACAAAACCACCTTGGTCATTGCGCACCGTTTGTCCACCGTGGTGGATGCGCATGAAATTTTGGTGATGGAGGCGGGGCAGATCATTGAGCGGGGCAACCATGCCCACTTGCTACAACTGAATGGACGATATGCCGAAATGTGGGCTTTGCAGCAAAACAATGAAGCCAGTGCAGAGGACGCGCAGGCAAAAGTCTGAGCCTTCAAGCGCGCCCAACTGCGAGATAATGCAGTCATGGAAACCAAGTGGTTAGAAGACTTTGTGAGCTTGGCTGAAACGCGCAGTTTCAGCCGGTCGGCCCAATTGCGCCACATCACTCAGCCAGCTTTTTCTAGGCGCATTCAGTCTCTTGAGGCATGGGCCGGCACCGACTTGGTCGACCGAAGCTCCTACCCCACCTCCCTCACACCTGCAGGCGAGACACTTTATGCACAAGCTTTAGAGCTGCTGCAATCTTTGCACAATTCCCGCGCCATGCTTCGAGGGCACGCTTCGGCGGGCCAAGACGTGATTGAATTTGCTGTGCCGCACACCTTGGCCTTCACTTTTTTCCCGGCTTGGGTGGCGGGCTTGCTTGAAAGTTTTGGGCCGCTCAAAAGCCGATTGAATGGCCTGAATGTACATGACGCTGCCATGCGCTTGGTGGAAGGCGGATGTGATTTTTTAATCTCCTACCACCATGCCTCCCAGCCTTTGCAGTTGGATGCTGACCATTACGACATGGTCACATTGGGCCAAGAAAGTTTGGCGCCCTATGCCAAAGCTCAAGCCGATGGACAGCCGCAATTTCAGTTTCCAGGCACTGTTCAAAAGCCATTGCCCTATTTGGGCTATGCCCATGGTGCCTATCTAGGTCATGTGACCGATCTCATTTTGAAACAATCGGGCCAGCCTATTCACCTTGACCGAGTGTATGAAACCGACATGGCAGAAGGACTCAAGGTCATGGCGCTGGAAGGCTTGGGCATTGCATTCTTACCGGGTAGCGCTGTGAAAAAAGAATTACAAAATGGCAGCCTAGTGCCCCTCACTTTGCCCCAAGGTCAAAGTCTTTCAATGCACATGGACATTCGGGCCTACCGTCAAAAACCCAATGCCAAAAACAGCCCCAAGAAAAATGCAGAAGCCTTGTGGGCTTTTTTAGAAAATTCAGCCAAGCCATAGAGGCTTTTAGAAACATTCAACGATTGATCCTCGACACACATGACTTCTCACATCACCATCACCAAGCCCGACGACTGGCATTTGCACGTGCGCGATGGCGCTGCGCTCAAAACGGTAGTGCCTCACACCGCCGCTCAATTTGGCCGCGCCATCATCATGCCCAATTTGAAGCCACCGGTGACCACAGCCGCATTGGCGCTTGAATACAAATCGCGCATCTTGGCTGCGGTGCCGCAGGGCATGCAGTTTGAGCCCCTCATGACTTTGTACCTCACCGACAATTTGCCCCCTGAAGAAATTGTCAAAGCAAAGGCGGCCGGCGTGGTGGCCTGCAAGCTCTATCCCGCAGGCGCCACCACCAACAGTGATGCGGGTGTGACCGATTTGAAAAAGATTTACCCCACGCTTGAAGCCATGCAAAAAGCTGGCATGTTGTTGTTGGTGCATGGCGAAGTGACCAGCAGTGACGTCGATTTGTTTGACCGTGAGGCGGCATTCATCGACACCCAGCTCATTCCTTTGCGTCGTGATTTTCCTGAACTCAAAATTGTGTTTGAACACATCACCACCCAAGACGCCGCCGATTACGTCATGGCTGCCGACCGCTTTGTGGGGGCCACACTCACTGCGCATCATTTGCTTTTCAACCGCAATGCTATTTTTACTGGTGGCATCCGTCCTCATTACTACTGCCTGCCCGTGCTCAAGCGGGAGACACATCGTGTGGCCTTGCTGCGTGCAGCAACATCTGGCAATGCACGTTTCTTCCTGGGCACCGACAGTGCACCGCATCCTGCCCATTTGAAAGAGCACGCATCGGGTTGTGCCGGTTGCTACACCGCGCATGCTGCATTGGAAATGTATGCAGAAGCTTTTGACAGTGTTGGCCAGTTAGCGCAACTCGAAGCCTTTGCCAGTTTCAATGGCGCCGATTTTTATGGCTTGCCACGCAACACGGGCACCATCACTTTAAAGCGTGAATCTTGGACGCCGCCAGAAAGCTTCCCATTCGGTGAGGCCGATTTAAAACCACTGCGCTCTGGTGAAGCCTTGCCATGGCGTGTGGCCTGAGCCCAATAGACTGGTCTGCGCCATGGCTTCAGGCCTGGCGTGAGCTGGGTGAGTCGATCGGTCAGCGTGTGGCGCAAGGTGTGCCGGTTTACAAAGCCTGTAACGAAGCTTTGTCAGTCCAAAAAAATACGCGCGCACTCGGTGCTTGCCACGTTGAATTTGTGCCGCAGTCAGAGTTGCATGAAGCGCTTGCTTACGAGCAGTTTATTCATCAAACCAACAAGGTGCCCACGCGCGAAGGCCTGCACGATTTTTTCAACGCCTTGTGCTGGTTGCATTTTCCCTTGGCCAAAAAACAATTGAATCAAGTTCAAGCCACTGCCATAGCGACGCAGGGCGTGGGAAGTGTGCGCGGGCCTGTGCGAGATGCGGTCACGGTGTTTGATGAAAACGCCACGCTCATTCAGTTGCCAGATGTGATTTGGCAGGCTTTACAACTGCGAGATTGGCAAGAGGCCTTGGTGACGCACAGGCCGTTGTGGAAAGATGTCAAAGTTCAAATCTTTGGCCATGCCGCATTGGAAAAACTGGTCAACCCTTACAAAGCCATCACCGTGCATTTGTGGCGAGTGCCGTCCAATTTGCCCCTGGCCAACTGGGATGCCTGGTTGGCCCAAGATCTGCAGCCTGAAAAACTGGCATCAAAACCTTTTTTACCCACGCCCGTTTTGGGAATCCCTGGCTGGTGGCCAGCCAATGAATCGCCTGTTTTTTACCAAGACACGCAAGTCTTTCGCCCCCTGAGAGTGGGCAACTGAGCGCATTGGCCAGCTTCAAAAAAGCCAAGTTAATTCCGTTCAATTTTGAGGAATTAAGCAGCCTCACTTGATTTTGTTGCGGGCCCCCCTAATATTCGAACTGTGCGCTCGGCCTTCGCTGGGCGGTGGACAGAAAATCCTCATGAAACGTATCATTTTGTTTGTCTTAACCAACTTGGCAGTGGTGCTGGTGTTGGGCGTCGTGGCCAGTTTGTTGGGCGTCAATCGATTCCTCACCTCCAATGGTTTGGACTTGACGGCCCTCTTGGGCTACGCCCTCATCATGGGCTTTGGTGGCGCTTTTATTTCATTGCTCATCAGCAAGCCGGTGGCCAAGTGGAGCTCTGGTGTTCAAGTGATTGCGCAGCCCAGCAACTCTGACGAAAAATGGCTTGTTGATACCGTGCAGAAGTTGTCTGAAAAAGCAGGTATCGGCATGCCTGAAGTGGGTATCTTTGAAGGCGACCCCAATGCCTTTGCCACGGGTGCATTCCGTAATTCCGCTTTGGTTGCCGTGTCGACCGGCTTGTTGCAAAACATGAACCACGAAGAAATTGAAGCGGTTCTGGCCCACGAAGTGGCGCACATCGCCAATGGTGACATGGTCACCATGACCCTCATTCAAGGTGTGATGAACACCTTTGTGGTTTTCTTATCGCGTGTCGTGGGCTATGCCGTTGACAGCTTCTTGCGTAAAAACGACGAAGAAAACACCGGTCCTGGCATGGGCTACTGGATCACCACCATCGTGCTGGACATTGTGTTGGGCTTCGCTGCAGCCATCGTGGTGGCTTGGTTCAGCCGTCATCGCGAGTTCCGTGCAGACGCGGGTGCTGCAGACCTCATGGGCCGCAAACAACCCATGATGAATGCCTTGGCGCGTTTGGGCGGTCTGCACACCGCTGATTTGCCCAAGAGCGTGGCCGCCATGGGCATTGCAGGTGGAATTGGGCAGTTGTTCTCAACGCACCCTCCCATTGAAGAGCGCATTGCGGCTTTGCAAAACAGTCAATAGACCTCATTGCAAGCTGAAAAACGGGCCATGATGGCCCGTTTTTCATTGGCGGTAACGAAAGAGACTGTTCTCAATTCTGCGTTGATTTATAGTCGGTGAGTGCCCAGATTTATTCCCCCCTCGATTCAGCGCCTGTTGACGCTGACGCGCTTACAAAACTCGCGACGTTTTCATCGATTGCCGCCCACCGTACGCGGCATGATTTGGATGGCCTTTGGGGGCGTGATGTTCTCCATGCTCAACACCATCGCTCGCGTTTTCTCGATGCAAATGGACCCATTTGAGGCGCAATTCTTACGCTACTTTTGTGGGCTGATCATCATGCTCCCACTGGTCTGGCATCAGGGCATCGGCGCTTATGTGCCGAATGATCTGAAGGGTCAATTCTGGCGCGGTGGCGTGCACACCATTGGCCTGCTGTTTTGGTTCACCGCTTTGCCGCACATACCTTTGGCCGACATGACCGCCATTGGCTTTACCGGACCCATTTTCATCATGCTGGGTGCTGCTTGGTTCTTGGGAGAGCCCATGCGCAAAGACCGATGGATTGCCGCTGCCATTGGATTCACAGGCGTTTTGTTGGTGGTGTTGCCCAAAATGTCGGGGACAGGCGGTTGGTACAACTTGGCCATGCTGGCATCTTCGCCCGTTTTTGCGGCTTCGTTCCTCATTACCAAACATCTGACGCGCACCGAAAAACCAGGCGTCATCGTGATGTGGCAATCCATCACGGTGACTTTGTTCAGTCTGCCTTTTGCACTACTTCATTGGCAACAACCCACGCTTTTCCAGTGGGCAGGCTTTTTCGTCACCGGCATTTTAGGAACGGTGGGCCATTACAGTCTGACCCGCGCATTCAGCGTGGCAGACATTTCAGCCACTCAATCCCTTCGATTTCTTGATTTGGTGTGGGCCTCCATTTTGGGCTGGTTGGTGTTCAGCGACGTACCCAGCAAGTGGACCTGGATCGGAGCCTTGGTTATTTTGGTGTCCACCGTATGGATTGCGCGAAGAGAGGGACGAAGAAAAGAAATTCCCGCTGCCCCTAATTCTTCAGAAACTTAACAAGCACACCTTAAAAAACTAGGGTCGTGGATTGCTAATGCCGCTGGCCACATGGCCGGCTGGCACATGTTGAGACGCCGATTCAATGTGGCCTGTTTGGTCATCAAAGAAAAAGTCAGGTTCAAACTCTTTCAAAAACTCACCTTTGGGCAGGCCGCCCAAAAACATGGCCTCATCGACCTCAATGTTCCATTGCATGAGAGTGCGAATGGCGCGCTCATGGGCCGGTGCACTTCGCGCAGTCACCAGCGCGGTACGGATGCGCATGGCGGGTGTTCCCTCCTGCTGCAAGCGATGCAAGGCAGTGAGCAATGGCTTGAAAGGGCCAGCCAATAAAGGCTGCGCAGCCTTGGCATGTTCGTGAGCCTGAAACGCCGACAAACCTTGCGCTTGAAAGACCCGTTCAGCCTCATCAGAAAACAGCACGGCATCGCCGTCAAACGCAATGCGAACCTCATGGGGATGAGCCTCTGATGCGTGCGCAGAATTGGGGTAGACCTGCGCGGCGGGCACACCGGCATCTAAAGCGGCACGCACATCCGACAGATGGGTGGACAAAAACAAATTGGCATTGAGGGGTTTTAAATAGCGCCAGGGTGATTGACCTCTTGTAAAACTGCCGCGCTGAATGGACAAGCCGTAGTGTTGCGCCGATCTGAAGACGCGCATGCCCGACACAGGATCGTTGCGCGACAAGATCACGACTTCAACCCTTTGTGTGCTGGCATCGTTAAAGGCCAACAATTTTTTAACCAAAGAAAAAGCCACACCGGGTTTGGCGGGCGCTTCTAAGCGCTCTAGCTGCAGCTTCATGTAGGCGCGGTCGTCGCTTTGCTCAAAGACTTGGTTTTCTTCTTCAAAATCAAACAAGGCCCGCGAAGAAATCGCGACCACCAATTGACCTTCTAAACTGACTGGCATGGCGTGTTCCTTGATGCAATGAAATCGGGGTACAACATCATCGGACCCATTGATTCAGTTCCATGATGGGCATCAAAACAGCCAGTACGATGACCATCACAATACCGCCCATCAACACAATGAGCAAGGGCTCCAAGATGGTCGCCAATGCCATGGCACGGCGCTGCACATCGGCTGACAGTTGTTGGGCAGCGCGTTGCAGCATGATGGGAAGCTGGCCTGTTTGTTCCCCCAGTCTGGCAAACATGCCCAGCAAACTTGGAAAACGTTTTTTCTGGCCCAGTGCCATAGCGAGGGGTGCACCCTCGCGAACCAAAACCAAGGCCTCTAAAACATCTTCTCGCATGGCTTGGTTGGACAAGGTATCGGCTGCAGATTGCAAGGCTTTTAAGATGGGCACCCCCGCGTTGGTGAGCATGGCCAAGGTGCTGGCAAATCGTGCACTGTTGTAGCCCGTGGCCAATCTGCCCAAAATAGGCAGGCGCAAAAATGCGGCATCAAAACGAATACGCAGGGCGGCTTGTTTCATGGCCTGTTGAAACCCCAACCCTGCCAGCGCCAGAATGAACAGCACAAGCCATCCGTGATGGCGAACAAAATCACTCAAGGCCAACATGGCCACAGTCAGGCCGGGCAACTTTCTTTGACTGCCAGAAAATACCTGCGCCACTTGCGGCACCACGGTGCTGAGCAAAAAAATCACAATGAGCAAGGCAATGAGGCTCACGATGGCGGGATACAAAGAAGCACTCAGCAACTTGGCTTTTAAAGTTTGTTGGTCTTGCAGATCGTCTGCCAATTGGCCCAGCACTTGACCCAAGTTGCCGCCTTGCTCGCCCGCACTGATGACGGCGGTGTAAAGGGAAGAAAATTCAGAAGGATGTTGGGCCATGGCCTTGGCCAAGCCCAAACCTGCATTGACTTCCGCGCGCAAACTGGCCACCAAGTGCGCTTGTTTTTGGGACTCGGCTTCATCGCCCAGGGCCGCCAATGCGCGCTCTAAGGGCAGGCCACTGCCAACCAGGCTGGCCAACTGTCGCGTCCAAACGGCCAAGTCGTTGGCAGAAAAACACTTGCGCGAACCGATGTCGTATTGCCAAATACTTTTTTGAACTTTTGCATCGGGACCTAAGGCTTGAACCTTCAAGGGCACCAGGGATTGGGCTCGCAATTGTCCTCGGGCTGATTTGACACTGTCAGCTTCAAGCACGCCTTTGCGCAAGGCACCGTCGTTTTGTAAAGCTTCAAAGGCGTAGGCTGGCATGGTGGGCTGATCAGTAACGCATGGTTTGACTTAGTCTCGCGTCACGCGCAGCAATTCTTCAGCTTTGGTGATGCCCAGTTGAACCAGACGTTCCCCATCTTCCCGCATGAGCACCATGCCCCCAGACACGGCCGCTTGTCGAATGCTGGCTTCAGATTGTTGGGCATGAATCTGAGCGCGCAAAGCATCGTCGGTGATGAGCAATTCAAAGATGCCCGTGCGTCCTGCATACCCTGTTTGCGCGCATTGCGGGCAACCACTGCCTTGGCAATGGGTACAAATTTTTCGAACCAATCTCTGCGCCAACACACCCAGCAAGCTAGAGCTCAATAGGAAGGGCTCAATGCCCATGTCGGTGAGACGTGTGACGGCGCTGGGCGCATCGTTGGTGTGCAAAGTGGCCAATACCAAATGACCTGTCATGGAGGCTTGAATGGCAATCTGTGCCGTTTCAAAATCGCGAATCTCGCCAATCATGATGATGTCGGGGTCTTGCCGAAGGATGGCGCGCAAGGCCTTGGCAAACGTTAAATCGATCTTGGCGTTGACTTGTGTTTGGCCCACACCAGCCAGTTCATATTCGATGGGGTCTTCCACCGTCATGATGTTGCTGCCAGTGGCGTCCAAACTTTGGAGGGCTGCATAGAGCGTGGTCGTTTTGCCAGAACCTGTGGGGCCGGTCACCAATATCAAGCCATGGGGTTGTGTGACCAATTGCTGGAAGCGATGCAAAGTGTCGCCTTGCATGCCCACAGACGCTAGGCTCAATCGGCTTTCAGATTTGTCCAGCAAGCGCAGCACAGCTCGCTCGCCGTGGGCACTGGGCAAGGTAGAAACACGCACGTCGACAGCGCGCGAGCCCAATCGCAAGCTGATGCGACCGTCTTGCGGCAAGCGCTTTTCGGCAATGTCGAGCTCAGCCATGATTTTCAAGCGCGAAATCAAAGCGGCATGCAAAGCCCGATTGGGTTGCACCACTTCGCGCAAGTTGCCATCGACTCTGAAGCGCACACTGGAGTGACGCTCGTAAGGTTCAATGTGAATGTCGCTGGCGCCATCGCGTGCAGCCTGGGTCAGCAATGCATTCAACATTCGAATAATGGGCGCGTCGTCGCTGGTTTCTAGCAAGTCTTCGACGGCGGGTAACTCTTGCATCATGCGCGACAAATCGGCTGCCGATTCCACTTCACTCACCACGGCGGCGGCACTGGATTCACCTGGGCCGTACTGTGCGGTGTAGGCTTTGCTGATGCGCTGCTTTAGCAGCGCGCCTTCTTCTCGTGCAATGTCCAAGGACAAACTCTCATGCCCCCACTTGCGCATGACCTCAGACAACGCATTGGGCGCACTTTCGGGGCAAAGCCACAGCGTGAGGCGCGTGCCATCGTCTTCCAGCAGGAGATGCTGGCTGCGCGCAAACGCGTAAGGAAGAGGAAAACGCTGAGCCATCAAGGTTTGCGAGTGACTTCTGGCAACACGGGCGAGCCCAAGTTGGGCAATCCTGTGCTGGCAGAGGGTTGGACTTCAATTTGAGCGCCGCGCATTTGCTCGTAGCGGCCCATGGACAGGCCTTCAGTGGCATTGCCATCGCGTACGACGACAGGTCTTAAGAACACCATCAAATTGGTTTTCTTGCGACTTCTGGCTTCAGAGCGGAACAAGTTGCCAAACAAGGGGACATCGCCCAAACCTGGCACGCGTTCTTGGCTGTTGCCGTAGTCGTCCTGCAGCAAGCCACCCAACACCACAATGGCACCGTCTTCGACCAACACACTCGATTCAATGGAACGCTTGTTGGTAATGAGGCCGGTTGCAGAGTTGATAGAGGCAGGTTCTAAACGACTCACTTCTTGGTAGATTTGCAACTTCACGGTGCCGTTTTCGCTGATCTGCGGCTTGACCCGAAGCGTCAGACCCACGTCTTTTCTTTCAATGGTTTGGAACGGATTGACCGAGCCTGCGCTGTTGTTGTTATTGGTGTATTGGCCGGTGACAAAGGGCACGTTTTGGCCAATCACAATTTTGGCTTCCTCGTTGTCAAGCGTCAGCAGGTTAGGCGTGGAAAGTACATTGCCATCGCCTGTGCTTTGCAAGAAGCGCGCTAAAAATCCGAGCACATAGGTGCCATTGGTGTTGTGGGCGACACCAAAGTTCAAACCAGAGGACGGTGCCACGGTACCGCTTGCACCTTGCGCTGCCAAAGAAATGAGGTTGGCACCGCCCACTTTAAAGTTGGTGCCCAACAACCCAATGTTGGTGTCGCCTTTACCGCCTAGAGCGCCTTGCCACTGCACGCCAAATTCGGCGGCTTTTTCAGCACTGACTTCGGCAATCAAACTTTCGACAAAGACTTGCGCGCGGCGTGCATCGAGTTTGTCAATCACGGCACGCAGCTGGCGATATTGCGGTTCGGGTGCCGTGATGATCAACGCATTGGTCGAGGGGTCGGCTTGAATTTGACCGCCGGTTGAAGGCTGTGCGCCCGCCGTATTGAAACTGGCATTGGCACCCGCGGCTGTGTTTGGATTGTTGGGCGTGGTGCCACTGATGTTGGGTGTTGTGGCTGGGGTGCTGCTGTTTTGTGCTGTCAGTGCTGCCCGCAAGGTGACCGCCAATTTGGTGGCATCGGCGTTCTTCAGATACACCACATGAATGTTACCGCTGGCGGCATTGGGGCCAGAATCAGAGGGTCGATCGAGTTGGGTCACCAGTGACCTTGCCAATGCCATGCGCGCCGCATTGGCAGCCCGCAAAATGAGCGAGTTGCTTCTGGCTTCGGCCATGACGGTGGTTTTGAAAGTTGCATCTGCTTGGCCAGCCGCAGGCGCAGCGTTGGGCGAAGCGGCGCCCGAATCTAGCAGGCGTTGCAGCATGGGCACCAAGTCGGTGGCCAGCGCATGCTTGAGCTGAATGACTTCGACACCCGTGGCATTGGCCACATCCAACGCGGCAATGATGCGCGCCAAGCGCTGCAGGTTGTCTGCGTAATCAGTGATCACCAAAGCATTGGTGCCCGGGTTGACATTGAGGGTGTTGTTGGGACTGATCAAGGGCCGGAGGATGGGCACCAGATTGTTGGCATTCTCGTGGTTGAGTTGAAAAATTTGCGTCACGATTTGGCCATTGGAGGCGGGCACAGCGCCGGCCGACACACCGCCACTTTGCAGCTTGGCATCGGCCTCCGGCACCACCAAATAAAGTCCAGCCGATTCCACCAATGAATAGCCTTGGGTACGCAGCTGCGCGGCAAACAATCGCAGCGCTTGGGCCGGCGCCACAGGCACGGTGCTGGTGAGGGTGATGGTGCCTTTGACACGTGGGTCAACCACCACGTTGTGGCCTGACAAAGTGGCCAGTGTTTTGGCCACCGCATCAATGTCTGCGTTGTTGAAGTTCAGCGTCACAGGCTCTTGCGCGGGTTTGGTGGTCTTGTTTTTTCTCTCAGACTTTTTGTCTGATGGGGGACTGGGCGTTTGTGCTTGCGCTGAGTGCATCAAGCCCAACAGGCTGATACTCAGACCTACAAACAAACTGAAACGCAAGCCCTGCTTCAAGCGCCAGCGCAGCAGCGGCTTGAGCGAATGCAATGTATGGGTAGCGTCAATGCGAGTGGCCATGATGTTCAACCTAATGAAAGCAAACTGCGCGCCCCTTGGCGCCGTCCAATGATGTTCAGCAAATTTGACAAAGCGGCTGCGTGCTCAGGCACGGCAGAGGCTTCGCCCCGAAATTGAAATTGAGTGCCTTGCCACTGACCTTGGCCACTGAGCAACAAGCTGCCCGATTGCGTGCTTAAAGTGAGCTGCGGCGACGCATTGGCAGAAGCAGCGCTAGAAGAAGCGTCGTTGGCAGAATGTGCGTTGGCCAAACTCAACACATAAGTGCCCATGGGCTTGA
>Ga0114974_10002072_pt1 | contig 15574 bp, 19 predicted proteins | sample S_130206_EF_Meta_FD_87318 | JGI IMG/M metagenome (GOLD analysis project Ga0114974, IMG submission 87318) | Freshwater microbial communities from Lake Simoncouche, Canada to study carbon cycling - S_130206_EF_MetaG | ecosystem: Environmental > Aquatic > Freshwater > Lake | place: Lake...
AGGCGATGGCCAAGGTCGGCAAGGAAGGCGTCATCACCGTTGAAGAAGCCAAGACCGTCGAGACCGAGCTCGACATCGTCGAGGGCATGCAGTTCGACCGCGGTTACCTGAACCCCTACTTCATCACCAATGCCGACAAGATGACGGCGGTGCTGGACGATGCCTACATCCTGATCCACGAAAAGAAGCTGACCAGCCTGCAGCCGATGCTGCCGATCCTGGAAGCCGTGGTGCAGGGCGGCCGTCCGCTGCTGATCATCGCCGAGGACATTGAAGGCGAAGCCCTCGCCACCCTAGTCGTCAACAAGCTGCGCGGTGGCCTCAAGGTCTGCGCCGTCAAGGCCCCGGGCTTCGGCGATCGCCGCAAGGCCATGCTGGAAGACATCGCCGTCGTTACGGGCGGCCAGGTGATCTCGGAAGACCTCGGCATCAAACTCGAGAACGTCAAGCTCGACATGCTGGGCAAGGCCAAGCGCGTCTCGGTGGACAAGGACAACACCACCATCGTCGATGGTTCGGGCAAGAAGGCCGACATCCAGGCCCGGGTCACCCAGATCAAGTCGCAGGTCGAAGAGACCACCAGCGATTACGACAAGGAAAAGCTGCAGGAACGCCTGGCCAAGCTGGCGGGCGGCGTTGCGGTCATCCGCGTCGGCGGCGCCACGGAAATCGAGGTCAAGGAGCGCAAGGATCGCGTCGATGATGCCCTGAACGCCACCAAGGCCGCCGTGGAAGAAGGCATCGTTCCGGGCGGCGGCACCGCCCTGCTCTACGCCATCAAGGCCCTGAAGGACCTGACCGGCGCGAACGAGGACGAGAACCAGGGCATTGCCATCGTGCGCCGCGCGATCCAGTACCCGATCCGCCAGATCGTCGCGAATGCCGGCCAGGAAGCCAGCATCGTGGTCGGCAAGCTGAACGACCAGAAGTCGTCCAACTTCGGCTACAACGCCCAGACCGGCGAATATGTCGACTTCATCGCCGCCGGCATCGTCGATCCAACCAAGGTGGTGCGCGTGGCGCTGCAGAATGCGGCTTCCGTCGCCGGCCTGCTGCTGACCACCGAAGCCATGATTGCCGACCGTCCGAAGAAGGATGCCGGCCCGTCGATGCCTGGTGGCGGCGGCGGCATGGGCGGCATGGGCGACATGGATTTCTAGGTCCAGCGTTCACAGCTTAAAAAATACGAAAGGCCCGGGGGAAATCCCGGGCCTTTTTCATTTTTGTCCTCGCGACAGGCCGCGTAATGTAAACCCTGTAATAGTTGCGTTACTCAACCCCTGGATTCACATTCGAAGCGCAACGCGGTGGGGCTGGACACGTCGGAGCGCGGCATGGCCAAGGCCGAAACCTTCGGTAAGCGCTATGAGAGCGTCCCCGTCCAGGCGGCCCAGCGCACCCTGCGCACCCTGCGCTTCTGGAAGGTCCGTGCGACGGGGTAGCGGACGGCGCGCCTGCAGCGCCGCGCGGTGGGGGCGCTTTGCTTTTGCCGGGGTCCGGGGCAAAAGTCGGCGGCCTGCGGCCAAATGCTCCGCTGTCCACAATTCCGCCCAAGACCCTGCTAAAAGACGGACCATGTTGAACCGCACCCTGCTTGCCCTCGCTTTCCTGGCCCTCCCCGTGGCCGCTGCTGCCCAGCCCGCCGTCCCGGCGGTGCCGCCCGCCCCCGGCGCCCGCCCGGCCCCCGTGGCGGTCACCCCGGCAGCTCCGGTACGCCCGGCAGCGCCCGCGCGTGTCGGCGCCGACGACCCGCCCACCAGCGACGTCGCCCGCGCTACCTCCCCGGCTTTTGCCCCGGCCGCTGTCGTGTCTGCACCGGCGGCACCCCGCCCCGCCGCGCCGGCCAGCGCCAGTGATGCGCCGCCCACCAGCGGCGCCCCCATCGCCACGGCCAGCGCCGCGCCTGCCACCGATCTGGCCCCCACCACCGAAGCCGCCGCCGCGACGCCTGCGATCCCGCTGGCGGAGTCGCTGCAGACCGTGACCAAGAACTATACGCTGACGGCGGAAGGCAATGCGCGCTTCCTCGCCACCTTTGCCACCCTGCCCGGCGTCAAGACGTTGGATGGCGGCGTGATGTATCGCCCGCTGGTGGTCGGCAAGGGCACCAATTCGCCGCTGAGCCGTCTCGACCTGGTGACGGTGTCCTATCGCGGCTGGATGATCGACGGCACCTCGTTCGACAATTCCCCGCCCGGATCGCCGCGCAACTTCCAGATCGCGCAACTGATTGAAGGCTGGCGCACCGCGCTGCTGAAGATGAAGGTGGGCGACTTGTGGGAAATCGCCATCCCCGCACCGCTGGCCTATGGCCCGGAAGGCCGCCCCGGCCGCATCCCGCCCAACCAGACGCTGGTCTTCGTGGTCAGCCTGGCCAAGGTCGAATACGCGGGCTGAGGGAACCTTAACGCCTCGCAACAGTTTTCTCCGGCGAGAGGGCACCCGGGCGCAATTATGCGCGCGGCAATGCACGGAGAAAAAAACATGAAGAACAAGACACGCGCCGCCCTTGCGGCAATCCTCTGCATCGGCGCTTCGGCGGCGGCCATCGCCCAGCCTTGGAACAATGATCGCGGACGCGGCATCGGCAATGGCGCCAGCCGTTGGGACAATCTCGGCAGCGTCACCATCGATGGCCGCATGGGTCCAGGCCCGGGCCGTCGTGGTCCGGGCGGCATCGACCGCGAGTCGCGCACCTTTGACCTGGGCGGCCCGGTGGAGCGCATCCAGCTGCGCGCCGAGCGCAGCGACATCAATTGCCGCTCGGTCAACGCCCGCTTCGGCAACGGCCGCAACAACCAGATCTTCCAGGGCATGCTGCGCCAGGGCCGCAATACCGACATCGACCTGCCCGGTGGCGCGCGTGATCTCAACTGCCTGAGCTTCGCCTGCGCCAGCCTGGATGGACGCGATGCCATGATCCGCATTAGTGCCGATGTGGGCCGCTATCGCCAGGATTGGATGCGTGGCCAGAACTGGCGCGGCACCTGGTCCCGCATCTTCAACTGGGGCAGCGAGAGCATCAACCAGTGGCAGCAGGTCGGCCGTGAAACCTTCGAAGGCCGTGGCGATGTCGAGATGACTAATGTCGGCCTGCGCGGCCGCCATGTCGATTAGATCGCGCTGATACCGGTGAATGCTGATGCCCGCTGCAGTGGCGTCACCGCCCGCTTCGACAATGGCCGCACCCAGCGGCTGGACCTTCGCAAGGGCGACATGCTGCGCCGTGGCGTCTATGCGCAGGTCGATCTGCCGGGCAACTATCGCAACCTGGACAGCATTGCCCTGCGTTGCGGCGCCACCAATGCGCGCAGCGTCACGATCAATATCTACACCAGCCACTAGCATCACGGCCTGAACGAAAAAAGCCCGGCGCTTGCGCCGGGTTTTTTTGCGTTGTCATTACAGGGCCCAAAAGAACGGCGGCTATTCCGGCGTACGGACATAGGGCTCGACCGTACCTTTATATTTGACGGTCATGGCGTTGCCGTGGCGGTCGACGGTCTTGCCCACGGCCAGGCGCACCCAGCCTTCGCTGACGCAATATTCCTCGACATTGTTCTTGTCGGAGCCTTTGAAACGGATGCCCACGCCCCGCTCGAGCAATTCGGCGTTGTAGAAGGGGCTCTTGGGATTGACGGAAAGCCGGTCGGGCAGCGTGGTGTCTTCGCTCATGGCCGCTGAATAGAGAATAGCGCCGCCCTGCTCAAGCCCCCCGGCGCCCCTGGCCAAGTCCATGTCCCCGCAGGGGGCTTAAAATGGTTGAAGCGGCAGCAAATTTCCGGTTGGAGTGTGCCCTCCAAAAGATAAAGGGCTGCCATGGCTTTCTCGATCTACGATGCCTCCGTCTCGCCGCTGGTCTTCATGCTGGAAAATCTCAGCCATGTGCTGAAGGTCGGCGCGGCCCATGCCAGCGAGAACAATGTCCCGGCCAAGGACTATCTCGACGCCCGCCTGGCGCCCGACATGTATCCCCTGGTCAAGCAGGTGCAGGTCGCGACCGACATGTCCAAGGGCTGCGGCGCCCGGCTCGCCGGGGCCGAGATCCCGAAATACGAAGACAATGAGACCAGCTTTGCCGAGCTGCAGGCGCGCATTGCCAAGACGGTCGCCTTCCTCAAGGGCCTGGATACCGGCGCCTTCGCGGGCGCAGAGGACAAGGCCGTGACGCTGAAATTCCCCAACGCCGAGTTCAAATTTGATGGCAAGGGCTATGTCAACAATTTCGCGCTGCCGAACGTCTATTTCCACATCACCATGTCCTACGCGATTTTACGGTTTAAGGGTGTCCCACTGGGCAAGCCCGACTTCATGGGCCGCAGAGGCTGAAAAGCAAAAGGCCCGGAGCGATCCGGGCCTTTGTCTTTTCTAGCGATTGATTCGTGCCGCACCGGAGCCACGCACCCAATCCCATTTGGGCCCGCCATCGCCGCGCTGGAAATGATGCTGCGTATCGCGGCGCCAGACCTTGTCCGGACCCAGGTACCAGAAGAAGCGCTCGTCCCGGCCCCAATAGCCATCAATGAAGGCGCCATAACTGCCGTCATAATAGGCTTCGTAATAGCGCGGGTTGGGTGGCAGGGTTCGCGGACCCCGGCTGGCACAGGCGGTGAGCGTCAGGGCAACAGCAAGCAGGAGCAGGATCGGGCGCATGTACTGCTCCTTGCCGGAAAATCCACCCGCCATCTACCGCGAAGACTGGTAAAAGACGGGAACCTTTCCTAATTTAAAGGCGTTCTAATATTTCCATTGTTTCAGCCCGCATTGTGAGGATTCCCATGGCCAAGCCCAAACCCGGAAAATCCACCGCCCGCCTGGACACCCCCACCGACCTGTCCGGCAACGCCACGCCCGAGATTGCCGCCGCCCTGAATGGCTGCCTCGCCGATGCCTTCGCGCTCTACATGAAGACCAAGAATTTCCACTGGCACGTATCGGGCCCGAATTTTCGCGACTATCACCTGCTGTTTGACGAGCAGGCGGCGGAAATCTACGCCACCACCGACGAGCTGGCGGAACGCGTGCGCAAGATCGGGGGCAAGACGCTCCATTCGATCAGCGAGATCAGCAAGCTGCAAACCATCAAGGACAACAACAAGGAATTCGTCGGCGCCAACGACATGCTGAAAGAACTGATGGCCGATACCAAGATCGTGATCAAGGCCATGCGCGCCGCCCATGAAGTGGCCGACAAGCATGACGACATCGCCACCGCCTCGATCCTGGAAAACTTCGTCGACGCCGCCGAGAAACGTCACTGGTTCCTGTTCGAAGCCAGCCACAGCGGCGACGGTTCGGGTCACTGATCCGGCGCGGGCATTAATGGAGCGTCAGGCCGCGCGACCATAAAATAAGGGAGCGACCGCCCAGCAGCTTGGGCGCGACCGCGCCCAAGCGTCAGCGTTAGGCGGCGCGACCATAAAATAAGGGCTGGTTCGCAAGAACCAGCCCTTATTTATTTCAGCTCTGCAGGATCAGCGCGCGGACGCGGTCTTGACCGGTACGTCGAACTTGCCCAGGCGGCAGATTTCGCCCGTCGTGATGGCGTGCAGCGTCTGCACATTCTCGCAGACTTCGCCATTGGGCGCCGTGGCCCAGATGAAGCCGCCGAACTGCAGGCTGTTACATTGCGTGCGCAGATGATTGACGATGGTGGTGCCGTTTCGCATCGTGAAGGTGAGGGTCTTGCCCCCATCCCGCGAGATGGTATCGCGGACATCCTTGACGTCGACGCAGCGCAGGCTGCTGGATTGTGCGGTGTCTTGGGCTGTGGCTGGCAGCGGCGTGAAAACGGCGGCAGCGGCCAGGGCGGTGATGAGAAACTTGCTGGTTTTCATATCAAACCTCCATGTGCGGGACCCATCCCTCACGCCACGAATATCAGCCTCCCAGCCCCCCAAAACAAGGCCCGCAGGCCCGAAAGCTTGACGGGGCACGGCGGCTCAGCCAAAGGTCCGGCCCTGTTTTTTCCCTGGAGTTGCCAGTGTCTGCGCCTAGCCCCGCTTCCGTGACCGTGACCTTGCCCGACGGCAAGGCCCTGACGTTCCCGCGCGGCGTGACCGGCAACGACGTCGCCGCCGCCATCGGACCTGGCCTGGCCAAGGCCGCCCTGATCGTGGAACTGGACGGCAAGGAATGGGACCTGTTTCGCCCCATCGAGCAGGACGCCAATATCCGGATCATCACCCGGAAGGATGAGAAGGCGCTGGAGCTGATCCGCCACGACGCCGCCCACCTGCTCGCAATGGCGGTGCAGGATCTGTTTCCCGGCACCCAGGTCACCATCGGCCCGGCGATCGATGACGGCTTCTATTACGACTTTGCCCGCGCCGAGGCCTTCACGCCCGACGACCTGCCGAAGATCGAAGCGCGCATGCACGAGATCGTCCGCCAAGCCCGCCCCACCCGCCGCGAAGTCTGGCCGCGCGACAAGGCGGTGCAGCACTTCAAGGATATCGGTGAGGGCTTCAAGGCGGAGCTGATCGCCTCGATCCCGTCCAACGAAGATGTCTCGATCTACTGGCATGGCGACTGGCACGACCTGTGCCGCGGCCCGCATTTCCGCACCACGGCCGAGATCGGCGACGCCTTCAAGCTGACCAAGATTTCCGGCGCCTATTGGCGCGGCGACGCCAAGAATGCGCAACTTCAGCGCATCTATGGCACCGCCTGGCGCGACAAGAAGGAACTGGACGCCTACCTCACCCGCATAGAGGAGGCCGAGAAGCGCGACCATCGCAAGCTGGGCCGCGAGATGGACCTGTTCCACATGCAGGAAGAAGCGGTGGGCCAGGTCTTCTGGCATCCCAACGGCCACACGCTGTGGCGCACGCTGGAGAATTACATCCGCCGCCGCGTTGGCGAGGCCGGCTATAACGAGATCAAGACGCCGCTGCTGTTCGACCGCAAGCTGTGGGAACAGTCGGGCCACTGGGACACGTTCCACCAGAACATGTTCATCGCCGAGGTCGAGGATGAAGGCCGCACCCTGGCGGTGAAGCCGATGAACTGCCCCGGTCACATCCAGGTCTTCAAGCAGGGCACCAAGTCCTATCGCGAATTGCCGCTGCGGCTGGCCGAGTTCGGCTCGTGCCACCGCTATGAGCCGTCGGGCGCCCTGCATGGCATCATGCGGGTGCGCGGCTTCGTGCAGGATGACGCCCACATCTTCTGCACCAATGACCAGATCACCGGCGAGACCAAGAGCTTCTGCGAATTGCTGCTGCGCGCCTATCGCGACCTGGGCTTCGATAGCGTCAAGGTCAAGCTGTCGACGCGGCCGGAAAAGCGCATTGGTTCCGACGCGGTATGGGACCTGGCGGAAGGTTCGCTGGAAAAGGCCACCCGCGCTGCCGGGCTGGACTTCACCTTCAACCACGGCGAAGGCGCCTTCTACGGCCCCAAGATCGAGTTCACCCTCACCGACGCCATCGGCCGGGAATGGCAGTGCGGCACGCTGCAGGTCGATTTCAACATGCCCGAGCGGCTGGGTGCGACGTATATCGGCGAGGACGGCAACAAGCATGCCCCGGTCATGCTTCACCGCGCCATTGTCGGCTCGATGGAGCGATTCATCGGCGTGCTGATCGAGCATTATGCCGGCAAGTTTCCGCTCTGGCTGGCGCCGGTCCAGGTGGCCGTGGCTACCGTGGTTTCCGATGCCGACGCGTACGCCGGCGAGGTCGTGGCGGCGCTGAAGGCGGCCGGAATCCGCACCGTGCTGGACACCGACAACCAGACCGTCAACTACAAGGTGCGCCAGCACTCCCTGGCCAAGACGCCCTATCTGCTGGTTCTGGGCCGCCGGGAGGCCGAGAATCGTAACGTAACGGTGCGGAAACTGGGGGTTGAGAAGCAGGAAAGCCTTGCGCTGGACGCGGCAATTTCTATGCTCTGCGCCGAAGCCGTCCCGCCCGACCTGCGTTGAGCGGTACTTCGAGGATCCACCCACTGCATGACCGGAAAAACCGTTTCGTGAGGCTGGCTGGTAACACCCCCTCGCGAGACCGTTCAGGCGTGCGCGTACGTTACCAAACTAGGAGAGAGTCATAGTCCCCAGGCGTTTTCAGCAGGACCAGAAGGCACCCATCAAGGGTGGTCCGCGCATCAATGACGAGATCATCGCGAAGACCATCTTCCTGATCGGCGATGACGGCCACAAATATGGCGAGCTCGGCCTGGATGAGGCCCTCGCCCTGGGTGAAGAAAAAGGCTTCGACGTGGTCGAGGTGTCCCCCGACAACAAGCCGCCCGTCTGCAAGCTGATGGACTATGGCAAGTACAAGTACGAGCAGCAGAAGAAGGCCAACGAGGCCCGCAAGAAGCAGAAGGTCATCGAGATCAAGGAGATCAAGATGCGCCCGACCATCGACGATCACGATTACGACGTGAAGATGCGGGCGATGAACCGCTTCTTCGAGGAAGGCGACAAAGTCAAGGTCACCTTGCGTTTCCGGGGTCGCGAAATGGCGCACCAGCATCTGGGCATGGAACTGCTCATCCGGGTCCAGAAGGACACCGAGGTGATCGCCAAGATCGAGCAGCCGCCCAAGATGGAAGGCCGGCAGATGATGATGGTTCTCTCGCCGCGCTGACGCGCGTCGCTGGAGCCATCTCTTGCGTTACGGAAAAGCGCCCTCGGGCGCTTTTTTGTTAGACGCCGGTCATCGCCTTGTAGGCGACGCGTCCGTCCTGGACCAGGAACACGACTTCCACCACCGCGCCGGGATTGGCGGCCTCGGCGGCATTGACGAAGCCGAACGCGGCCTGGTGCTCGCTGCCCGAGGCGCGGGCCAGGCGGAAGACATAGGCGCTGCAACCTTCCGGCGTGTTCAGGCATTTCTGCGCCGCCGGATCGAGATCATCGAAACCGGCGCTGTCGCGCGGCGCGAAATATTCCATCAGCGCCAGATAAGTCAGGCGCCTGACACCGCCATTGCCCGTGTCAAAGCCCAGCTTTGTCAGCTCGGGCGCCGGCGTCTCGCCCGGCATGACGCGCGCATGGGCACCCTTCAAAGCTTCGAGCGAAACATCTTCCGGCGCGGCCTGTCCCGGGCGCAGATAGAGATTGGCCGCCAGCAGCGCGAGCAGCACAAACGCGCCCACGCACAAGAGGCCGATTTTCTTGCTGATACCGCCGCGATTGCCGCGAAGGTTGGGACGCCTGTCTCGCATGACCGTTAACTGTTTTTCCGCGCGGGCAAGTTAGCGGCGCGCGCAGATGCGATGAAGCGAATGTGGGGTTAATGGTAAACCCCGGCGGCTTCACACACGCAAGGCGGAGATTAACGGCGGTTACGGCGCCGCCGCGATGACGCGATAGATCGTCACCACCGCCTTGCGGCCGCGCGAATAGTTGAAGCCTTCGACGGTGGCGCGGGTTTCGGCATAGGCCTGCAACTCCGCCAGCCTTGCCAGGAACGGGCCGCGCTCCTGCGCCTCGATCAAAGCCAGGCCGCCATTGCGCGCCGCGATCTCGGCGGCGCCCTTGCCGTCGGACAGGCCGAGATCGGCACCCAGTGCAAACAGCATGCTTGGCTCGTTATAGCCCGCCAGCACCGGCGGCGGATCGTTCGCCTGCGTCTGTGATTGCGTGGCTGCCGCCAAGCGCCGTGTCATCCAGAGCTGGTCGAGATGCGGTCCCGCGCCCGCCGTGAGGGCGGGATAGAAGACCAGTGCCGCCAGCGTCATCGCCAGCAGTGCAAAACCGCGCTTGCCTGCCGCGAACAGGCCCAGCGCCGCCAGCGCCAGCACCGCACCCAGCGCCGCCACGCCCCACAGCCAGAGAATGTCGCCGCCACCATATAGGCGCGGCAGCAGCACCAGCGCTGCGGTCAGTGCGGCGGCGCCGATAACAAATTGCAGGCCCGCTACCCAGGCAGCAATCTTCTCCCACAGGCTGGGAAGCATCGGGCCGCTGAGCCACGCGCCCACCAGGATGGCGAAGGCCGGATAGGCGTTGATGATGTAGTGCGGCAGCTTGGTGGGCACGATTTCCACCAGCAGCCACCAGCCCGCCGCCCAGCAAAGCAGGAAACGGATCATGGGGTCGCGATGGCGCGGCACTGCGGCGGCGATGGCGGGCGCGACGAAGAGAATGGCGGGCCAGGACGTCGCCGCCGACAGCAGCAGGAAATAGCCCGGCAGCGCGCCATGACTTTCCTGTCCGCCCGCCAGCTTGGCGGCGAAGTCGTCGCCCAGCGACTGTTCGAAGAAGGCGCCGTTGCTGGCCAGTGCAATCGCGATCAGCCAGGGCAGCACGATCGCCAGCACCACAGGCAATCCCAGCAGCGGCTGGAAGCGGGCCAGCCATTTGAACTTGCGGTCCCACAGGCAGAGCGGGATCAGCGTCACCGCCGCCAGCGCCGGGGCCACCGGGCCCTTGACCAGGATGCCCAGCCCCAGCGCCGCCCAGCCCGCCAGCACCAGTCCGGTGGATGGCGATGGCGCATCGGCAACGCGCGACGCCTTGTAGATGCGCAGCGCCATGCCCTGCATCGCCACACAGCAGGCGAGCAACACCGCATCGGTGGTGGCGATGCTGGCTTCCGCCGTCAGCAGCAGCATGCCCGCCATCAGCGTTCCGGCCAGAAAGGTGCCCAGCGGTGGCAGCACCGCCCGTGCGGTCCATACGGTCAGCCAGACTGCCAGCAGCGCCCCCAGCAGCGATGCCAGGCGATAGGTCCAGATCGTTTGCGTGCCGACAAAGGGCGCGGCGGCGGCCGTAGTGGCCGATTGCAGCCAATAGATGCCGACCGGCTTCTTGTAGCGGGGCACCTGGCCCAGCCGGATATCGACGTAATTGCCCACTTCCAGCATCTGGCGCGAGGCCTGGGCAAAGCGGCTCTCGTCGCGGTCCAGCGCCGGCAGGCTGACCAGGCCCGGTAGCCACAGCGCCAGGCAGAGCAGCGTCAGGATCGGCAGCGGATGACGCCCCAGAAAGCCCAGGATGCCCTTCTGGCCCGGTGCCGGGGCCGCCATCTCCATCGTGCCGTCGGTCATGTGTTCCCTTAGGGGCCTTGGCTGATTTCGGGGCCCTGTTTCCGGGGAGCCCCGGCCTGTATAAGGCCGGTCCCATCTGGCGGGAAGCTTCCCGATAAACAGGATCTGCAATGAGCGTGGCGTTATCAGTCGTGGTGCCGGTCAAGGACGAAGCGGCCAATGTCGGGCCGCTGGTGCGCGAGATCGCCGCCGCCCTGGCGAATGAAGCCCCGCACGAGATCTTATTCATCGATGACGGTTCGTCCGACGGCACAGCCGGCGCGCTGGCGGCGCTGAAAGCGGAAATCCCGGCCCTGCGCGTGCTGCGCCATCCCCGCAATCTGGGCCAGAGCCGGGGCATTCGCAGCGGCGTGATGGCGGCCCATGGCAGCATCATCATCACCCTGGATGGCGACGGCCAGAACGATCCCGCCGACATACCCAAGCTGCTGCGCGTGCTGGAGGCCCAAGCGGAGGTAGGCCTGGTTTCCGGCGTGCGCACCAAGCGCAAGGACACCGCCAGCCGCCGCCTGGCATCAAAGCTGGGCAATGGCTTGCGCAACTGGATATTGCAGGACGGTGCTGCAGATACGGGCTGCGGCCTGAAGGCCTTCCGCCGCGACCTGTTCCTGGCCATGCCCTATTTCGATCACATCCACCGCTACCTGATCGCGCTGACGCTGCGCGAAGGCTGGCAGGTGCGCTTCGTGCCGGTGAACCATCGCCCGCGCACGGCCGGCCAGTCGAAATACACCAATTTCGGCCGCCTGCTGGTCAGCGGCGCCGACCTGCTGGGCATGCGCTGGCTGATGCGCCGCCATAGCGGCCGCGCCGGGGTCGAAGAACTCTAGTCCGCGCGAATCCGTCTAAGGTCGGCCCCGCAAATCGGGACTTGGGATCATGGGCGCTTTTCCGCTGCTTCTCCTCACATTGGGCTTCTACAACCTGCTGGCCTTTGGCGGCGGGCTGGCGGGACAGCAGGCCGAGACGCTGCTGGCCCAGCCCTTTCCCATCACCATGCCGTCCGGCGATGTCTGGACCCTGACCGGCGCGGACGTCTTCGTGACCGCAAGCTTCTGCCTGCTGTTCGTGGAAATCGTGAGGGCGACCCGCACCGGGCGCGGCGAGATTCTCAACCACGCCTTCTCCACCCTGACCTTCGTGGCGGCGCTGGTCGAGTTCCTGCTGCTGAAAGGCTTCGCCACCAGCGCCTTCTTCCTGCTGACGGCGATGTGCCTGTTCGATGTGGTGGCGGGCTACACCATCTCCATCGTCTCGGCACGGCGCGACCTGATGGTACCGCGCGGCGACTAGCCCCAGGACACCGGAATTTTCCAGTGATTACAGCCCCTTGAAGCGGACTTGCGGGAGGGGGCGGGACAGTTTATCTCCCCACGCCTATTGGTAAGGACAGGTGGCCGAGTGGTTGAAGGCGCACGCCTGGAAAGTGTGTAACGGTGAAAGCCGTTCGAGGGTTCGAATCCCTCCCTGTCCGCCATAGAATATAGATATATCAATATATTAAGTTACTTAGTAAAGATACAAGTACCTACCCCCAAGCCTACCCCCAAGGGGCAGATCGCTGCCACCAAGCTGGCTGCCATAAGCCTCAGCCGCGATCCTGCCAGCTAACAATCAATTCCAGCGGTCCTTCTTCCACGCCGACCAGTTCGCGCCTAGCGAGCTTCGGCACATGGAACTCGATCAGGTCCACGACGCACTGGAAGGCCGCTCTTGGGCCGTCGCGCTCGGCTATCTGGTCCAGCCAGCCCTGTAAGCGTTCGCTGTTGCCGTCCACGAAGCGGGCGATTGCCTCCCTAGCCGCCAAGGATGCCTTGGGCGGGCCGTTGGGGCGATAAGACACTTGCGCGCAAGGTGATCTGGCCGATTAATATGCGTCTGAGGACGATCTGAATGGGCCGCATGTCGGCCAGGGGGACAGCGTGAGCAGCACCAGGCACATCAAGGCCGATATCGATATGCGGATGTTTGCCCGCAATGCCGGCACCAACGTGATCTATCAACCCGGCAGCCTCGTCTTCAAGGAAGGCGATGCCGGCAACCATGTCTATGTCATCCAGTCGGGCGTGATCGAGATCGTGGCCGGCGGCAAGGTCGCCGATGTCTGCGGCCAGAATGATGCGCTGGGCTTTATGACGGTGATCGATGGCGGCGTCCATACCGCCAGCGCCAGCGTTAAGGAGACGGCGGAAGTCTCAATCATCGACGATCGCAAATTCATCTTCATGATCGACGAGGTGCCCAATTTCGCGCTCTTCATCATGAAGGCGATGGCGCATCGTATCCGCGGCATGCGCGAGGCGATTTAGAATTTACCGCGGCGCCACCAGCGCCGGGCTGTCAGCGCCGCCGCGCTTCAAGGCTATAACGTGGTCGATGATGTAGCCGGGGCAAGGCCCTGTCGGCAGATGCGTGGCTGGACATGGATGCTCGCGCTGGAATGCTGCTCTAGTGGCATGGCTTCGCTCTATCCGCCTGTGGGTGTCGCGCTGGATGGCTGGCGCTGCCGATAATGTGAAGTATTTGTGATAGGCCGGGCCACCAAGTGAAGTAAATCCGATCGCGAGTTATCGTACGACGATTTCAAATGTGGGCAGTTTGAACGTGTCAGGAATAACCAGAATTGGTCGGCGCACTGTATTGATCGGGCTGGCCACAAGTGTCGGGGCGCCCGCGATATTGCGGGCGCAGTCACTTTTCACGCAGAATCCGTTTTTGCTGGGCATCGCTTCTGGCGATCCGGCACCAGACGGCTTTGTGATCTGGACGCGGCTGGCGCCAAAACCGCTTGAGCTGCATTCCGGCATGCCGATGGTGACGGCACCGGTGACATACGAAGTTGCCGAAGATGAAAATTTCAACACCATTGTGGCAAACGGTGAGACGCAGGCGCTGCCTGAGCTTGGCCATTCCGTGCATGTGGAAATCACCGGCCTGAAACCCGCCAGACCCTATTGGTACCGCTTTATAGCGGGGCGCGAGCGTAGCGCCACAGGCCGCGCCCGCACCATGCCGCATCCCGGCTCGGGCCTAGACCGCGTTCGCTTCGTGGCGGCGGGCTGTCAGAATTATGAGAATGGCTATTACGCCGCCTATCGCGGCATCGCGGGCGAAGAACTGGATTTCCTATGGCACTATGGCGACTACATCTATGAAGGCCAGAACAAAGCCGGTATCCGCCAGCATGTTGGTGAGGAGCCTTACAGCCTTGACGATTACCGGCTGCGTTATGCGCAATACAAGATGGACGCGGATCTGCAGGCCGCCCATGCCGCCCATAGCTGGTGGGTTACCTGGGACGATCACGAGACTGACAATAACTGGGCCGGCGATCGCGGCCAAGACGGAACGCCTTCCGCGATTTTCAATCTTCGCCGCCAGGCCGCGGCCCAGGCCTATTACGAAAATATGCCCCTGCGCGCGACGTCTTTCCCGCACGGGCCTTCTATCCAGATCTACCGCCAGGCGAAATATGGCGATCTGCTGGACGCGCATTTCCTGGACACTCGGCAATATCGCATGGACCAGCCCTGCGGCGACGGTTTCAAGCCCGCCTGCGCCGCGGCGCTGACAAGAGACCGCAGCATCCTGGGCGCGGTCGAGGAGAAATGGCTGTTTGAGGGCCTCGCCAAAAGTCCGTCGCGCTGGAAGCTGATCGCCAACCAGGTGATGATAATGCCGCTGGACCGGCGCACCGGTAACGAATCTGCGCCTATCTGGAACATGGATAGCTGGGCCGGTTATTCCGCTAACCGCACGCGGCTTTTGAATCACATCCAGAAGAATAAGGTGAAGAACGTCATCGTCACGACCGGCGACGAACACCAAAATTATGCGGCCGAACTGAGGGGGCCGAAAGGCGATGCGCTGGGGATTGAATTTGTCGCCACATCCATCAGCACCGGCGGCAATGGCTCGGACATGCGGCCCGGCAACGACCGCATCATGGCCAACAACCCGCACCTGAAATTCACCAACGACCAGCGCGGTTACATCTTGTGCGAAGCGCGCCGCGAGGCCTGGACCACCGAACTGAAAGTTTTGGACCGGGTAGACACGCCCGAAGGCGCGCTTTCGGTCAGGCGGAAATTCACCGTGCCCGCGGGTGAAAGCAAGCTGTCGTGACAGAGCTGGAACGTTGTGCGGAGCTGGTGTTCGGCTTCCTGTTCCGTGGCGAAGAAACACTTCCCGTCACGGACGAGAAATTGCGGGACAGCGCCGATGACGGCTTTGACTGGGCTTGGCTGAATTTCGGGCTTAGCGATCACCGCGCCCTCCGGGATCTTAGCGCCCCATCCGCCCACCCGGCTAGGCAGGATTCAGCCGGGGCGAATGGCAGCCAGCGGAGGCCGCAGAGTCTGTGTCGGACTATTCCCAGCGATCCTTCGTCTTAGCGTCGTCGACGGTCTGCCATTGCATGTTGGCTGGGGTATCAGCCCCGCCGCGCTTCAGGGCGATTACGTGATCGATTATGTAGCCATGACAGAAGGGGCAATCCGGCATAACGTCACGCCGCAACATCGCTCCGAGAATGCCATGGATATCAAGGACAAAATCATAATCATGACGGGGG
>Ga0114974_10002074_pt1 | contig 15567 bp, 14 predicted proteins | sample S_130206_EF_Meta_FD_87318 | JGI IMG/M metagenome (GOLD analysis project Ga0114974, IMG submission 87318) | Freshwater microbial communities from Lake Simoncouche, Canada to study carbon cycling - S_130206_EF_MetaG | ecosystem: Environmental > Aquatic > Freshwater > Lake | place: Lake...
CATCACCAAGCGGATGCCTTCTACCGCGTCTTCGGGCGTGGCGGCCATGGGCACGTCGGCGGTGATGACGGCCAGCTCGGCTTCAAAGTCAATGCCGTAGTCTGCATCGCGGCACAACAGCGCATCGCATGGCCCCAGAAAATCGTCACTGCCGCCTTGGTAAATCAAGGGGTCTTGGTCAAAATTGGCCGGCACTTCGACCTTGCGCGCAGCGAGCACCAACGCCACATGGTTGAGGTAAGCCGAACCATCGGCCCACTGGTACGCACGGGGCAGCGGCGCCATGCATTGCTTCGGATTGAACGGGAACGCATGGCGCGCTTTGCCACTGTTGAGGGTGTGGTACAAATCTTCCAGTTGCGGCGACATGAAATTCCAGTCGTCCAGCAGCTGCTGCATCCGGGTGGCGATCCCCGTCGCATAATGGGCGGTGGTCAGATCGCGGGAGACAACCACCAGTTGTCCGTCGCGTGAACCGTCTTTGTAGGTGGCTAATTTCATGGGCTTATTGTCGCAGGACTGCGTCATCCGCTACAGTGGAGACTGCATTGCGTATTACGCATTAGTAAATTAATTTAACTAAACGAAAAAAATTTTAACCGATATGGACGCGACTCCCAGCCCCATCAATGACAAGGAAAGAGCAGGCATACAGTCAGTTGAAGTGGGTTTTGCATTGCTCGACGTTTTGGCCCATGCGCATGCACCCTTGATGTTGCGCGACCTGGCCGCTTCGGCCCAGATGAGCGCAGCCAAAGCCCATCGGTATTTGGTGAGCTTTCAACGCTTGGGTTTGGTCGTGCAAGATACCGCCAACACACGCTACGAATTAGGCCCCGCCACTTTGCGCTTGGGTCTGTCCACCTTGTCGCGATTGGATGCAGTCAAAATGGCCCGTGCGCGTTTACCGGCCTTGATGGAAGAGGTTGGCCACACCTTGGCCCTGGCCGTGTGGGGCAACCGTGGGCCCACCATCGTGCATTGGCAAGAATCGCCCTTGGCGGTGTCTGTGAATTTGCGCTTGGGGGATGTCATGCCTTTGCTGAGCTCTGCTACAGGCCGTTGTTTCACTGCATTTTTGGCACCCGTTGGTCAACTGGACAAGTTGACCCCATTGCTCAAAGAAGAAATGGCCTTGGCTCACAAACTAGGCCGCACCGATGTACCGGCCACCTTGGCCGAGGTTCGCAGCTTGCAAACCGAAACGCGCCAACAGGGATTGGGCCGGGTCAAAAACGTGTTACTTCCAGGTATTTCTGGCTTGTGTGCGCCCGTGTTCGATGCCGATCAGCATTTGGCCTTGGGGGTGGTGGCCTTGGGTTCTTCGGCCAGTTTCGATACCGCGCTGGACGGGCCCTTGGCGAAAGCACTGCTGCAAATGTCTCGCCAGTTGTCGCAGGACCTGGGCCAAGACCATAGCGCTTGATGAGTATGGCACCCCGCGTTTCCTTGTCTGACGGGCCTTCTCGCAAGACATTGCTGCTGACCATCGGTTTGGTCTTGCTGGTGCATCTAAGTTTGCTGCTGGGAGGCCCCGAGGCACTGCAGTTGTCGCTGCGCGCCGAGCCGGCCAAGGCATTGCCATTCCAAACACGCATGATTGAAGCCCAAGCCCCAACGCCTGTGGCGGTCAAGCCGCCTGTCGCCAAACCACGGCGCTCGGTAACTGCTCCATCGTCTTTACTTTCGCCTTCTCCTGAACCCACCACCGAACCCCTGGAGCCACAAGTCACGCCACCCACCGACACGTTCACCACCGCGCCAGCTGAAACCGCAGCAACCCCTTCCTCGACCACGCCAGCTTCAACCGACACGCCAACTCCTGCGCAAGCCGAAGCAGCGGCGCCGGCCGCTGAGCCATTGCAGCCGATCACACCACCACCTGTGCCTTTGGCCGTCGGCGCATTGCCACCGTCCACATTGCTGCAGTACAGCCTGACGGGTCAAGAGCGCGGACTCACTTATTACGCCAATGGTGAGTTGCGATGGCAACACAATCCGACAGACTATGAGGCCAGCCTGATCATCAAAGCATTTTTGTTGGGCTCGCGGATCTTCAGCAGCGTGGGGAGCGTGGGTGCCAATGGACTCATCCCCACCCGTTACGCCGACAAATGGCGGGGCGAGAGGGCCACCCACTTTGATGCAGACAACAAACGCATTGTCTTCAGCAGTAACAAGCCGACAGCGGAGCTGCAACCCGGCGCACAAGACCAGGTCAGCCTGTTTGTGCAATTGGCCGCAGCCATGACAGGCGACCCAGAGCGGTTCAAGCCGGGCACCAGCGTGAGCATCCAGACGGCAACCGTGAACGAGGCCGTGCCATGGACCTTGACGATGCAAGCAGAAGAAAAGCTTCAGATTGATGACAAACCTGTTCCCACCTCGAAATGGGTTTGCCTGCCCCGCGGAAAATACGACACCAAAGTGGAGTTGTGGCTGTCACGCACCCACGCTTGGATGCCGGTGCGCATCCGCATCACACAAGTCAGCGGCAGCTTCATCGACATGACCTTAGACAAGCTGCAACCCCTAGCGCCTTTGCCTGCCAAACGCACTGAAAACAATTAAAAACCCTGTTACCTTGAAATTTTATGCATTGGACGCAACTACATGCCATTAGTTGAGTGAGAATGTCACCATGAACCTGCTTTACGAATCTGATTCCTTTACCGTGATGCACATGCTGGCCAACCCAGATAACGAGGCCGCTACGGTCAAAGGTCCTGTGTTGGAACGCCATGGTTTTGAAATTGTGGACAAACGCTCTGGCAAAGAGGTTTACCTGGATGGTTCATGGGCAGAGATGTTCCAACAGCACATTCAGGCCTGGCAGTTGCAAACACCCACGCAAGAAGAGGTAGAAGACACCTTGGAAAGCTACGCGGGTTTGGCGCAGCAACCCGTGGTGGTGCACTGAGCATTAGGGCGCGTCGGCTGGGGCTTCAAACCATTTGTACATGGGCGCCACAAGCAACAACACAGCCACCAAACGGCAGACTTGAAAAGCCGTCACCACCGGTACACCCAACTCCAATACTTTGGCGGTGATCGCCATCTCGGCAATGCCACCTGGCGCTGTGCCCAAGATCAAGGTCGCAGGGTGCAATCCCGTGGCCCAAGCCATGGCCCAGCCCATAGCGGCCGAAGCGAACATCATCACCAAGGTGCCCAATGTGACCGAAATCATCCACTGTGGTGCTGTGCGGATGAACTTTTTTTCGAAACGCACACCCAGACTGACACCGATCACCAATTGCGCCGCGTTGGACAGTTCGGTGGGCACAGCCGACCAGTGCTGACCTGACAGAGTCAACGCGATGGAAGCCAACATGGAACCCATGAACCAGGGATTGGCTCGCTTGAATCGGGTCATGAGCCATGCCCCCGCCCCGCAAGCTAACGCCAAGTAAAGCAGACCGGGCCATTGCGCCACGCGGGCTCCAGGCATGAGCAAGGTATTCACATGCAAGTCCCAATGCACCTGAAACCAAGTCATGCCAAACGGCAACAACAAAACCACCAGCAGCAAACGCAAACTGTGTGCGGCCGCCACCAAATCGGTCCGCGCACCCGCGCGCTCCGCGAGCAGGGTCATTTCATTCGCGCCACCAATGGCGCCCGAAAAATAACTCGTCGCCCGTGCCGCTTGTGCGGCATGAGCAGACCCGCCTTGGGTCAACATGCTGGCATGTTGCCGGTGCAGCCAAGCACCAAAAAGAAAGCCCAAGGCCAAGGCCCAGATGATGCCCGCCCCAATCGCCCACCACAGGCTCACCACCAAGGCACCCACCTCCGGTGTGAAGTACAAACCCAGCGTGGTGCCAATGACCCACTGCCCCCCGTTGCGCAAACTGTTCGCGCTGCGTGTGGGCAATCCGGCCAAAGAGCCCGCCGCTGTGACCAGCAAAGGGCCCAACATCCAGGGAATGGGCGTTTGCATCCACTGGCACAGCAGTGCCGCGCACAGGGCAAAAAACAAAGTGACTGCGATTTGCAGCAGGTTGCGTAACGTCAGGCCAGACCTCTTAAGCGTGACGACGGATGCTGTCGGCCAGTGTCCCGACGATTTGATCAATCTGTGATTTGTCGACGGTGAAGGCCGGACACATGACCAAGTTATCACCGGCGGCACGCACCAACACGCCCTTGTGATAACAGTCCAGGAAAATATCAAAGGCGCGCTTGCCGGGCGCACCGGCCATGGGCGCCAGCTCCACCGCACCGGCCAAACCCAAGGTGCGAATGCCGATCACATTGGGCAAGCCCTTGAACGCCGCATGCATGGCATCGCCCAGCACCGGACCCATGGCAGCGGCCCGTGCAAAGAGGTCTTCTTCTTTGAAGAGGTTCAAGGTGGCAATCGCCGCGGCGCAAGCCACGGGGTGACCCGAATAGGTGTAGCCATGGAAAAACTCGATCACATGCTCAGGTGAACCCGCATTCATCATGGCGTTGTAAATGTGGTCGCGGCAGATCACGCCACCCAAAGGAATGACGCCGTTCGTGACACCTTTGGCAAAGTTCAGCATGTCGGGCACCACGCCGTAATAATCGGCACCAAAGTTAGTACCCATGCGGCCAAAGCCCGTGATCACTTCATCAAAAATCAACAAAATACCGTGCTTGTCGCAAATCTCTCGCAAGCGTTTCAAGTAACCCTTGGGCGGCAAGTACCATCCGGCCGAACCGGCGACTGGCTCGACCATGATCGCCGCCACGTTGCTGGGATCGTGCAAGGCCAGAATGCGGGTCTCCAGCTCAACCAAAGGGTCTTCTTGCCAGACCGGCTCCTGGTTGTGGATGTAGGCGTTGTGCACCGGATCGTGAATGAAACGCATGTGGTCCACACGCGGCAGCAATTGCGCGCCATACACCTTGCGGTTGGCGGGCAAACCGCCCACGCTCATGCCGCCAAAGTTCACGCCGTGATAGCCTTTTTCACGGCCGATAAAGATGTTGCGGTGCCCTTCGCCCCGGGCGCGATGAAAGGCCAAAGCCACCTTCAACGCGGTGTCGGCAGCTTCCGATCCGGAGCTGCAAAACAAAACTTTGTTTAAATCACCCGGCGCCAAATCGGCGATCATGTGCGCTGCTTCAAAAGCTTTGTCGTTGCTGATTGAAAAAGCGGTGGCGTAGTCCAATGTATCCAACTGCTTTTTGATGGCTTCGTTGATGGGTTTGCGGTTGTGGCCGGCTGTGACACACCACAAGCTCGAAATACCGTCGATCACCTTCTGTCCATCATGCGTGGTGAAGTGCATGCCGTCAGCGGCCACAACCACACGAGGATCGGTGCGAAATTGCCGGTTCGGTGTGAACGGCAACCATTGATGGTCCATATTGAAGTGATGTGCGCTCATGGGGTCATCTCCTGCCTCAGTTGCAAATTGCGTATACGGTACAACTTTCAGTGTAAGTCCTTGGCTGTCCTTGGGCAAATGCCGAACCACCACCGGGGTCGCACGACTGACAGCTCGCCCCCTACAATCCAAATAATTCACACCAGGCCGCCCAGCTGCGCATGCCCCTGCGACAATCTGTCTCCATGATCAACGCCTATATCCTGACGCTTTCCTGCCCCGACCGCACCGGCATCGTGCACGCTGTTTCCGGTTTTTTGCTGGAGCGGGGCGGCAACATCCAAGAAGCTGCCCAGTACAGCGACCACGACACCGGTCTGTTCTTTATGCGGGTGCAGTTTGCCTGTGACCAAGTGAGCCAAGATGATCTGAGCGCCCAACTCACCCCATTTTCTACATCTTTTCAGATGGTCTGGCATTTGCATGCCACCACCCAGCCCATGCGCACCGTGATCATGGTCAGCAAGGAAGGCCATTGTCTGAATGATTTGCTGTTCCGCTGGAAGAGTGGCCTACTGCCTTTGGACATCCGCGCCATTGTGAGCAACCACCGCGAGTTTTATCAGCTTGCGGCCAGCTACAACGTGCCCTTTCACCACATTCCGGTGACCGCCGCGACCAAAGCGCAAGCCGAGGCCAAACAATACGAGATCATTCAATCGGAAGGCGCTGAACTGGTCGTGCTGGCACGCTACATGCAAATTTTGAGTGACGACCTGTGCCGCAAACTGGCGGGTCGGGCCATCAACATCCATCACTCGTTTTTGCCCAGCTTCAAAGGTGCCAAACCTTATTACCAGGCCCATGACCGGGGCGTTAAGTTGATCGGCGCTACCGCCCATTACGTGACGGCTGACCTCGACGAGGGGCCCATCATTGAACAAGATGTGGCCCGCGTGGACCACAGCAAAACGGTCGACGACTTGACCACCCAAGGCCGCGACACCGAAAGCCAAGTGCTGGCACGCGCCGTCAAATGGCATGGCGAGCACCGTGTACTGATCAACGGACACAAGACCGTGATTTTCAAATAAGACGCGCTATGACCACGCGCATTCCGCCTATCCAATGCCTCTTGACTTTTGAGGCTTTGGCGCGGTTGCGCAGCGTGACCCAAACTTCTGAAGAGTTGTGCGTGACTCCCAGTGCGGTCAGCCACAGGGTCAAACAACTCGAAAATATCATTGGCACCAAACTCTTCGGTCGGGCGGATTTTTCGTTGACGACAGACGGCACCGAATATTTAGCACATGTCCGGGAAGGCTTGGCTTCCTTGGAGAAATTTCCCAGTAACAACCCCACATCCAGTCGTCGCAAAATCAAGCTGGCCGTCACCCCCACGTTTGCACGTTCTGTGCTGATGCCACGGTTACGGCAGTTCATTGAAGCCTATCCTGAAATCGATTTGACCTTGCAAGTGACGATACCTCTGCTGGATGTGGTGGCTGAAGACGCTGATCTCACTGTGCGCTTCGGTGCAGGCCGTTATGCCGATGTCGAACACATGTGCTTGATGAACGACGAGATCACGCCACTGGCCTCGCCGGCTTGGTTGCGTGAAAATGGTCCCTTCACGGTACCCGAAGATTTGCAAGGCCAACCACTTTTGCGCAGTCCACTGGAGCCCTGGCGTACCTGGTTTTCTGCCCACAACCTAGACTGGCCCGAACCTGTCGATGGTTCCTCTTTCAATGACATCGGCCTCATGTGCGATGCAGCCGCCCTAGGATTGGGCATCGGTTTGGTGCGGACCAAGCTGGGCGCACCTTGGCTGGACAATGGCCAATTGGTTCGCTTGTACCCCGACAGCATCCCCAGCCCCCATGCCCATTACCTGTGTTGGCGGGCCGGTACGATGGACCGCTGGGAATGCGCCACTTTTGCCGAATGGTTGCGCCTTGCCCTGGCCTGAAAGGGTCCCAGGCAACCCACAGAATTCACGTTGATGCCAAAGATTCTTCATGGCATGGCGCTTGATTTCGACGTAAAGTCAAGCTATTGAAAAATCGAAACCCCTGAGGGTGAAAGCACCATGACACAAGCACTGATGACACCCACCGAGCAAGCCAGCCGATCTTCCCTGCAAATGCAGGTGGTGAAGGCCTTGCGCCAAATGCTGCCGGAACATGCTATTTTGTTCACGCCTGAAGACACCACCCCTTACGAATGCGATGGCCTCACGGCTTACCGCGAAAGGCCTTTGGTGGTGGCCTTGCCTGAAACCACGGCGCAAGTTCAATCTGTCTTGAAAACCTGCAGTCGTTTGCAAGTGCCCGTGGTCGTGCGGGGTGCAGGCACAGGCCTGTCAGGCGGCGCCATGCCGCACAGGATGGGCGTGACCTTGTCGATGGCCAAGTTCAATCACATTCTGAACATGGACCCCCTCAGTCGCACCGCGGTGGTCCAATGCGGCGTGCGCAACCTGGCCATCAGCGAAGCGGCTGCGCCCTATGGCCTGTATTACGCTCCCGACCCCTCGAGCCAGATCGCCTGCACGATAGGCGGCAACGTTGCTGAAAACTCGGGCGGCGTGCACTGCCTCAAATACGGACTCACAGTGCATAACGTGCTCAAGGTCAAGGGTTTCACCATTGAAGGTGACCCGATTGAATTTGGCAGTGACGCGCTCGACACGGCGGGCTACGACCTGCTGGCCCTGCTGGTGGGCAGCGAAGGCATGTTGGCCGTGACGACCGAAGTCACCGTCAAATTGGTGCCCAAGCCGCAACTGGCGCGCTGCATCATGGCCAGCTTTGACGACTTGCGCAAAGCGGGTGACGCCGTGGCCGCCGTGATTGCGGCGGGCATCATCCCGGCAGGCTTGGAAATGATGGACGGCCCCATGACGATTGCGGTGGAAGACTTTGTCCACGCTGGCTACGACCTGAGCGCCGCCGCTATTTTGCTGTGCGAGAGCGACGGCACGCCAGAAGAAGTCGAAGAAGAAATAGGTCGCATGAGCGAGGTGCTGCGCAATTGCGGCGCCACTGCCATCAATGTGAGCAAGGATGAAGCCCAGCGCCTGAAGTTCTGGAGCGGCCGCAAAAATGCCTTCCCCGCCTCGGGCCGCATCAGCCCCGACTACATGTGCATGGACTCGACCATTCCGCGCAATCGCCTGGCCGACATCCTGCAAGCCATCTCCGAAATGGAAACCAAATACGCGCTGCGCTGCCTGAACGTGTTCCACGCGGGCGACGGCAACTTGCACCCGCTGATTCTGTTTGATGCAAACGATGCCGACCAACTTCGCCGCTGCGAGCAGTTTGGTGCCGACATCCTGGAAACCAGCGTCGCTATGGGCGGCACGGTGACGGGTGAGCACGGTGTGGGAATCGAGAAAGTCAACAGCATGTGCGTACAGTTCAGCGCAGAAGAAAACGAGCAAATGTTCGCCGTCAAACGCGCCTTCGACCCGCACAGTCTGCTCAACCCCGGCAAGGTCATCCCGACGCTCAACCGCTGCGCCGAGTACGGCAAGATGCTGGTGCGGGCGGGGGCGATCAAACACCCAGAGCTGGAACGATTTTGAACCTGTTCGATTTGCGTTTGAGTAAGCGACTGTAGGTCAGCGGCTTTAGCCCCGACAGTATTCGCCCGCACTGCAGCAGCAGTGCCGGAGCTGAAGCTCCGACTTGCGAACACGAAATTGGTTGCGCGTGCAACCAATTAACTCTATAATTTTGCTAATCTTTGTTTTAGCCCATGTCCCCTCGCGCAACCCCCGCAACCGCTGCAAAAGCGACTGACGCGCTCGATCGCACGCTGACCTATCGCCTGCATTTGCTGCACAAGCTGACCGATGCAGGCAGCCAAGGCGCTTACCCCGAGCACACCGGCCTGTCGCTCAGCGATGGGCGGTGCCTTGCAACCATTGGTAACTTTGAACCTTTATCGGTCAAGGTCTTGGCCGCGCAGGCCAACCTGAACAAGGGCCAGGCGAGTCGCGCTGCGCAGGCATTGGTAGACCAAGGCCTGGTGTGCAAGGAAGACCGGCCCGACGACGGACGGGGGGTGGTGCTGAGCTTGACGCCTGCGGGGCGCAAATTGTTCAAGCGCACCATGCAATTGATTGCCCTACGCAATAACGACATTTTTGGGTGCCTCAACGCCAAAGAACAAGCCACGCTCAGCGGCCTGTTCGACCGTCTGATCGCACACGCCCGGCCCCAAGGCCAAGCCAACTGAGCACGCCGCAGTCCCATGCACACCCCGACCACCGAAGCCCGTCCTTCGATTTATTACAACTACGAAGTGTTCAAGCCTTGGCTGGCTTCGGCACACCCTGAGCAAGCCCGCCAAAAAGTGGCCATCGCAGGCTCTGGCCCCGCTGGCATGGTCGCCGCGCTGGAGTTGGCCCGCCATGGGGTGCCCTGTGTGGTGCTCACGTCCGAGTTGCAGTTCTCGCAAGGCAGCCGCGCGATCTGCTTTACCCGCCGCTCCATGGAGATCCTGCAGCAAGTGGGTGTGGCGGATCGCATGACCGAAGGCGGCTTGCCTTGGCGTTTTGGCAATTCGTTTTACCGCGGTCAGCGCGTGTTCCGCATGGAGGCGCCGCACGATCCAGATGACCGTTTTTTTCCGATCATCAATGTGCAACAGCAGTACCTTGAGGAGTACCTGCACGATGCTTGCAAAGCCAATCCGTTGATCGACTTCCGGTGGGGCAACAAGGTCAACGCGGTGTTGCAAAAAGACGGCTATGCCGAGGTGGAAGTGGATACGCCGGAAGGCCCTTACACGCTGGAAACCAATTGGTTGATCGCCGCCGACGGCGGCCGCTCGGGCATCCGCACAGCCATGAATTTGCCGATGGAGGGGGCGTCCTATGAAGGCGTTTTTGTCATTGCCGATATTCGCATCGATTTGCCTTTCCCGACCGAACGCCGCGCTTACTTTGACCCCGAGTGGAACCCCGGCAACACCATCTTGATGCACCGCGAACCCCATGGCATCTGGCGTGTGGACTACCAGTTGCCACCCGGTGAAACGCCTGAGGATGCGCTGCGCCCCGAATCGCTCAAGGCGCGCATCGATGCACAACTGGCCATGATCGGCCACGCCGGACTGCCGTGGGAGATGGACTGGTCCTCGGTCTACTCAGCCCGCACGTTGACCTTGCCCGACTTTGTGCACGGCAGCGTCATCTTCACAGGCGACGCAGCGCACCTCTTGCCCATCTTTGGCGTACGGGGGGCCAACACGGCCTTTCAGGACGCGCAGTCCCTGGGCTGGCATCTGGCGTATGTGATCAAAGGCTTGGCCGGGCCTGCCTTGCTCCAGAACCACAGTACCGAGCGCGTAGGCGCGGCGCGTGAAATCATTGAAGAAGCCGGCAAAAGCACCCGCTTCATGGCCCCACCCAGCCGAGGATTTCGCATATTGCGTGATGCGGTCTTGTCGCTCTCGCTCACGCAAGACTTTGTGCGGCCGCTGTACCACTGGCGCACGTCACGCCCCCATGAATACAGCCACTCGGCGCTCAACTGCCCGGGTGACGACAACGCCTTGTTCAAGGCCGGCCCGGCCCACGGCGCGCCGCCGCAAAACGTGCGACTGGGTGTGAGTGATGGCGTGAGCGCGGACGAGAAGGATTTTTTGCTCGACCATCTGGGCGGCGGTTTTGACTTGCTGTACTTCACCGACTCGGCACTGCCAGCCGCATTGCAGCAGGTAATCGAGCAGGCTCGGACGAGAGGCCTGCCCCTCAAGGTGACCGCCGTGGGCGCACCGTATGTCGTGGCAGGTGCCCAGCAGCATTTACCCGATGCAGATGGCCACTTGCGCCAGCGCTACGGTGTGCCCGCAAACGGCGCGGCCTACCTGCTGCGTCCTGACCAACACATTTGCGCCCGTTGGCTGACCTTGGACGCCAAGCGTTTGCAAGCCGCCCTGTCCCACGCACTGCCCAAGCTTTGAAACATTGAGGACCCCATGACAAAGACACCCTTGACACTGGAAGGGCTCGAAACCGCGTACGATGCGCTGGCCACCGCCATCGATCGGGCCGGCCCTGACCGGTCCGAGCTGTTTCTGGTCAAACTGGCATTGCTGCAGGCACAGGCCTTGGGCGATGCGCGAGAATTCCAAAAGCAAGTCGATGCGGCTTTGCAAGACCTTTGAACCCCTTGAAACGAGACTCCCATGACCCGCTTGAATGAAACCCATGATCCGCACCTGAAAAGCTGGCTCGCGTCGGCCAACACACCCGCTAGTGACTTTCCGATCCAGAACCTGCCTTTAGCGGTGTTCAAGCGCAAGAACTCGGTTGAAGCATTCCGTGGCGGTGTGGCCATTGGCGATCAGATTCTGGACTTGGCTGCGCTGGCCGCCAGCGGTGTGATCACCGGCGACGCCAGCACGGTGGTCCAAGCAGGCAAGCAAGATAAGCTCAATGCCCTGATGGCCATGGGCCCTTCCGCTTGGAGCGCCTTGCGCCTGGCCTTGTCCCGCGCCTTGCGCGAAGGTGCCCCCGAACAAGTGGCCTTGCAAGCCTGTTTGGTGCCGCAAGCCGATGCGCAATTCGATGTGCCCGCGCGCATCGGTGACTACACCGACTTCTTCACATCGATTTACCACGCGACCAACACCGGCAAGCAGTTCCGCCCGGACAACCCCCTGCTGCCCAACTACAAATGGGTTCCGATTGGTTACCACGGCCGCGCCTCCAGCATTGGCGTGTCGGGTCAGCAGTTTCGCCGTCCCGTCGGCCAGACCATGCCCCCAGGAACAACAGCACCTACACTGACCACGTGCAAGCGCCTGGACCTGGAGCTTGAGCTGGGCATCTTTGTCGGCACCGGCAACGACCTGGGCGAAGCGGTGGACATCACCCAAGCCGAAGAACACATATTTGGCATTTGCCTCCTCAACGACTGGTCGGCCCGCGACATCCAGGGTTGGGAATACCAACCCCTGGGGCCCTTTCTGGCCAAGAACTTCGCCACCACCATCTCGCCCTGGATCGTGACGCTGGAGGCTTTGGCCCCCTACCGGGTCGCCTTCTCGCGCCCAGCCGAAGACCCGCAACCCTTGCCCTATCTGGACTCGGCGGCCAATCGGCAGGACGGTGCCTTTGACATCCAGCTGCAAGTGGGCATTCAAACACCCGCCATGCGAACCGCAGGCTTGGCTGACGCCAGCATCTGCCGCACCAGTTACCGCCACGCCTACTGGACTGTGGCGCAAATGCTCACCCACCATACGGTCACGGGTTGCAATTTGCAGCCCGGCGATTTGTTGGGCAGTGGCACCTTGTCAGGGCCGACGCTGGACCAGGCTGGCGCCTTGATCGAGCTGACCACTGGCGGCAAGAACCCGATTGCCCTGCCCAATGGCGAGCAGCGCACTTGGCTGGAAGACGGCGACAGCGTGGTGCTGCGCGGTTGGTGCGAACAAGCCGGTGCGGCACGCATTGGCTTTGGCGAGTGCGTGGGCACGGTGCTGCCTGCCCGTGAAATCAAGGCCTAAGGCCAAGCGGTATGCACTTTGAGCCCCTGATCGAGCTGACCCGCAATGGGGTGCAGGAATGCCTGCATTGGGGCGCCTTGGCGCTGACCGACACTGAAGGCACGGTGTTGGCCCATGTCGGTAATCCGCACTGGCTGTGCTTTACCCGGTCAACCCTCAAGGCCTTGCAAGCCTTGCCGCTCGTGCACGCCGGTGGCGCAGCCCATTTTGGTTTCAACTCGCAAGAACTGGCGATGCTCTGTGCCAGCCACAATGGCGAGGACATGCACGTCGCGCAAGTGAGTTCGATTTTGCGCAAGAGTGGGCTCAGACCGGCGCAAATGCAGTGTGGTTGCCATGTGCCTTACCGTTTCACTTTTTTCGACCAGCCCCTACCCGAAGGATTTGTCTACGACGAGCGACACCACAATTGCAGCGGCAAGCACAGCGGTTTTATGGCGTATTGCGTTCAGCATGGATTGCCCATCGACACCTACACCGAGCTTGGCCATCCCTTGCAACAGGCGGTGCGCTTAGCGGTAGCTGATGTGGCAGGCTTAAGCAGCGACCATTTGACGCTGGGCATCGATGGCTGTTCTGCACCCAACTACGCCATGCCCCTGTCCAGACTGGCGCGTTGCTATGCCAGACTGGCCCGTCCCGAGGCTGCAGGCCCCTATGGTGAAAGCCTGCAAACCCTCTCCAACGCCATGACCTCTCACCCCGAACTGGTCTCGGGCACCGGTCGCAATGACGCCGATTTCATGCGGGTGGGTCAAGGCGACTGGGTCACCAAGGTGGGCGCCGATGGCGTGCAGGTGGTGGGCAGTCGCTCCCGCGGCCAGGCCTTGGCGATCAAGATCATGGACGGCAACAAGGCAGCACTTTTTGCTGCGACCGTGGAAGCAATGGACCAATTGGGTTGGCTCAACGAAGCGCAAAGGGCGGAACTCTCACCTTGGCGTGCACAGGTTCTGCGCAATGTGGCGGGCTTGGCCGTAGGCGAGCGTCGCGCCATCTTTCGATTGACTCGCGGCGACCCAGCCGCTCACTGAGCTGACATCACAACCGTGTTGGAGCCCGCTTAGCGCTGACCAAAGATGGCGGTCCCGATGCGCACCATGGTGCTGCCCTCTTGGACGGCCACATCCAAATCCGAGCTCATGCCCATGGACAAGGTGTCCAGCTTGAACCCTGATGACTTCAACTGCAGCCACAAAGCGTGCGCCTGTGCGTGGACCGCACGTGTGCTTTCCTCGTCACCCGGCTCTGGGATGGTCATGATGCCGCGCAATTGCAAGTTCGGCAAAACTGCAACGGCCTGCGCCAAAACCAGTGCTTGATCGGGCGCAACGCCAGACTTGTTTTCGCCGCCATCCAGATTGACCTGAATGCACACCTGCAAAGGTGGCAAAGTGGGCGGACGCTGGGCCGACAAACGCTCGGCTGTTTTGAGTCGGTCAATCGAATGCACCCAGTCAAAATGCGCGGCAACTAAGCGTGTTTTATTGCTCTGGATCGGGCCGATGCAATGCCATTCGAGGTCGAGATCCTGCAACGCCTGGATTTTGTCCACGCCTTCCTGAATGTAGTTTTCGCCAAAGGCGCGTTGCCCAGCCGCATGGGCCAGACGCACCTCTTGCGCGCCAAATGTTTTAGACACCGCGAGCAAACGCACACTGGCTTGATCGCGCCCGGCCGCTTGGCAAGCGGACGCAATGCGCGTTTCTACGCGTTGAAGATTCTGGGCAATGGTGGACATAATCGTGCCAAGGGTACCAAATCCACAGAGTACCTGTGACCATCAGGGAGGGTCTATGCCAATTGAGCAATGGCTGCGCAAGGCTTTGGCCTTGGGTGCTTCGGACTTGCATCTGTCCGCCGGACTGACACCTATGGTGCGGGTCCATGGCGAGTTACGGGCTTTGGACGTGCACGCGCCCGCATGTAGCGATGCGCAAATCAGGCAAGTGCTTGCGCAAATCATGCCTCCTGCACGTTGGGCGGCATTTGCATATACCTTGGAAGATGACTTTGCCATCGAATGGGCAGATGGCGGGCGCTTCAGGGTGAACGCTTTTCATCACCAACGGGGAGCGGGCTTGGTCATGCGGGCCATTGCGCAAAAGGTACCACGACTGGCTGATCTGCATGCGCCCGCACTGTTGAATTCGCTGGCCCTCAAGTCCAGCGGCTTGATTTTGGTCACAGGGCCTACGGGATGTGGCAAATCTACCCTGCTGGCAGCGCTGTTAGACCATGCCAATCGCAGCTTGAGGGGGCATTTGCTGACCATTGAGGACCCTATTGAATTCGTGCACACCCCGCAGCAATGCGCCGTCAACCAGCGCGAAGTGGGGCGGCACACCCACAGTTTTGAAGTCGCGCTGCGCTCGGCTTTGCGCGAAGACCCCGATGTGATTTTGATCGGTGAGTTAAGGGACCTGGCGACCATCCGCCTGGCTTTGACGGCTGCAGAAACCGGCCATTTGGTCCTGGCCTCATTGCACACGACCAGTGCGCCCAAGGCCGTGGACCGGATCGTGGACGTCTTTCCTGCCGAAGAAAAAGACATGGTGCGAACCATGCTCTCGGAGTCCTTGTTGGCGGTGGTGGCGCAAACCTTGTGCGCGCGTGAAGACGGACAAGGGCGTATCGCCGCACACGAGGTCATGGTGGCCACACCCGCAGTACGCAATTTGATTCGCGAGGGCAAGGTCGCGCAACTGTATTCAGCGCTGCAAACTGGAGGGCA
>Ga0114974_10002077_pt1 | contig 15560 bp, 27 predicted proteins | sample S_130206_EF_Meta_FD_87318 | JGI IMG/M metagenome (GOLD analysis project Ga0114974, IMG submission 87318) | Freshwater microbial communities from Lake Simoncouche, Canada to study carbon cycling - S_130206_EF_MetaG | ecosystem: Environmental > Aquatic > Freshwater > Lake | place: Lake...
GCTATTATGCATGAAACTATGCACATGGCTCTTCTTCTATACAAATGGGACGCTGAGAAGAAATCAGAAGAGATAGTGACAATGGCTGAGGATGAGGCTAATAAGATTATTAGGAAACTGAAAAGTATTAAACTTATAAAATAATGGCAAATAAAGCTATTGTTAAAGCTGGAGGACAAACACATAAAGTGTTTAAGAAGAAAGTTGATAAAGGTATAGGTGATAAAGGAGATATAGTTGTAGATCATACAGCTGGTCCTTCTGCAGGTAAGTGGGATAAGATTAACCTTACTAACATGGCAAAAGCAAAAACTGTTAAACAAGGCGTTGCTTCAGTTAAGAAGTGGCATAAAGATAATCCTGATTATGGCAAAAAGTCCAGCATGGCAAAGATCAGAAGGAAAAAGTAAATCTGGTGGCCTAAACGCAAAAGGTAGGGCTTCCTACAACAGAGCTAATCCAGGTAAGCCTGGTCTCAAAGCTCCACAACCTGAAGGTGGTCCTCGCAAGAAATCATTCTGTGCTAGATCTGCAGGACAGATGAAGATGTGGCCTAAAGCAGCTAAAGATCCTAAAAGTAGATTAAGACTTGCAAGAAAGAAATGGAAGTGTTAAACTAATATATTATGGCAAAACAAATGATTAAACGTGCTGATGGTTCTAAATCTCAACATGGATTGTGGGATTCTATCAGAGAAAATAAAGGTTCTGGTAAGAAACCTACAGCTGCTATGTTAAAGCAGGAGAAGAAAATTAAAGCTCAAACTAAAAAGAAATAATATCATGGCAATGGCTAAGAAATCAGGAGGTAGTCTCTCAGGACTAAATGCTTCCAATAAACGTGTAGGATCAGTAGATCCTAAAGGTGCTTGGACTAAGGTTCAAGAGAAAACTTTAGCGGGTGCTAAGGGTAAAGCTGTCTTGAAGAAAGACAAACAATTAGGTGCAACTAAAATGTCTAAAAAGAAATAACAATGGCAATTATTAAGAAAAAAGTAATGGTTAAACCCATGAAAAAAGCTAAACAAGGTACAATTATTCCTGAAAATCCCGATCAATCTAATCAGCTAAATAAAATGAAAGCTGAAACAGAAGCTAAATTAAAAAGAGCAAAAGGAATACCTATAAATCCACAAATTAGACGTGATATCAGAAAAGGTATACTTGATGAGAACGGTCTATATAAAAAAGAAAATGATATGAAAGCTAATATGTCAAGAACTCCTATGAAGAAAGGTGGAATGGTTAAGAAAGCTAAATCTGGTGGTTCATTTGATTTAAACAAGGATGGAAAAACTACATTCAAAGATGTTTTAATAGGACGTGGCGTTCTTCCTAAAACAGCTAAGTCTGGTACATCTATGAAAAAATGTAAATATGGCTGCAAGTAAAAAGAAAGCACAACAAGGTGCTGCTGTATCAAATAAGTTTACTATCCCTGCAAAGTCTAAACCTGCAGTTAGTAATACATTTTCTATTCCTCCTAAAAGACAGACTACTAGAAGTTATACTGGTACCACTGAAGCTGAAGGAGATAGTATGTTAAAAGCATTCAAGAACAGGAACCCTGGAATGAAGTCTGGGGGTAAAATAAAAAAGAATGGCAAGTAGTATGACTGCTGGTAAAGCTAAGAAATCTGGTAAACCACGCAATGCACCTAAGGTAAAGAACCCTAATCCTAAAGGAAACTTTATGAGGGAAGCTGATGTGCCATCAAGACTTAAAAGTCCTATGCTTCCTATGAAGCAAAAAAGATTAAGTAAATAATTTTTCGTTTAGATTTTTTGTGATGCATATTACAAAATGTAAAAAGGCTCCTTATGGGAGCCCTTTTTCTTTAGAAGATAGGTGGTATTAGGAAGTAACGTTCTTTGTACCATTGGTTAATCTGATCAGGATTATCACGTATCCATTGATAGTAGGGTTCATAGAAGTCATCTAGCTCTTTCTTACTAAGTCCATACAAAGGTCTCTTTGCATAGTCTCCTGAAGCAACTTTATGATTCTCAAAGTTATCTGGATTATTTATATCTCCACTTTGTTTATGTCCTGCCACCTCACCAGGATCGCTCCAGTTAAAACAGTAGGATGGTAGATATTTTAGATTATTCTCATCAAGGTGACCCTCGTCTCTAAGCTTATCATACCAGCTAAGTCCTTCGTATCCTGTGATGTCACTACGAAATCCAATCTCACGAATCCTATCCATCTTAACAATCACTGAAGCTTCTAGAGTGTTGTTAACTAGATGTATACCTTCAGCATTAGCAAAGAAACTAGAATGAGGTTTCCATGCATCTTTACCATTCTCCTGAATACCTTCTACTGCTTGTTGTAGGTGCCATGGAAGATAAACGTCATCATCATCTGCAAGCATGAAATAATCTCCTGTGGCGTGGGTAACAGCATCTCTACAGATTTGTCCTCTGTTGGCATAAGGTTCTCCTGTTTGGTAATCTTTACCATTGTTAATAAGAATGATTGATGGATCTTTTTCTCCTAACGTATAAGGAAATTCTTCATCTGTATTAAAAATGATTAGCTCCTTGTTAGGATATCTCTGTGCCTGATATTGTGATACAATTCTTTGCACACAATAGAATCTTCTGTATGATGTACATACAAAGCTTACTTTATTCATATTGATTGGTTTACCAGATTTTACCTTCCATAAACTCTTTCAAGTATGGAGTGGCGTTAATGTCTATGTTATTGTCTTCTATAAATTTAATTATCCTTTCCCTACCATAACTATCTTGCATGGCCATTCCTCCTTCTAACAACTGTTCACTTTCATCATTACCTGTGTAATTAACTCTTCCTGGTAATGTTCTTTCAATCATTCTAGCAAACCTTTGTTCAAATACACCTGAAGGATCATCGTCACACCAATTTCTCCATCCCTCTTTCATGATCTGAGAAGCTAATGCATCTGGCCTACAACCAAATAAACGCGTAGATCTTTCATACCCTCCAATGTTTGCACGGTGCCATGTAATTACATCATGATTTGCTAAATGTTGAGGAAGCTCACTTAATATATCATATTTAATAATAGATGTTCCTGTTAGTTTTAAACAATAGTTTTCAGGTTCGTAGTTTCTTTCCCCCATCAATGCTGCTTGAGCTAAACCAAGGGCCACTGATGTAGATTCTCCTCTTTGTTTATTCAATCTAGGAGAATAGTGTATCACCTTAAACTGTTCAACATTTGAAAGATACTGCTTCATGTCATGAAGTAAAGAGATATCTGAACAATAATTATGAGGTTTCACAACATTATATGGATCTTCTCCTTGATGAACATTACATGCATGTTCTGCTTCTACATTTGGAGTAGAACTATCTACTATCACTACACTAAATGGCTGTTTGATTATCTGCGCATTCAATGATAATGATAGTAGTGTCTGCTTGATTCTATTACAAGATGTTAATAAGAGAATGTTCATTTAACTAGACCTTGTTCCCAAAGCTTTTTGTTTTCTAAAGACCAAGCGTAAAGCGCGTGATGTTTGAGATACTCATTCTGGAATGTATTATAGTCACCGTATTCTAAATTATGACTATCTAGATGTTCTCTCATGATTCTATGGTATTCCCATATCTCATTACTAAACTCATTCTCCAATCCCATGTATCTCTTGCACTCTACACCACACCATCCTGGAGAATAAGGAGCATTCTGATAACCTAAATCAACAGGCATCGCATCAATCATATGTTTCACCATTGGATGTTCTTTAGCAAAAGCGAAGACGTTGTTAGTGATAGTGTAATCACATCCTGTCCAACCAACTCCCCAATGACCAAACACTACACCATCTTTGTTAGACAGATCCATCTCACTTAGATTCTTTACATACTCCCAATCGATATCTAGATACCATCCTCCGTATTGATATACAACTATCCAGCGCAACATATCAGCACAATAGACATAGTCTTTTTGTCTATACATCTCATCGTACATATCTTTTAATCTTTCAGGAATCTCTGGAAGATTGTTGTCTGTCCACAAGTAGTGGGTATAATCAGAATTCTTTTCAGCTACCTCTTTATACAAAGCAACCTCTCTTTCTGGTATATTATACCCACCTACCCATATTTGATGTATTATTTTTTCTATCATAATCCTAATTTGTCAGATATATTTTCTATTGAATATAAACCTAAACATTTTTCAGGGTTCATATCGTGTTGTTCACTAATAATTTGAATTGGTGTAAATCCCCAGGGTTCTTTATCAAAGTTTAGCATTCTCCATCCTAATACTCCACCTAATTCCTGATTATTAACTTCTGGAAATGTGGTAGTTAGTAGATATTTGTATCCAGCATTTTTACAATTTGTAAGAAATCGTTTTATATTTGATGATGATGTGTGTACTAATACATCTCTTGCAAATACTAAATCTCCGTTTGGTAACTCATCTGTAACCATATTGATGTTTCTAAAATCAACATTTGGATACTTTTCTTTGTTTAATTGAATTTGTGCAGTTACCATATCAATACCAATATAGTTTACATTTGTAAAATCTACATCAACCATACCATAGTAATCACCACAAGCCGCATCTAACATAGTTTTGATTTCTAACTCTTTGAATAACTTTGGTAATTCTTCTACAATAATTCTAAATGAATGTTTTGTAGTACCATATCCAGCAATAGATTCCATTCCTTCTTCTTGAAGTTTTACTCTATATGCAAAATCTCTAGTCCATTCCTTTTTGAATAACTCATCGGCTTCCCTTTGAGTTACTCCTTCTGGATAATATTGTTTTATATTCTCATCCATTATACTTTGAACTTAATAAGTTGGCTTCCTCTAAATGTTGGTATATACTCATTCCATTCAATATGCTCAGCATAATCTCTTAAGAATGTATCTGTAGAGTTACGTACATCCATGTGATAATCATAATCATCTAGAATAACATAATGACATTTACCAATACACATTTTAAGATCATGCACCTTACAATCAAAATCATGACATCCGTCAATAGAGATGAGGTCAAAGAACTGTGGAAGTTCTGTTTCTAACTGTGAGTCTACATGTTGTATTTCCCACTTGGCGTTTCCTGTGTAATACTTACTGATGTTCTCATTAGCTATTTGGTTATTACCATAAGTTTCAAGATCCCATCCTAATGCATACTCAATATCTGGAGATGATTGAATAGTAGGTAGAAAACTAAATCCAAACCTAACACCAATCTCCATAAATGTTTTTGGTTTAAGCACTTTTCCTAATGCCCAGTACCATTCAAAGCAGTTACCGCTCCATACATAGTCGTAACTATCATACTTAGTAAAAAATTCAGATGGTATTACATCATGAATAGAAGCTGGCTTAGCCTCTGTGATTTCTCTTATTATATCTCTCATTACCAAACAAGGATTACATCAAATGGAGACACTAATATCTTCTCTTTTCCATCAATAATATACTTTACTGATTTACCAAATATCGCTCCTACATCTACTAAAACCTCATCTCCTACATTGATATCTGTAATAGTATCACCTACAGCATACACTGTAAGTTTATAAAATTTTGATACTTGTGCTTGTCTAATAGCTTCTTTTGTGTCATCATCTAAATAAAGATTAGGCTCCTCTATTTCAGGATGATTTAGTAATATTCTATTACCACGTAATTTTTTAAAATCTGCCATTTTTTATTGGTTTAATTGTCTAAATGTTAATACTTTTGCCATTAGTAATTCAATTGATAAAATATCATCAACTGCTTTTTCATATAATGCCATATATTCTACCGTTATATTATCAGATAGTGAAGGCATTGGTCTATTTAATAAGCCTACTAACTTTGAACATAAGTCATTAGCTTCTTTTACTACACTGTCATTTGTAGGATTCCAGTTTCCTATGAGTTTTGATTTAATTTCTGTTGTCAACATGATTTATTTTGTTTTAATTGTTATATTCAAAATCTAATATTTGTCCCACAAGATCTGATCTGTGATTCTCTTTTAGTTTAATCCATTTAATACCATCAATCTTCTTAGAAAGATCAATAGCAAAGCTGAGACCGTTATAGCTGTCTTTGATGTCCTTTTGTTCGTTATCACCATTGACAATGATCTTACCTGTTTTACCAAGACGTGTTAGAATAGCTAGCATCTCAGACTTTGTAAGATTCTGTGCTTCTTCTACCACTAAGATATCATCAATAGTTTTACCACGGATAAACTGTACAGGATAAGCTACAATCTTCTCATCCTTCACCATAGCTTGAATCTTTATCTTATCAGCACACTTAACTAAGTTTTCTTGGAAGGCTTCTAAATATGGATTAAACTTATCATCTAAAGAACCTGGAAGATAGCCTAATGAGTTACCCACTTCGATAGTAGCACGAGTTATAAAGATGTGATTACATTGCTTCTTATTCAAGAAGTCTAGTGCTGCTAATGCACACACTAGACTCTTTCCTGAACCAGCTCTACCTGTTACAACAACAATCTGATTATCTATAATTAGTTTTCTAGCATCTTTCTGTTCTTCATTAAGAATAACATTATACTTAATTTCCTGCTTACGTTCACGATTAGGTTCTTTCATATTTATCTAATAGATGTTTTCTCCTTTCATTAACCTTTTCATATTTATACATATTTGATTCAACATCAGTATGCTCATCCAAAGTTAATAAAATAATATTAGATTTATCATATTGTAGTTCAGGATATTTCTCTTTAGGAAGTATATGATGAAAGAATGTTGATAATGCTTCACTTCCTAGATAATTTCCACTAACTTCTGAGTAATGTTTGCGTTCTTTCCAGATCTCTAAGAATAAGTTTCTCATTGTCTCTATCTTAGTCTTCTGTACAAACATGTCACGCTTAACTGTTATAAGTCCTCCACTTTTAGGAGTGAGGGGTTTACGCTTGATGTGACTCACGCATAAACCCTTACCCCATATACGATTCTCACAACCCTCTACACTACACGTCTTCACGATCTATCTCTCGTTGAATATACCATAAAGCTTTCTGTAGATCCTGTTTAGTATTACCTTTCTTATCAGCTCTAAGGATATACTTGATAGCGTTACCTAGATGGAAACCAAGTTCATAGTCTTCTATGATGTCTATAACTTCCATTTTATTACCTTGATAATGATCAGGATGATTAATCATTTCTCTTTCGTGTATTGCTTTCCACACTTTTTTTGCTCCATATGGATCATCTATATCCATCTGACCACGTTCATCCATTCCTAGTCGCTTTCTTCGAGCAATTTCTGCTTCTTTAGCTTCGCGTATTGTCTTAGCCTTACTAATTAGTTCCTCAAGCTCCTGTTGATCCATGTCCTGATGTGTTTCTTTCTGTTTCTGATAATTCATCTACTTCTATATACTGTACTAATGGTACAGGCATGATTACTAACTGAGCAATACGATCTCCCAGTGAATACATTTTTCTTTTATCCAGTAGTCCAGGTTTGATATTAAACGTAACCATGATCTCTCCACGATAACCTGAATCAATAACTCCAACAGAATTACTCATTGTTAAATCATAATTACGTACAGAAGAACGTGGGAACACAAGTCCCACCATTCCTTCTGGTATTTCTACAGCAAGTCCTGTACCATACACGATCTGATTATCTTTAGAATCATCTACAACTATAGATGTAGCTACAAGATCTGCACCTGCGTCTCCTGGCTTACCAAACTTAGGCTTTTGTGCCTCTGGTACTAACTTCTTAAAGTGTATCTTCATTTTCTGTTTCGTTTATTTCGTTTACATGTGCATCAATTTGTTTGATCTCCTCCTCTAACGGTTCAATAGTTTCATCTTTGATAAAATTAATTATGTCTTTAACGATCTGCTCAAAGAATTCATCGTTGTCAGCTAGTAACGTTTCAAACTCATCAACACTATACTTAACATCTAGATATGTAATAGTCTTACCATATTTACGTAACACTTCATACTTACTACCTAATGTCATGATCTCATTAAACCGATCAATCCCTTTACCAAAAACAATCTCAAACTCTATTGCCTTGAAAGGAGGAGCCATCTTGTTCTTAATAGTCTTGATCTTAGTGACATTACCGTAAGCTTCTGTACCTTCTTTAGCAAGAGTCTTACTAACCTCTATGCGCACATCAGCATAGAACTTTAATGCATGACCACCTTGAGTTGTTCTAGGATCACCAAACATCATACCAATCTTCTCACGATACTGACTTACAACAATAACACATGTATTGTTTCTAGATAGAGCACCTTTTAACTTAGGATATGAATCACTGTTAAGTTTAGCTTTTCTACCAATAGAACTATCACCAATGTCACCATCTAACACCTTCTTAGGAATTAACGAACTATCACTATCGATGATGACAAGACCAACTTCTCCAGTCTCAATCATATCAAGAGCAATCTGAAAACCCTCCTCGCCATGTGATGGTTGAGCAATTAACATCTTAGAGATGTCTACACCTAATGATGTAAAGTAATTAGGATCAACAGCATGCTCGCCATCTATGTATAACACCTTGTCACCATTCTTTTGACAATTGGCAGCAGCATGACCACAGATAGTAGACTTACCAGATCCTTCCCAACCTACAAGTTCATAAAGTTTCCCTTTAACGAAACCTCCTACACCTAGAGCGATGTGATCAAATGCAATAGATCCTGTAGAAATAAGATCATAATCATTGTGACTCTTATCTCCTAATGATAGGATTGTACCCTCTCCATATTTTTTATTGAGCGCATCTAATGCCTCCTGGAATTTGGATTTTCCAGTGCTAAGCTCTTGCTTTTTTGCCATTTCGTTATGTTTTTTGTGTATTTAAAGATACGAATAAATCATTAAAAATAAAATAGCCTAGACGTAAAACACCTAGGCTATAATCAATACTTTCACAATCAAATTCACAATTAAATGAATATCTTTGTTCCTGCCGTATGGCGAGGATAAAAAGGACAATTTCTACACATGTTTCCACAACAAGTGCCCCTGTTGAAAAGAAACTCTCTAGTCAATGGCGCAGGCACCTCCTGCACAGGCTGCTGTTTGAGAGAACTCAACGTTGTCTTCTGCTTCTTTGACATTTGTTAGATCTAATTCTTTAAGTTTACTTATTAGTGAATTATACTTCTCTTCTGTAATATCTTCAAAAGGAGCTTGGGAATAACTGCCTCCCCAATAAGGTAGTACAGATAAACCATTATAAAACTCACGATTTAGCCACATCCACTCACCCACAGATTTCCACTCATCTTCTTTAACAGAAACAGTAGCGCTTACGTTATGAGTGTTTTCACCATTAACGTGTCCTGAACCAATCCAGTTAGTAGAGAAATGTTTAACTCTTTCTAATGTATCAAACGCTGTCTCAGTACGAAGGATAGATCCTTCTGGTGCCTTAACAGGAATACGTACACATACAGTATCTGTAGGGCGTAACACATCGTCTTCACATAGCTCAGGATGATTCATCATTAAATATACAGCAATGTCTTCGTTCTTGTTAAAACGCATTGTTCGTAAGTAATAGTCATTATGCCAAGCGTGAATACCAGATGCTGTTCCTAATACTAATGATGTAGTACCTGATGGTTTGATACATGTAATACGAGCTGCCTCGTTTGTACCAGTCTTCTCTGTAATCATACTGTTAACAGTCTTAGCTACGTGCGCTGCGATCTCTAAGTCATACTTCAAGATCTCACCACTACCAATACCTGTCATACCAATACCTAATAATGCATCCTTCTGTGTAGTTGCAGCCCAGATAGGACGCAAGTAATGGAAGTTTGTAAATCCTGCTTGTAATGTACCAAAGTATGAAGCAGCTGCTACACGAGCATTTAAGTCTTCTTGATCTTTTACATCACTCACGTTTACCTCGCAAAGATTGCAAAATTGATAAGGACGTAATGCAATCTCACAACATGGGTTAGTCCCCCAGTCTAAGTCATTACTCCAATACAATCCTGGTTCTCCACTTCCTGATGCTTCTACACGCTTCCATAAATCCATGAATTGTTTTTCATTCACTTCACCACGAGGTAACACTGCAGAGTTGTTAGAACGACCACGTTGTTCATTAAGCTCCCACCAGTTACCATACTTACACGTAATCATCTCTTCGTCTGTATAATCAAATAAACAGATCATAGCACTACGACGAATACCACCAGCTAACACTGAGTTAGCAATATGACATAGGATATCATGACACTCAAGAGTAGATAATCCTTCACCTGGACTCTTTCTATCTAAAATAGCTTGAATGTGCGTAAGACAAATCTTCAATGGTTCTGGTCCTGGTGCTTTACCACCTGCTGTTACAAGACGTGCACCTTTCTCACGAATAGCACGAAAGTCAAACTTAGGCATAAACCCACCTTCAAGATAGGCTTTCATTAACACCTTCACAGCATCAGCCCAACCCATGATACTATCCTCTATAAGATATGTGCGAGCTTTACCTGGTTTAGTGATGTCTGGTAGTTCATAAACATGATGTGTTTGTACTGAGTACCCTACGCCTGTACCTCCTAACAATAAGAACATTGTCTCAGAGAAACTATGAATACTATCAATAGGTAAATAACAACAATTGTAGATACGAGCATTGTTTACTTCAGCTGCAGGACCTGCAAACTGTAAAGCCCTCATTGATGGGAGAATCTTCTTCTCCCTAATCATAGGAATTGTACTCTTGATCCCTTCTTCTAGAAATGGATATTTCTTAATCATCATAGCCTCATAACGGTCTACAATTTCATCCCAGGTTTCTCTTCTTCCCTTCTCAGGAACGTACTTTGCGTATTTAGAAAATACGGTAATGTTTGAAAGGCTTTCTAGTCCTAAATCCATATATGTTTTGTTTAAAATTTTAAAAAGAAAGGACCGCAAACATACTGCGATCCTTCCTAATTACCAAATATTTTACAAAATGTACACTAACTAATTTTATTATTTAACATCTGTATTGCATTCTCTAATAAATAGAATTCAGCATCCTTTCTTTTATCAAAAAAAGCCTCACTCACTGCACCATTTATATCAACAGTAAACACAGGTTCATGATTAACATAAGTGATAACTAAAGTGGCGTGTATACCATGTTCATCTAATAAATCTAATAGTGCTATAGGGTTCTTGTCAAGCATAACAGAAACGGCTTTTGTAACTATGTCCTCTGTTAGAAACTCTTTAAATTCTGGTGCAAGGTCTGCACCTCCTGTCATTACTTCTTTATAATGATCCATAATAATCTTACCTGCTATTGGGTAAGTGCTCAATAGTTCACGCGTCTTCATATAATTCTTGTTTAATTTTATCTAAATCTAAACTCTCTGTTAATAAATTAAATTCTCCCCAAACTTCCATTTCTTCATCAAAATTTACATCAAGTTTGTTTTCCCAATACTCACGTAAATCTTGAGCTTTCTTAAAAACACGGAACTGTATAGAAATCTCATCTCTATGCAATCCGTTCTTCATTATTTTAACTACTTTAGGAAAAATAGATTGGAAGTCATTAGAAGTTTTGGAATATTTACCCTTCATGATTAGTTCTATATCTTTGTCATACTTCTTGTCTAGTTTATAAACTAATACAACAAACCCATCTTCGTAATCATAATCGTCTACGAGCATGTGATTATTTTCATACTCATCTTCTACAAACTCTCTAAACCTATCAAGATTATCAGGCTTAAAGAGAAGATATATAGAATTGTTATACTGTATATCTTTTCTTAAGTCTGAAATATAACCATTGATAAAATTGTTATTGTTCAGATACTCCTTTTTTAGTTTAAGAGTGGGAACAATAAATATACTGGTTACAGTCTTTTTTACATCCATTATTTAATCTTTACACGTCCGCTACTAAGATAATTATTTCTTGAGACATTCCAAACGTCCATTTCTTTAGCCCACTTAATATCTTCAATAATCTCTAAAATACCTTTGTACTTGGTGCCTTTGTATTCGAATCCGTTCATAGCATCCACTATATCATTGTTACCTAAATCATAGATGAGAGGAGCATAATATGCACCGCTATCACAAACAATAAAGCTAGGAGCGTTAACAGTGTATCCTTCTTTGACTAAGTCATTGAAATGATGTAATGCTAACATATAATAAACGCCTGCTTGAATATCACCACGACGATACAAATAATACTCACGATAGAAGTTCTCTACAGCCCATGTACACTTAAGGTCATAGATGTGAATAGTCTTTGCCTGGTGATCTACTATCACTTTGTCTAACATACCTTTCATCTTCAGTCCTGCCATAGACACTTCACTTATCTGTAGCTGATTATACACATCATGTTTAGCACTAGTTGTAAGATTAACAATAGGTCCAATAAATGGATCGTTTTGCATCTGTTCCACTATACGTTCAGCATTACCTGCATCTTTTATTGAGATGACTGTTAAACCTTTAGTTCTCACCTCACGTATCTCCTGATAATACACTTCTGCTTCAGACCCCATAAATTTCTTCATGACAGCCTCGTAAGCAATCTTGTATCCTGAATCTACATAAGCATCTCTTGATATCTCATCAAAGGTTCGTGTTACTTCTCCTTCATCATTTGTAGCTTCTTTTGTATGTTTATACAATGCTTCTACAAACTTTAGCATACCTTCTGTTGGTGTGCTCTCACATACTGATGGGAAGAATCGATCATCGAATAACTCTGGTTCCATAAGCTTAGTCTCCACGACACGGCCCATAGTAAGCGCTTTAGTTTCTTCGTCTTCAATCTTCTCACCTAGGATATATCTACGATAGTATTTCTTTCTATCTTTATCAAAATCCTTTAGACTAGAAGAGCTATCCATTACGATAGCTCTATAAAATTTCTCTGCATTAAATTCTCCTACTATCATTTTTCTTGTCTCATTTCTAAATACTGTTGAACTATTTGATTATGCATTCTTCTAACCTCCATAGGAACTTGTTTGAAGAACCATCTTACATCCACCTCATACAAATTCCCTTCTGGGTCTGGTGTTTGAGGATCAATTAGCCAAAACTTGTGTTCTTTACCATCTAATGTTACAGAACCTTCGTACCACACCTCAATTATTGAGGGCTTACGGTCTATACTAACTTCTGCACTAGTCTTGTTCATCCTCTTCTTCTTCTATACGTAAAATAATACCAGATATAAAATTCTTAGTAACTTCTTCTTCAGATTTAGCAGTTACATACATCCATTCTTTATCTTCTCTTCCATAAGGAAGATATATCACTCTAAACTTTTTCATTTCTTTCTTCTTTGGTTTTTTTATTGTGGCAAATTGAACAGAGCACTTGTAAGTTTTCTTGCTCACAGAACAAACGTTCTATGAATCCTGCAAGATCAGAAGAACAAGTTAGTGTACCTGCAGGGATAATATGATCAACGTTAATCTGTTTATCAGGATACCATCCTTTGCACTCATTACACTGATACTCATACTTCAGTCTCTTGTTAGATCCTGTGTACGGCCTCCTAGCTTTGTGTTTACACTCAGTGATTGGTTTCCACCATCTACTCTTATTTCTAAGTGCACTGCGTATAAACGACCAGAAGGCCGACTCAGTCATTGTTCCATTGTTCCTAGTTTTAGCAACTCTAGATTTCCTTACAGATGTTTTCTTAGCCATATGTCACAAATTTAGTAAATATTGTGACAATTATAGCATTAGATTTTGTTAACTCTCGCAGAAATGATATACTGCATTCTGCTAAGATTGCTAACAATGTTACTCACTTCGTCCATAGAAACTGTAGGGAAGTTAACAGAATACTTCTTAGCTTCTGCTGTGAATCCTTCTACTACTCTCTCCTTAAGACCTAACATCTCCTTGATTGTAAACTCTTCATCAAGCTCAAGAGCGTCAAAGTCTAGGTCATGAAGAAGTGTTGTTGCCTCATCACGAGGAACAGTCATGATAGGAAGGTATTCCCAACATCTACCTTTACTTTCACCAATACCTACAACTTTCATTGGATTAATTAGAACTAGGACAGACTGATCACCACAACCTACATAATGGATCTCATCAGATGTGAAGTGCAAACCTTCTGCACCACAATCATCTGTGTTCCAACGACAAGCTGCAGGATCCATATGTACCACTTGTCCTACACGAATATCAAATGTTTTAGTGTATGCATCTGTAAAACGATTCTCCTCACGATTAGGAAGATCAAGATATAGCTCTGTCAAGTTACCAATTCTCTCACCATGATTTATAGGCCAGGTGTTAGTGTGTGTATACTCATCAACATCTCCTGCACCACCGCATTGTTCACATTCTATCCATCTGTCATCATCAAAATCATAGAATTCACGATCTTCATCATCAGCTTCCCATCCACCTTCACCTAGACAATCTGGACATGTTGTAGTTGTATGAGTTTCCTCTTTGAAATAGTCATCATGATGCACAAGCTTATACTGACCATCTTCTAAGAATACAGCATAATTATCTGGACTCTTCTTCCATACAGCCTTCACTTTGTTGTAAGACTCACTGACAAACTGTACAAACTCTGTACCACCGTGGATTGTAACTACGTTACGTAGAGCTGTGAAAAATCCCTGCTTTGTAATCTTGAAGCTATTATTCTTCAAGAAGTTAAATAACTTATCAGCTACCTCAGCACGTGGATTCAAACAGCACCACATCCAGAAGTTATATAAAGCTGTGAAGTTATCATTATACTCTAATGTCGCTAACGGATTATGCTTAGAGATAACTACCAAGAACTCTTCTACCAATAATGGAGGAAGACTACGACTGATACCTTTAACATACACAGAACCATCTCTCACCTCAAAGTAATCAGGATAGCCAGCAAGCTTCTTAGCGCCTTCTGCCAATGCTTTCATCTTCTCGATCTCTTGTTCCTTTGTACGCTTGTCATCATACACTTCTTGCACCATACATACAGCAAATATTTCCACTTCATTCCTTGCGTTACGTGCTCTTTGGAAATCATCAGCTGTAGCAGGATGCTTGCTGATAATGTTCCCATCGTTTAACACAACAGTAAGAACGTTGTTAACGAACTTGATGTTTGAATACGGTTTAATAAGAATTGTACTACTAGTGTTACTAGATGTAGTAGTAAGAGTGTACCCAGGAGTATTGTCTTTCAACAACATCTCCATAACCTTTGTGTCTCTTTCGATAAGAGACTTGAAAAACTCTAAACTTGTGTTCATTTTGTGATTGTTTTAGTGTAGAATCTGTCACAAATATATAACATATTTGTGACAAATCTACGTGAAATTTTTGATATAACTAACTGATAATCAAACTTATGCGACCTCTTCCAACTGAATTGCCTCTTGTTTTTCAACAATGCGATAGTTAGATAGATTCATACGCATTTTCTTGTAACGACACATGTCTTTCATGACATCTAATAAACCTGTATAATCCCAAGCATTTCCATAACTACCACTCATCTTATTACATAACTTCTTAATGAATGGATGTTTAGAAAGTAGTTTATCTGTAC
>Ga0114974_10002078_pt1 | contig 15552 bp, 36 predicted proteins | sample S_130206_EF_Meta_FD_87318 | JGI IMG/M metagenome (GOLD analysis project Ga0114974, IMG submission 87318) | Freshwater microbial communities from Lake Simoncouche, Canada to study carbon cycling - S_130206_EF_MetaG | ecosystem: Environmental > Aquatic > Freshwater > Lake | place: Lake...
CCCAACTCCTGTATGTATGTGTATATGCTGTAGTATGCTGTATGCTGTATACTAATATATGATATTTGCATATTTGCATATTGAGATATTGATATTTGAGTTTTTGATATTGCAGATCTAGATATTGCATATTGAGATCTGCAGTTGCCATATTCACATCTTAAATTTTAGGTATTGCATTCTATAATAGTATGTTCAAAAAGCACTCTGACACAATCATTGTTTCCGCCATGCTGGTTGTTACCATCTGCTGGATTGGTGCATTCATGGAATATGTGCATCATATGTTCAGTAGACCTTTGTAAGTTCTGGCTCCTCCCCCGTTTTTTCTTAAAAACTATGCACCATATTCTATAGTAGTATGAGATTCAGTAACCGTACAATCAACAATGGTCGCCAACTTGTTCTACAGACTCGCCGTAACTGCTGGGTAGTTACACTTCGCCCCCACCGCTTGCTGTTCGCACATCGCATTCAGCCATCGTTCTAAATATCTTAAAATCTTTACACAGGAGTCTATAATAGTATGATTACAATCGACAAAGCATCTCACGGTGGTTACAATGTTACATTCAATGGAACTTTTCTCGCATGGTTCCCTAAAATCGGAGCCGCAAGGTCTTTTGCGAAGGGTAAACTCTTCCACTAAGCCTTTGTAGGTTTTGGCCCGTGGGGGGATTTTCTTAAAAACTATGCACTATATTCTATAGTAGTATGGAAACCACTGACTTCACATTCATCAACATCAGCGACCTCTATGACACCCTCATGCCGGATTGGTGTGAATCTCATAACTACTACAACGCCCATCTCATGGCGCGGGATTGGGTTGAAAACAACAACGCTGTGATGTACGAGCATGAGAAGTATCACTTCTCGCGCCGTGAGGCGATTGAACTCGCCCAAAAGGTGGGTGTAAAAACAATCGTGGTTCACGATTGTTCCTAAGCCTTTGTAGGTTTTGGGGTATCCCGGTTTATCTTAAAAATAATATACTATATTCTATAGTAGTATGGAAACAATCATCATTGCAATCGCCGACACTCTTGCAGTTGTATCAATCGTCTTTGGTTTGATTTCTATGAAGCGTGGTTAATATGAATACAATTATTATTATTGTTGCTGATGTATTGGGTTTGATTGTACTTTTCACCGCATCGTTCACTTTAGGTAAAAATTCACAGAATGAAGTTAAGTCATAGAATTATCAATCATGGTAGGCAGTTTGTTTTTCAGAATCGTACCAGCTGTTGGATTATTACTATAAAGCCTCATAGATTTTTGATTGCTCATAGATTCCAACCTACATGGACTTGGATTCATTAGCCTTTGTAGGTTTTGGGGTATCGCGGTTTATCTTAAAAATATTATATTATATTCTATAGTAGTATGAACTTTCACTCAATCAAAGCAATCGTCCCTGCATCGGAAATCGCCTTCTCGCTTGATATCTCGCTAGATGATTTTCTGAACGAATCTGACAAGTGGACTTTTGGAGACACTCCTCATGTACTTGTTGCGCCATTTACTTTTGAGCGAGCCTTTTATAACTGGTTTTCTGACCAGGACGAGATTATTGAAAAGTTCAAGCCATTATTCAATCAGATTTTGGAAGCCGAGGCTCTCATTGATGTCGCACAATAGGTTTTAGCCTTTGTGGCTTCTGGGCATTCCCCGGGATTTTCTTAAAAACTATGCACTATATTCTATAGTAGTATGACTTATACTATTGAAAAATCCCCTACTAATGGCTTCTTTATCAAACTCGACGGTGAAATCGTTGGGTGGACTGCGACCCCTTGGGGTGCTAGAATGTTTATTGACAAACATTCTAAGAACAATCCATTGCCTTAGTTCTTATTAGCCTTTGTGCATTCTGGCGCGTCCCGGGAGCTTCTTAAAAACTATGCACCATATTCTATAGTAGTATGAGTTATACAATCAAACAATGCAATACAGGTGGTTTCAACGTCCTTTGTGACGGCCAGGTTATCGGATGGTGTGTCGCACCGTGGCAGTCACGGACTGTGATTAAAAAGCACATTGATGCTAATCCTCTTCCATAGTTAGTTTTATCTTAAATAATTTTTATTGGAATCTATAATAGTATGAACATTCAACACATTCTAGCCATCATCATTTTTATACCTGTTGGTTTTGTTGCTATTGGGTCAGCAATCAGTCTGCTTTGTATGCCTTTTCATTACCTTGAAGATTATCTTCAGGCAAAACGTAAGACTTTGTAGGTTCTGGGGGCTCCCCGGGATCTTCTTAAAAAATTGTTATTATATTCTATAGTAGTATGAAGTCAATGATTATCACGAAGCGCGACATCGAGAAGGCGCGCAAAAACAACCCTTCCACCATCCCAGCTTCCGAGCGTCCTTGGTCTCGTCCGACTGTATACAAGTCGGGGCGTGAATATCAGCGAAACGCCAAACACCGCAATCGTTGTGATGATTAGTTCTTAAAATTTAGGAAAGAGTTTCTATAAGAGTATGCTAGATATTTTTGATGACCATGTTGACATTTCTGCTCTCACTGCCGCATTCGCCCGCCAAGACACCGACTATGACGCGCAACCCTTCCATCTGGATATAATCGACTATAATCATGCCTGCCGTAAGTAAGGCATGATTAACCCTTTGTAATTTCTGGGGCGTAGGTTCTTACTTAATATTGTATTAATATAATTGATATTCTTAAAAAGAAAAAATAGGAATCTATAGTAATATGAACCTTGCAGAGTTTCTCTTATCATCGGGCGTTGATATTGTTGATGGTGCATTTTCAGCCAACGGCATTAAGTATTTTTTTAATAATAATGATGTATTTAGAATAAGTAAAATTGGCACTATAATTCGTGAGTTTCAAGTATCCCAGTCAGAGATAAATGCTATTATTTTGTCTTTGAGATAGGCCTTTGTAGATTTTGGGGTATCTGGCCGCCAAAAATTTATCTTAAAAATATCTTACATGATTCTATAGTAGTATGGAAACATTCATTATCAAAAACGTGCTGGTTGAGTCGAAGTTGCCCGGTCTGGGTTCTGTAAAGAGTAAAACTGTCAATACGACAGTCGCGCCCTGCGATTGGGAGCAGTTGAACTCGCATCTTTTTGATATGTTCAAGAAATTTATGATAAACTTTGCCGATGTAAAGTTTGATTTTCTGGTGATGTCTTTTGAGTATGCCAACTCTGAGACTCCAGACTTGATTCATCAAGTTGACCACGGTTTTGATACCGAAGGTGATATTTACTGCTGTTAAGTATCATCTTAAACCTTTGTAGGTTTTGGGCCGCTGGCGGGATCTTCTTAAAAACTATGCACTATATTCTATAGTAGTATGCAAACACTAATCAACAAATACTACAACGAACTCTCATTTGATCCAAAGCAGTCTGATCAACTGTTCCTCAAGTTGGTTGAGTTTTACCTCAAGGATGTTGAGAAAAACCTCATCTCAGTTGAAGATGCGGTAGAATCTGCAACCGCTGACTGGGAAATGGCTGAAGAGGCGTGGTAAACCTTTGTAGGTTCTGACCCCTCGGGTGAATTCTCTTAAAAATATTATATTATATTCTATAGTAGTATGAGTACATTTGAAACCGTAGTAATTCGTGGTATTGCCACTATGAACTTTGAACTTACAATCGAGCCTGATGTTTTTGTTGCTGAATGTAACAACCTTGATTTGGATGCCAACAACTTTAAGTCATTTACTGAAGACCAATGGCTGATGCTTCGCAAGGCTTTGAAAGATACTGTGCATGACAATGATTCTGATATTGAGTTTGTTGAACTTCATAACTCAGAAAGTATTTCTGTTGATGAAGTAACTATTCAAGATGGTGATATTTCAGTTGTCACTTATGAGATTGGCGACAAAGTGTATTCAATAGAGATAGATGTATAAAGGTTTAACCCTTTGTACATTTTGGGGCGCTCCCGGCTTTATCTTAAAAAAGCGCTATTGGGTTCTATAATAGTATGCAAGACCTCATTTTCCAAAACGACATCTACTTCACCTTCACTACCGAGCAAGCCGAATGGGCTGTCGCGATGTGGAACAAGGTTCTTCTCTACCGGGGCATAATGCCCGGCAGGATTCCTTCTGAGAATGAAATCACCCGCTTGAAGAATGCGGCTCCGGGAGTTCTCAACGGCTCTCCGCAGGAAGACCTAGGTTACATCCTGCACTCGGCGTCTAAGATGTATTAGGATTGATAACCCTTTGTACGTTTTGGGGCGTCCGGGTTTTTATCTTAAAAAGTGTACACTGGATTCTATAATAGTATGGAAAACTACTACAAACAAGAAGCCGAGTATTATCAAAAACGCTATGAAGCAACTCAAGACAATCTGAATGAGTTGCACTACCAACTTGGCTGGCTTCGTGGCTCATTGGAACGCTTGAAAAAGTTAGTTGAATCTGGCAAAGTCAACACCGCCAGCGAGTATCAACAGCGTGAACTTGAAAGCATTATGAATGCTTATCAAACAAGTGTAGATGAAGCCAAGGCTTATTCAAATAAAACTGTTGTTGCAGAACAATCTTAAAAATTGGTTGCAATATTCTATAGTAGTATAACATTGAAAAGAGTTTATTATGGACGATTTTAAAGTAGAAATCAGACCTTCTGCCCGTGGCGGTTGGAATCTTTATATTGATGGTGATTTTTGTGGCTATGACAAGTCCAAGAAAGTTCTTAAAGAACTCGCCAATGACATGATTAAGAATGAGCATGGGATTTATTAGTCCTTTGTAAATTCTGGCGCCTCTGACGTTTTATCTTAAAAAACATTCACTATATTCTATAGTAGTATGAATAATATCAACAATCTTCCCAAGTGTCCTAGTTCTTTCAAGAGTATAAATTCTCAAGGCGATTATGTCAATATTCGCCCTGCTAGATTCAAACCTGCGCCTGATGGTGATTGGGATGACGACCTAGACCCTGAAGACAGGGCTCGCCTTATGGGTCGTGATTTCATGGGTCCAAAGTACAAGTAACTTCTTAAAAATAATTTATTTATTTCTATAGTAATAAGAGAGAAAACTATGAAAATTACCAACATCTTTGCAGATATCGACGAACCTTCAACTGGCTATGGTGCTTTTGTTTCTTATGGATTAGACGAAGATGACGACATGGATTTTATTGGACGTTATAAAGTAAATCGTTTGATTGCAAATAATGAATTTGATAGCGAAGATTCATTAAAAAGTGCAATTGTGGATGCGCTAGTTAATACTTATCCTAATAAAAAAATTACTTTTGATTATTATTTTAATAATAATGATGAAATAGTTAAGCGTTACGATGAATCTGCATAAACCTTTGTAGATTTTGGGGCGCCGGGCGATTTATCTTAAAAATAATATATTATATTCTATAGTAGTATGAATACTGCAATGAAAATCCAAATCCATCCAAACGCTTGTGCTAACTACATCGCCCGTTGCTATCGTCACAATCGTCATTCGCAGAATATGCTTCACAATGCAGCTTTTGCTGATAAACTTCGCATGGTTCAGGGTCAATGGTTGGATGTTGACACCGAGCACCTTTTTTCTGACCAGTTCAACACTGTTGCTGTCGAGGGTGTTTCTGAGAACGGATTGCGTGTAATGCAGTCAGATGTTGTTGCAATCGTCAATGATGTGCGCAATAATGTCGTAAAGTGTCAATGGTGCTACGGTTATGACACAGATAATGACGGAAAGTGCGATAGATGCGGTAAAGATGACTATTTAGCACCACTAATGCCATAAAGTTAACCCTTTGTGACTTCTGGGCTGTCGGGCGGATTCTCTTAAAAATATTATATTATATTCTATAGTAGTATGAAAAGAATGACCATTGCCGAAGCGAAGCGTATCTGTTTGGAGCGAGATGGCTCCCTGCCGAGAATCGGCTATTCTCGTGACGTTGTAACTCGCGAAGAGCAGGTCGAAGTTACCAACTATTGTGAAGGTCCAAAGTTCTACCTAACTACTACCAAAATCAAGTACACTCTCGCCAATGTCGGTGGGACTTTCAAAGTGGAAAAATACACTCACCCTACAGTTCCTCCACTGTATTAAGACTTTGTAGGTTCTGGGGCATCTGGGCGGATCAGATCAAGTTTTATCTTAAAAATAATATACTATATTCTATAGTAGTATGAACGAAGTATTTATCCTCCAGTCCTCCGAAGTCGATTCCCTTGGTGCTTGCTCCAATGCAACTCTCCGCTCTGTTGACCTGTTGCCACGCTTGGCTAACTATCTCAGCATTGCCCTTGATACCATAGAGGTTCGCTATGAGAATGCCGGTCAGGCTCTCAAGGACTTTGAACAGGGCTTTGTTTCAGAATACCGCCACATTGTGGCAGATGCAGTTGAGTTCCACGAACTCAATGCCGATGAATACGGTAGTGCATACGTCGATTCTGTCGAGATGGATGCACAAGAGATTATTGTATCACTATTCGATGCACTTGACCAGTTGTCGCCAGACGGTCAGTACTTCGGTTCCCATCCGGGGGATGGTGCTGACTTCGGCTACTGGGAGAATGAGTTCTAAAAAAAATATCACAAACTTTTGTTTGTGATATCACCAGAGGGGCCAAAACCTACAAAGGGTTAACTACTCCATCCCTTGCAAAGGTTCTGTTGCTCTTTTCCTGTCCCACTTATCTAATTTCCTGCGTTGCTTTTCTTCTTCGCTGAAAAATATGTATGCAAAGAATGCAAGGATATAAAGTCCAATTGCAATTCCAAAACACTTATCTGCCATGTTAAAAGTAACGGATTTTGATGCTTCAGCAACGCCAGTAATAATCCACTCAATTGTTCCGCCGAGAATTCCTATGGCAGGAAAACCAATGAGAAAAATTGTGCCAGCGGTGGCAAGAATTTTATGACCAAGAAATTTCATGAGTCCGTAACAGACAGCAATTGCGAGAGCGAAGTAACCGAATCCGATGAGGACTTGAATTAAGCGAGCGTTGATTTCGTTCATACTATTATAGATTCCAATTGATTAAATTTAAGATAAAATATTTTCGGCCAGAGGCCCCAAAACCTACAAAGGACTAATAATCGCCACCATAGCCACCGTAGTCCTCATCAGTTCCAAAACCAGCAGATGCAAGAGCCTCAGCATCATCGCTCATGTCGTCGGGCAACCCAAGCCACCCGTGTGTGGAGTCCTCAGCATCAGGCTCGGCAAGGACGCTGTAAGTAGCGATACACTCGCCATTATGACTTACCTCGTAGTGTTCCCAGGCAAAAGAGCCATCGGCATCATTCAAAGCGATGTCCACCATGACACGGGCAAGGATGGAGCAAATCTCCGACGCAGAAGCGGAAGAAGGGACGCTGAAGTTGATGTTGATTTCCATACTACTATAGAATCCTAGATATATTTTTTAAGATAAAACAGGGGAGTCCCCAGAAGCTACAAACGGTTATAGCGACCAGGTATCATGAAAATTATAATAGGTGCAATAAAAAATATTGACACTCTAACTGCTAAATTTTTGAACAAAAAGAATGATAACATTACAATTGCAACAGATAGCATACACTTGGTTAACATTACAAGTGTGCTGTGTGCTTCTTCGGCGTGATTATTCATTAGAAGTCCCGTCCTTTATGTTTTGAGTTACGCTGGTATTCTTTACCAGATTTGTAAACCGTAGGACGAGCCCATGGTCGTTCAGACGCAGGTATGATAGTTGGATTAGCCTTGCGAGCCTTTGCAATATCTTTTTGAGTAATGACCATTGTTTTCATACTACTATAGAATATTATTTATTTATTTTAAGAAAAAAGATATCGGGCCAGTGGCCCAAAACCTACAAAGGATAAACTTTGAGGTTCTAGGCTCTTATCGAATCAGATTCGTGTGACAGAGCAGAGCGTTGCCAACAATCTGCTGTTGTGCCAGAATGGAAGCCATCCGATTCAAACTAGGATTATCCCTCAAAAGACCTTCCTCGTCGCAAACCAAAATCAGTTCGCTATCTGGAACATAAACAATCTCGATGCGGTCAACATTCAAAACCTCGTAGAGTTTTGCAAGTGTAAAGTATGGCTTACCCTCATTGTCAAGTTCTGGCTCTACTTCAGTACCAGTAAACTTATCAAGACTTAGCAACATTCCTACGCCGTTGGATGCAGGTTGAGTGAGTTCCCAGAGAAGGTCGATTGTTGTATTCATACTACTATAGAATATGGTGCATAGTTTTTAAGAAAAAAGGGGAGGAGCCAAAACCTACAAAGGCTTACACCTTTGCAAGTTGGCTTTTAAGATTGTCATGGTACAGGAAGTCCCAGTCAATATCATCAGCAATCACATGGAGAAACTGATTAACAAACCTGTGGTTAGAATGGTTGAGTAAAAACTCCATGCATTCCGTCTTTACATCTAATACAGTCATCTTAGGGTCATCTTCACGGAGTTTCTGAATAGACTCACCAAGGCAGACGCTTGCAACCCAAGTGGCGGGATTTTTATAACCAGGATATTCGTTCATACTACTATAGAATATAATGCATAGTTTTTAAGATAAATTGCCTGAGGCGCCAAAACCTACAAAGGATTAACTTTGTAGGTTGTTCATTCTATTGATGCAATCTTTTTCGCCCTGCTTGATTACACCTTGCCATCTGTCAAAGATAGCATAGTTTTTATCATGATGATAATACCATCTATTATCAGGACACCATTTATCATCCAGTTTTAACATCCAAAAGTGTGTTCTTCGGCTCAACATCCATGAAAAAGCGATTGCAACAGGGATGAATGAAAACCAAAATAATACATCTTTGAAGTCCATAACTTCAATAACCAAGTAAAGACACGCCATATAGAAAATAGTGGCTTCTAACGTGCTAAAAAGGATTGTTTTTGCTTGTTTCATATCAATATACCTTCAGGTCAGAGAGTTTTGCCGGAGAGAATGCAAAATCGAACTGATAAGGGAAGATTGTATCCCTAGAATCTACAAGGCTTGAGAGCGACATATAAGATTCTGTAAACTCGCCCTCACTGGCATTGTAAACAAAACCAAAAAACTCGACCTCTTCTTCCAACTGCGATGCTTCAGCGATATAAATCACATCGTTGGTGAATGTGTCAAAAATCTTGGCATAAATGGTTGGGTCAGAATCGAGAATCTGAGAATCCAACTCTGGAATCTGCGAGAAAACAGAGGAGGGGATGAGCGTTTCGTTGGATACCTTAAGTAGGTAATCGGAGTAAGTGTTGAGTTGAACTTCCATACTATTATAGAACCTTGTGCAATATTTTTAAGAAGAAACCGGGGAGGGGCCAGAAGGTACAAAGGATTAAATCCAATGTACCTTTATTAACTAGAGTTCAAGTTTCCAGAACTCTTCGGAACTGACAGAGTAAATACATCTCTCAGTTTTGTTGATTGAGAAATAAGACAGGTCAACATAACCTGATTCAGTGTGGAGGTAATCCTCGATTGTGCCATCGAGTTCAGCCTCTTCTACCATTTCTTCATCAAGAAGAATCAAATGACCGAGTCTGGAATCAGCGAACGCCTCAATAGCGTCTTGCTCGTGATAAGCCTCGACGATATATGGCGTGGATACATTTCCAACGCCAGCGTGGATTAGGAACGTGTTCCCAAAGTTGCTACCTGGGTTGATGATTGTTACGTTATCAAAAATCCAGTCGTTTGCTTTGCCAGAGGCTCTGAGTGTTGTATTCATACTACTATAGAATCATATGTAATGTTTTTAAGAAGAAACCGGGGAAGAGCCAGAACCTACAAAGGGTTACCAGCCCTGCTCCGCTTGACGGGCGCAGATATCACATTGATAACCTTTGGCACGGTCTGCTGGAGTCAGCATATTCGGGCGATGACAGGTTCGACACGGCAGGTTCCGTGGGTTGCGCTTGGTAGCCGCTCTCAGAGCAGAGCCGCTGCTGGCAAAGCGAGTGCCATCGCCTGCGTCAAATGGGTCGTCGTCGAAGTCGTAATCATCATCGTAAAAAGCCATTTTTCAATCTCCTCAAACTTATACTACTATAGAATATAATATATATTTTTTAAGATAAAAACGGCGGTTCCCCAAAACCTACAAAGGCTAAATTTTGCAGGTTTCATCCTCGGCATAGATATCTTCTAAACCCCAGAAATTAATAGAGTCTTCAAAAGTTGAAGAGTGAAACAATAGACATCTGCCGCCTTGAGCCTGCCAGACATGATGCCATCCCATGCCTGGTTCACCAGCATTGAGTTCGAACTTAAGGGCAGGATAATTTTTTATCACCGTCTCAAACCAATGTATAGGAGGAGACCATGCAGTGGTAAAATAAAGACGATATAAATCATCATCTAATTTACTAACATCGACATCACCATCGACATCCCACTTTGTACCCCAGTTTTGCAAACGCCATTCGTACCAATCTTCCGGGTTGGCATACTCAGGCTCAGGGAAAAGTGTCTTAAAGCAAAATTCACCATCTGTTTTATTGTCTTCAATAAAACGCAGAATTTCTTCAGTGTCTCCACTGATACGCAAATCGTTCATACACCAGTTTGGCATTTTATTCTCCTAATAATCATCATCCCAACACTCGCCTGCATCTGATTCATCAAGCCAGTCAGGAGCAACGCTGGACATATTTAGAGGGTGATAACTGCTTCCGCAATCATTGAATGACGCTTGAGGGTAAGCGGCTTTTGCTTCCTCAAGAGTGTCGAACTCGTCAACCCATATCCTACAAGTTTGACCTGCAAGAACTGACGATTCTGAATAAACACCATACTCATACACACCGTAGACATCGTTGCAGTATGTGGCTCCAGCAGATGGGAATTCGATTTTGAAGTTTGTTTCCATACTACTATAGAATCCAATACACATTTTTTAAGAAGAACCGGGCAAGGCTCCAAAATTTACAAAGGCTTATGCCGGAACACTATTGTAAACTTTAAGAGTGAATATACCTAAACTATTAAACATATCAATACAATCATCTCTATCTTCAATAGCGTATACAGGTATGTAATCATGGCATTTCATTTCTTCGATTAAATCGCTTTTAACAACGGGTGATTTACGATAATCATTTTTACCACGCATAAATAATGCATCATACTCTATATTATTATCATCTAACCATTTAACTGTAGCCTCTTTAGAAATATCAGGTCGGGCTGTTAGAATAATAATCATATACTTTGTTTTAAGCATATTAATCAGTTCTCTAACGGGCTCGATTACTGAATCTTCATTACAATGATTAAAAAATGATTTCCAATCTTTTTTCGGTTGCTCGATAAAATGCAATCTATGGTTACAATCTGCTAATGTACCATCTAAATCAATAATAATACTATCCATAGATTAAAAACTCAAATCTGAATTCTGAATCCTTACCTTACCCAAAAGGTCGGCTATTTTATAACATTCTGCAAGATATTCATGCACACTTTGCGCGATATAATGCGGGTTTATAGACAGACCGATATTCTTGAGTGGCATAGAAAAGGCTAGTTCTGTTTTGCCATCAGTAAATGCTATGATGTCAGCACTCAGAGCAATATCACTTTTGTATTCACGATAAATGATATCAATGACACCAGAATCATGAACATTACGGTATACTATTTCGTTTGATTTTTCAAGGTTGATGCTTTTAATAAACTCATCAACTGATTCAACGAAAACGACATTTAGTGTAAAGATACTCATACTACTATAGAATATAGTTGCTATTTTTTAAGAAGAATTACTCGAGAAGCCAGAAATTACAAAGGCTTAGATTTCTCTAAGCCACTTCTTCCGCTTGCTTGGATACCCGCCAATCGAGTTGCTCGACATCATCCCAAGTTGCTGGGAGGCGACACTCTACAAAGAAAGCGAACTCCTCGGAGTCAGAATCATTGGTGTCATAAAAGACAGCCGCTTCCTTGTAAGTACCAAAATCATGGCTCTCACTCTTGACTGCAAAATAAGCGTTTTCTGGCTTATTGATAAACCGATTATTGAGAAACTCAACAAATCGCCTTACTTCCTTATTCATCTCAGGCAAGTAGTCTTCATTAGAGTTGACCTGCACACAATCTTCTTCAAACGGAACTGGACCAAGGGTCATGAAATCTCGCATTGTTTTTTCTCCTAACTTATACTACTATAGATAAAAATATTTTATTTTTAAGATAATCTTAGATGCTATTAATCAACTCATGATAGAATTCAAGAGCCATCTCTTTGCGCAAATCTGGGTTTACCCTAACCAAGTGTGGCGCGAGGTAATCAACGTAGTCGTAGCATTGTTCGAGAATCGGTTTTTTGTTCGTTGGAGTCATACTACTATAGAATATAGTTACGATTTTTTAAGAAGAAACAGGGGGATCCCCCAAAACCTACAAAGGGTTAAAGGTCGGCCTAACCAAACCGACCTTCTTCGAGCCACCACCTTTGAGCGGCTTCCTCGTTCCAGTGAGAATAGGCTTCGATACCCACTGTCTCACGACGTTCAACCTCAGCCCACTCGTCGTATGGGTCTTCGTCGTAGTAATCACAGTCTTCTTCCTCAAACTCTTGGTCTGCGTAGGCGAGAATGTTTTGCTCTACAAGAGCCTCAGCTGCCATCTCGAGAGCCATTTCATCTTGAAGGCTCTCGTATTCGTAGGTGTCGTATTCGTAATCCATACTACTATAGAATCTACTTACGATTTTTTAAGAAGAAACTGGGGTTGACCCAAAACCTACAAAGGGTTATTTATGGTTGGCTGGAATTCAACCAGTACGGAACCAATGGCAGTTCTTTCGATGGTCTCTGCCTCCGATGTTGCCCGTGTCCTAAAAGGAGCATAGCACCCAACCACAAATTTATCTTGGGTAGATTGTGTTTACGCCAACTACCTCAAGGGTTCAATAAGAGATTGTGGATTAAACCACTCCAAGGTTGCTACCCTTATTTGAATCTCGCAACAGATTCTAGCCGTTCTGGACTCTTACTGGAGGAGGCTGAGTCTAGAGTGTCAACCTCACACTATTATAGAATATGGTGCATAATTTTTAAGAAGAAACTGGGGATGGCCCAGAAATTACAAAGGATTAATCCTCTGAATAATTTCCTTCATCATCTTTGGAAACAACCATTGGAGTGTATTTACCAACATAAGAACCGATTACATTATAATCTATCCATTCCATTGCTTGTTCCACAGGGTCTTCACCATCTTCACAATCTTCGCTAAACTGTGTGGCGAAACAATCAACCAGCAAATCGTAATCATAGCAACCAACGGAAACAGTTTCACCTTCACGCTCCAATGTATATGTGCCGATAAGAGCAGAATCACAATCAGGAATAATTAATGCTTCATCATTAGCAAGCAAATCTAAAGTTTCTTGAACAGAATAAAAATTTATCATATTGTAACCTTCGCTCTCTCTAAAATGTCGAAAATAGCATAATCTTTGCTCTTCAGTTCAACATCCCAAACAACATCATAGCCATAAGAATCTGGAATACCTTGTGCCATATCAGCATGGTTTCTAGTATCACCCTTACCCTCGGAATAATGAAAAACAGGTGTCGTGTCCCACGTTGAATATGCTAGTTCAAATGCATCTTTGTCCGATAAATCACCGTGCAAAAACTTATGATGCAATGTATCAAAAGTAATAGGAATGTTATGTGGCTCATAAAAATATTTTACGAGATTCTTGACACTCCAAACACCCTTGACGTTATCATTTACCTCAATAACCAATCTATTCTTTACAGAATCTGAAAGTTTATCATAGTTAGACATAAATGCATTTGAAATAATATCTGGCTCACCATCTTTGCGACAATGGATATTTAGAGGCGCAGAATAATCTTGTGGAAGACCAAACCAATCAAAAATCTTCGCATGGGTTTCCAAGTCGAGGATGGAGTTTTTGATAGCACTTTCAACTCCGGTAGTGAGAGTAATATATTCAGAAGGATGTGCAGAAACTTTGATGTCGTTTTCTGCGATAAACCGTTTGATTTTTTTGATTTCATAATCAATAAAGCCGTACTCTGGCAAGTCTTCAACCTGAATCAAAACATTTGGATGATTCAACACAGGCATCAAATCACTTGATACTCTATAACCTTTAATGCCAGACTTCACACAATGTTCCATCACCTTATGAGTGGTGCTGAAGTTATTGCGAATAATACCCGACAACTTGAGCAGAGCATCTTCTCGATTCATAGAACTATACGACTTGTAAGTCATAGTCCTGAACTTGATGCCCTGCTCTGCAAGGATATTGGAAATGCAACAAAGGGAGAGTTTCATACTACTATAGACACTTTCATTATATTTTTAAGAAGAAACGGGGGATCCCCCAAAACCTACAAAGGACTATTTATTATTGTCCAATTTTCTGCTAAAACATCATCACTCTTTAATGAATAATATTGCCAATCAATTCTATCTCCTTCTGCTGTGGAAAATTTGAATTGTAACTTTTTATTAACCATTTTTACAAATATAGTTGCTGATAATACATCGTGGCTAACAAATGACTTTACTCTTGTAATAATTTTGCCTTCTCGAAGGTCTGGAATCACTTCTTCTAAATTCATAATTACCTCTAGTTCTCCAAGTCGATGTAGGTTTCGTATTTCATTGAGCGGACTTTTCTCAAAACACAATCAAGTTGTTGTGCTATTTGATTATCATCGCTGAATATATCGCTTACCACACTCTCCATAAAATCAGGAGATACTAAAGTTCTATGGGCGTCACCCCAAGAAACTGGAGGGTCGGAGTCCATAAACTGTTGCCAAGCATCAGGACAATCCTCGAACAAATCAGAAGCATCTACGAATGAACAAGTTTTGATTTTCATACTACTATAGACTCCGAACCCCGATTTTTAAGATATTATAGCCCGATTCCGAATTCCTTCATTACAGGCAGAACCTCTTTTGCTGGCTTATTGTAAAAGCCTTCTGCGATAAGATGGTTATTAATCTTATCACGCAAATCAGCAGTTTCTTGCCGAGCCGCTTGAAGTTTAGCCTCTTGGTTGTTATTGACCTTAACCAAAAGATTTCCAATATTATAAACTGCAAACCCAACCCAGAGTGACCAGAAAATTGCACTGTAGTTTTGCTTGACGTGATTCCAAACCTTGAGTAGAATGTTTTTCATGATACTAATATAGACTCCTATGTTATTTTTTTAAGAAGAATCGCCCGAGGCCCCAAAACCTACAAAGGGTTATCCTTTGTAGGATTATATCACATTATGCAGTGATAGATACCTTACCGCAAGCGGATTCTGACACTACAGGCAGTACCTTTAGTGCAGTTTTGACCCTTTTAGAGGTTCCGTGGTCTGGTGCAAACAAAATAACCAACTTTTTAGCGCGTAAATGCTTATCATTCAAGCACAAACCACAATCTTTGCAGGATGCAGTCTTTTTTACCTGATAAGGGCAGGGAATACCAGTAAAACCACCCTCTAACTTTACAGGCTTATGCGATTCGTGTGCTTCAGGCACAACCAATGCACAGG
>Ga0114974_10002080_pt1 | contig 15507 bp, 5 predicted proteins | sample S_130206_EF_Meta_FD_87318 | JGI IMG/M metagenome (GOLD analysis project Ga0114974, IMG submission 87318) | Freshwater microbial communities from Lake Simoncouche, Canada to study carbon cycling - S_130206_EF_MetaG | ecosystem: Environmental > Aquatic > Freshwater > Lake | place: Lake...
CAAGATTATCATAACAATACTGGATTATTAAGTATCAATCAATCTATATACTTTTGGAGATATCCAGAATCTGTGCAAAAAGCAATTGATATGCGCGGCGGTGGCGTAAGTTATATGGTTAAGCAAGTTATTAGTAGTTTTAATAAAGGTAAATTTGAACAAGAATTAGTGTGTTCATTAAATACATTTGGTGATCCAGGACCAGATAAAACAACCAAAGATCAGGGAAGGCCAGAAACAAATCAAACAGATGCAGAAACAGCTAGACTTAATAGGTCAGGCACAGGTTCAGCACCTACACCTGACGGTACCGGAACTACCAGTGGCACCGGGTTTATTAGTGGCGCAAATCCCATGTCTCTTGATCCGGCACAAATGGGAGCAGCGGGACTTCTTGGTTCAGTTGGAAGTATTAATAATGTAATGGATCCAATGCAGCGGCTTTCAGCTAGTACATTAACCATTCCAACTAAGCTAGGTCCAACAGTAAATGATGATGCTGGACCATAAAATATACGGAGATAATAATTAATGGCATCAGATGATTTTAGAGTAAAGGGGCAGGCTAAAGACACAAAGCCTGAAGCCGGCGGCGGAGTAATACGTTCTGTTCCGGTATTAGGAGTAGTAAAAAATAATATTGATGCTACCCGCGCCGGTAGAATTGATGTTTATATTGCAGATTTTGGTGCACCTGACCCCAATCAAAGTAGTAGTTGGATAACAGTAAGTTATATGAGCCCTTTCTTTGGAAGTACACTTCCGCAAGGAGGAAGTAAGAGTGATGATTATGGTACATTTACACAAAATCCAACTTCGTATGGCATGTGGTTTAGTCCTCCGGATATAGGTAGTACTGTAGTTTGTATTTTTATTAACGGCGATCTTAATTACGGATATTACATAGGTGGTGTATTAGCACCTGAATTATTGCAAATGATTCCGGCAATAGGTGCATCAGATAACATTGTAGCAAATGATGCTGAAGCAGCAGGGTTAGGAGGTGCTACAATATTGCCGGTGGTTAACTTAAATTCAAATAATAAAACTCTCAACGATGTTTCAAATTTTTTAACTGCTCCTAAACCTGTACATAGTTATAGTTCTGCTATACTTTTTCAACAGGGCTTGATTAGAGATTCAACTAGAGGTCCAATATCATCTAGTGCAGTACGTGAAAGTCCTTCACGTGTAGGTTGGGGTGTTAGTACTCCGGGTAGACCAATATATCAAGGTGGCTTTACTGATGCTAATATTCTTTCACAAGGTATTAAATCATCAAATGATTCATTGCAAGTAGTTTCTCGGCGCGGCGGTCATAGTATTGTTATGGATGACGGAGATGCTGCCGGCAAAGATCAACTAATACGATTAAGAACGGCATTGGGTCATCAGATATTGATGAGCGATGACGGCCAAACACTATTCATTATTCATTCTAATGGACAAAGCTATATTGAGTTGGGTAAAGAAGGTACAATTGACATGTACGCCACCAATAGTGTAAACATTAGAACACAGGGAGATTTAAATTTACACGCAGATAATAATATTAATATTAATGCTAAAAAAGATTTAAACATTGCAGCAGATAATATAAAAATAAATGCAGAAACTGATATATCTTACAGAGCAGGTGGAAACTTTAGTGGATACACTTTAGGAAAATACACTATTAAAAACAACGGTGCAATGAGTATGTATGCAGGTGGTGAAGGATCTTATGCAAGCGCCGGAACAATGTATGTTAATGGCAGTATAATTAATTTAAATACTGGATCTACTTCAGTTACTCCTGCAGAGGTTACTAAAATACCTCTAGTAGCACACACTGATACATTATTTGATAAAATAAAAGGTTGGTTAGCAGCACCTGCATATTTGCTATCCATTGTAAGTCGTGCCCCTGCACATGCACCGTGGGCAAGTGCAAATCAAGGTGTTAATGTTAAAGTAAATAATAATAGTAGTAAGGCATTTTAAATGGCTATAAACAACGATATGCAAAGTCAAACATACAGCGATTCATCAAAATTACCACCTGTTAATTCGGTGAGTGCTGCAACGATGTCAACCGTACCTGCGGTTGGAACAGTTAGTTCCTCATTGAATGCCGGGGTATCTGCCGCTATGATTGGCGGAGCAGCGTCCCAAGCAGCGGCAGCATATCCAAGTGTTGTCTCAACTGGTATTGGAATAGCTAATGATCCATCAGGTCAACTTAATGCTCTATTAGGAAAATTAGGAAAAACACCACAACAACTTGAAGCAGCTGGTATACTAAAACCCGGCGCAGCGGCATTAGTTACTGGGTTAGTGCAACAAGGAATGAATGTGCAATCAGCAATGACAACTAATTTGTTTACAGGAATGCCCGGGGCAGAAAATCTACAAGCATATATTAACAATATTTCTGCTCAAGCAACCGCACAACTTATTAATTTTCAACAAGCACAAACAGCGATGACAATGGCAGGTACAATATCAGGAACTGAATCATCGGGTGCTATTTCAGGAATTATTAATGCAGCATCACATGTTGGTATAAAATCTACTTTGGCATTCTTGCGTAATTCATCAACTGTTGCAAAAACCGGAAGAACAACTGTTTCAATTGCTACTGGAATCGGGGGTTCATTGTAATGGCAACTTTGCCCTCACTATCTAATGTAGCAAGTTCAATCAGTGCAGGAAACTTTGCATCCTCATTGTCATCTACTACCGGCGGCGCAAGTTCTTTGGTTACATCATTGAGTGGGATGTCTTTACCAAGTCTTCCTAGTATACCCGGTATGCCTAAATTGCCCAGTGTTCCTGGAATGCCTAGTTTGCCTAGTATACCTAGTATCCCCGGTTTACCAAGTGCCCCAAGTATTCCGGGCTTACCTAGTCTACCGAGTATGCCTAGCATACCAGGACTTCCTACCACCGATGCATTAAAAAATATAAAACCACCTGAAATAACTGGAACAGCAGGACTACTTGATGCTACAAAAGGTGCTTCATCATCTGCATTTTCTGCAATATCAGGTTCATTTAAAGCACTTAAAGGTGGTGTACCGCAAAATTTAACAGCAATTGATGTAAAAAATAAATTAGATCAAGTAGCATCTGACACAAAAACAGCCACTGCTCCCTCTACTGCTGAATTTACTAAAGGGTTGAGCGATGCAGGTGTTGATTTAAAAACAGGTAATTTACCGTCGGTTAACGCAGCCGTTGCATCTGGTGGAGTAGGCGCCGCCCTTCCTGCATTATCAGGAGCAATGGGAAGTGTACCGGGTATGTCATCCCTAGCAAAAATTAATCCATCGTCAATGGCAAGTGGAATTTCTAATTTACCCGGAGGTCAATCGGCAGTAGCTTCTTTAGTAAACTCAACTACCAATTCTACTACTGGAATTACTGACACCTTGGGTGGGCTAAATTCAATAACTAAAAATGCATCAAGTGCTGCATTGAATGGTATAAGTTCTGCAACTGCTGGGTCAAGTTCAGTTTCAGGATTATTATCCGGTGGTGCATTAACTGGTGCAGGTTCTTCGCTTGCAGGAGCATTGAATAATCCTGCAGGATCATTAAAAATTCCTAGTGTACCCGGACTCCCTAGTATTCCAGGAGTTCCTTCAGTAGATTCTCTGACCAAAGGCCTTCAATCTGGAAAACAACCTTTATCATCTTTAGCAACCACTGGATTGTCAGCGGCCGGAGCAGCATCATTAACTGCGAGTATGAATTCTATAAGCACCGCAAGCCCGTTTCCAGTTAAAATGCCAACTGTAGCAGAAGCAACCGTTGACAGAAGTGAAGTTAGTGGACAAGTTACTAGTTTACTAGGTGATAAAAAAATTCCAGCTCCTAACTTTACTGCAAGTCCTCCGGTACAATCATCAATTGCTGCTGATGTAAAAGCAAAACGTTTAGAATTTATTACTAAGAAAATAGCATATGATGAAGAAAAGATTGCACGAACAGACGCAATAATGATTGAGAGAGCTAAATATGAAAAAATTAGGGACAGTCTTCCAGACGGCGATCCAACAAGAACAGCAGCAAAATTAGAAGTTAATGCAAAGATTGCAGCATATACTGCTTGGTGGAAAGGTGAAGAAGCTAAACTCAACGTAATCCGAGAGGAAGTTAATCAATTGCAACAATCTGAAGGGCAAGCAGCATTTAATGAAACTAGTGCTGCCGCTAGAAACAAAGTATAAATATATTATTAGGATAAATTATGGTTGCTTACAAAGGATTTTCTACTCAAAATGCAGGAATACCGCGTTCTACAAACCTTCAAACAGGTCCTGCAGCAGGAACCGGTTCTGCCGTTACTCCGTACAATGTAGGAAATCAATATGGATTAGTAGATACTCCGTTAGTAATACAAGATTTTGTAAACGCATTGAACATTCAACAAGGTCAAAAAGTAGGACAACCAAGTTACGGGACTACATTATGGAGTTTTGTGTTTGAACCAAACACAGCAGATGTGCAATTTCAGTTAGAAAATGAAATACGTAGAATAGCCAATAGTGATCCTAGGATATTATTGAATACTGTCCGAGCATATCCTCAGGAAAACGGAATACTGTTAGAAGTTGAAATAGCTGTATCCCCGTTCAATCAAGCAAATCTTTTGAGTGTGTTTTTAAGCAACGCTACAAATACTGCCATCCTACGCTAACCCTAAAAAACCCAAGTTATTAAGTATGATAAATACTTAAAAGAGAAAACTTATGGCAACCTCAACCAGACAATCAGCATTATTCGGAGTAAATGACTGGAAAGCCATTTACCAAACCTTTAACCAAGCCGACTTTAGAAGTTATGATTATGAAACCCTACGTAAAAGTTTCATTGATTATCTGCGTTTATATTATCCTGAAACTTTTAATGATTACATTGAAAGTTCAGAATTTATAGCATTGCTTGATGTTATGGCTTTTATGGGGCAAGGTATTGCCTTTCGTAACGATTTAAATACCCGTGAAAACTTTATAGACACCGCCGAACGTAGAGATAGTGTTATTAAATTAGCAAATTTAGTAAGTTATACGCCTAAAAGAAATTTAGCAGCAGAAGGATATTTAAAAGTAACTAGTATTCGTACTACTCAAAATATTACGGATTTAAATGGATTTAATCTAAGTAATACGCCTGTCTTGTGGAATGATCCTGCCAACCCAAATTGGTTAGAACAATATAATACTATTATTAATGCTGCATTAATCAATACGCAACGTGTTGGGCTACCTGCTAACACAGCACAAATTCTTGGTGTAAAAACAGACGAATATACCTTACAAATCCCAGCCGGAACAATACCAGCAGTACCGTTCTCAACTGTAGTTAACGGTTTGAATATGAATTTTGAATTATGCAGTGTTTCTACAGTCGGTGAAAATTATGTTTACGAATTACCACCTGGACCTACTAATCAATTCAATATGTTATATCGCAATGATAAATTAGGTTACGGTAGCCCAAATACTGGATTCTTCTTTTACTTCAAGCAGGGTTCATTAACAAATTTTGATTTTACGTTACAAAATCAAATTTCAAATCAATTAATCGATATAGGTGATATTCAAGGGGTCAATAATACAGATACTTGGTTGTATCAAATTAGTCAATCAAATGGTACATTTGGCTTATGGAAGAAAGTGGATAATATATATGCTGACGCATATTTACAAACTGAAAATTCAGTCAAACAAATATATTCGGTAAATAGCAGATTCAATGATCAAGTAAGTTATATATTTGGTGACGGGGTTTTTAGTCAAATACCAGTTGGTACATTTAGATCATATGTTCGTGCAGGTAATGCACTAACATATACGATTCAACCTACTGAAATGCAAGGTCTTTCAGTATCAATTAATTATGTAAATAGAGTTGGTCGCATTGAAACATTAACAATTGGTTTATCTTTGCAAATACCAGTGTCAAATGCACAAGTTCGTGAAAGTTTGGCTGACATTAAACAACGTGCCCCAAGTCGTTACTATACTCAAAATCGTATGGTTAATGGAGAAGATTATACCAACTTCCCATATACATTGTATAGTTCAATAATTAAAAGTAAGGCAATTAATCGTAGTAGTGTAGGTGTAAGTAAAAATTTAGATTTACTTGATCCAACTGGAAAATATAGTAGTACAAATGTTTATGCAAATGACGGGGGTATTTGGTTAGATAATACAAATGGTTATTCTATGTTAACTATAAATAGCACCGGCGATATAATTACATTTTTAACTGATACCTTAGCTGCTGTATTAACTGATAATAGAACCGTACAATATTATACTCAAAACTTTACTAGATATTCAATTAATGCTGCTTCCGGTGATGGAACATTATTTTGGCAAACTAGTACAGTAGATGCAAATAGTTTAACTGGTTATTTTTATAACATTATCAATGGTGCGGCTAACCCAGTACCTGTAGGAACATATTCTACTTATAATGCAAAATACATAACACCAGGAGCCTTACTTAAATTTGTGGCTCCGACAGGATATTATTTTGATAGTAATAATAGATTAGTTAGTGGTATCCCTACTCCATCAGATATAACATATATTTGGACTACCGCACTAAATGTTATAGGTGATGGATTTAATAATGGATTGGGACAATTTGCAAATGGATCTGGACCAATAACTTTAAATGGATATATACCAGCAGGAGCAATATTAACAACGGTTCTACCTGCATTCAGTAACACATTGCCTAATAGTGTTATACAAGAATGTATTGTTAGATTAGATTTACAACAAAACTTTTCTTTGGTATTTAATAATTCATTAACTATCAATCAACTTCGCTGGAGTGTTGATGTTTATGATACAAGTAATTATTTTGTTAATTTTGAAAGTGTCGGGTATAATAGATATGTTGTTTCCTATCGTTCTTTGGCATACTATTTTGGTAGCGTAGCAGATACTAGATTTACATATGATTCTGGTAAATTAGTCTATGATCCTTTTTCAGGAATAATACTTCAAGATTTTGTAAAAATATTAGAAACTAATACACAACCAACTTCTAATTATGCATTAAGTCAACCAATAACGTCTAGTATTATTGGGCAAACTGTAGAGAGTGACGGATATATAAATGATTTTGAAGTAGAAGTTGCTAGTATTGATGTTAATAATAAAAATATTATAAGTAATCCTGATTTTTTTAATGAGATTACAGGTTATGTTACGGGTAGTTCTAACATTGGGATATATACATTTTTTGAAACTATACAAGATGCAGTTAATTTAACACGTGAAGAATTAATTGCATCATCTAGTTTATCATACCAATATTCAACTAAAACTCAAATTGAAATTATAAAATATGAATACCCAGTGGGACAATTATTCTATGCTTATAATGATAAAGTTTTTTATATTACTGTTCAAGATCCAACTGTGATAACCCCTTATTTTACTTTAGTTAATCAACCTCAATATAGTATGAAACCCGGACGTCAAGGATTGCAATTTCAATATCGTCATAATAGTAATAATACCACTCGCATTGATCCGGCAACAACTAATATTATTGATTTGTATGTAGTGACTCAGGCATATTATACTGCATATCAAAATTGGATACAAGACACAACCGGAACAGTTCCAATGCCACAAAGACCTACTATTAATGCATTAAGTAATGAATACAGTAAGATACAAGATTATAAAATGTTAACCGATAGTGCAATATTAAACAGTGTGGTATTCAAACCGTTGTTTGGACCTAAGGCTGCATCCGCATTAAGAGCAACTATTAAGGTTATTAAAAATAGCAATACAAATGCAAGTGATAGTGAAATCCGCAGCGCAGTATTAACACAAATGAATAGTTATTTTAATATTAATAATTGGAATTTTGGAGACACCTTTTATTTTAGTGAATTAAGCGCATACATTCACTCTAATATAGGAGAACTAGTAAGTTCTTGTGTACTAGTACCAAATGACCCATCAATGCATTTTGGAGATTTATATGAAATAAAATGTTTACCATATGAAATATTTGTTAATGCAGCAACGTCAAATGACGTACTTGTAATAGCAGCACTCACCCCAGCCGAATTGCAGATAGCATAAGTAATATATAAAGATTAATAAAATGGCAACAAGAATTAGAACATTAGATTTTCTCCCAGAAATATTCAAAACCACAACCAATGCCCAATTTTTAGCGGCTACCCTTGATCAACTAGTTGCCGAACCCAACATTAAAAAAATTCAAGGTTATGTTGGTAGTAGATTTGGATACGGTGTTAATCCAAATGATTACTATGTTACAGAACCTACAAAAACAAGAACTGATTATCAATTAGAACCTGGTGTTATTTTCTTAAAAGAAAATGATAGTACTGCAAAAGATTTTATAAGTTACCCGGGGATAATTGATGCTTTAAATAGTCAAGGTGGGTTAACTAATAATAATAATAGATTATTCAATAGTCAATTTTATTCATGGGATTCATTTACCAACTTAGATCCAATAATAAACTTTAATCAATATTATTGGTTGCCATCCGGTCCAGAACGAGTAGTAGTAGCATCTGACATAGTATATAATTCTGAGAATTTTACAGTTCAATCCGCAGCAGATTCTTATTTGGTTTCTTCAGAAACTCAAACTACAGCTAGTGCTAATCCAACATTAACATTATTAAGAGGTGGAACATATACCTTTAGGGTAAACCAAGATACTCAATTTTGGATTCAAGGGGTACCGGGAGTTACTGGATATAATTCAGCACACGTGCAAACACGTGATGTTTACGGGGTTGTAAACAACGGAGCCAAAAAAGGTGAAATATATTTCACTGTACCGCAAAAAAATTCATTAAGTGATTTTTTTCACCCGGGTGATAATAAAGTAAATGTTGTCTCTACACTACCGTTTGATCAAATAAACGGTGCATTTGTAAATGCCATAGGTGGTATTGACGGGATAACTGCATTAGAAGGTTTAACTGTCATGTTTTATAATACCGGAGTACCAGAGGAAACCGGTTATATAGATAAGTTTTATGATCAAACATTATATGATCAAGCCGGTGGTGTACCGTACGATGCAGCTACTGATTATCCCGGGTCGGATATTTTTAATAACAATTATGAAGGTGGTTTTTACACAGAAGTTTCTTCAACTTTTTATACAATATCATTATTAGGATCACGGGATAATCCACAGATTCAATTATCAGTTGCTGGACCAATTCCAACAAATCAAAAGATAACTGCGGTATCAGGAATTACTTGGGTAAACAAAAACTTCTATAGAAGTAGCATAGGTGTGATAACAATAGAACCTTATAATAGTGCTATATTAAATACGTTATATTATCAAGATGGAACCATTCCCGGACGAGTTGGGACTATTAATTTAATTGAAAATAATGTTCTAAATCAGATAAACATATTAACTGACATTTTAGGTAAACCAAATTATACTGCAAAAAATGGTGTAGTATTTACTAATGGATTAAAAGTTTTATTTCAGGGTGATATTTATCCAGAAAGTTATAATAATGTTGAATATTATGTTGAAGGAGTGGGAACTGCAATTGAATTAATACCGGTAACTACTCTTATATCTCCCGGTTTATTCTCACAAAATGAATATATACCATTTGACACTACCGCATATGATGTTGGAAACTATGATTCAAGTTTATATATTCCGGTAGAACCCGACTATATTACAATTGCTAGAAATTCAATTAATAGAAATCCTTGGGCAAGGAGCAATCGCTGGTTCCATATAGATGTTATTACAGCATCTGCAACGTACAATAACAATCCGGCATTACTTACAGAATACACACAATTAGGAAATAAAGCAAAACGTCCTATTATTGAATTTTATCCTAATCTAAAATTATTTAATTCAGGAGCAGTAGGTAAAGATCCTATTGATTTTATTGACAAAAGAACAACGGATGCATTTTCGTATGTTGCTGGACAAACAAGTTATTACCCAGATCCAGCAGGATATACTAATTCAACTAATCCTCAAGCAGTTATTGCACCGGTAACCGGGCCAATTATAAAAACAGCAACAGCAACAACTGCATTATCAAATCGTGTATATTTAAATAATACAATTGGATTACATATTAATGATACAATTACATTTACCGGTACTGCGTTTGGTGGAATAAGCACGGATCCTACAAATTCTGCTAATGAATATTATATTCTTGAAATTATAAATTCTAATGAAATTTTAATCTCAGCTTCAAAACAAGGAGCAGTTGTAACCTTAAGCACTGCGGTTGGAACAATGACTGCATCTTGCTATCCATATAGCACTACTATTACAGTACCTACTTCTGATGTTTTTGGATCATTTACTGTAGGTCAATATATTACAGATTCTACAAATGTATTACCAACTATTACTTTTATTTCTGCGGTCAACGTAGTGAGTACAAATACAATAATTACAGTATCTTGGTATGATCAATCAATAATTAATGGAACCTCAGTTGCTTCAGTAGTTACAGCAGATACCCCATTGGATAATTATGCTCTTTTTGATGGAGCAAGAATAGTATTTGCCATAGATAATGACAAAAATGTTAAAAATAAAATTTATGTTTCACATTTTTCTATGATAGATTCAGGTAGTACTCCAGTTATTACACTTACCGAAGCGCCAGATGGTTTAGTTTTACCCGACGAACAAACAGCAGTATATAGAGGTTATAACTATACAGGTAAAGATTTTTTCTTTGACGGAGAAAATTGGTATGAAGGTCAACAAAAAACTCAACTTCAACAATCTCCTAAATTTGATATATATGATAGTAATGGTATAAGTTTAGGAGACCGCGCAGTTTATGTAGGTACTTCATTTGAAGGTTCTACATTATTTGCATATGGGATTGGTTCAGGATCAAATGATACTGTACTTGGATTCCCGTTGCGATATAGTTCAGTAGACAATGTAGGTGATATAAGTTTTGATGTGACATTAAATTCTGACACTTTTACATATGTAGATGGAATAAATTCAGTAACTGAAAATGTTAATGTAGGGTATGTTTATAATTATGAGTTATCTACAAAGATAATTCGTCAATTAGGTTGGCAAACCGCAGTATCCCCTAGCGTACAATATCAGGTTTTTGACTTTAACTATAATACTAATAATAATGTTGACTTTATATGTGATGTTGCTCCAATTATTAATACTCCAACGAATTGGCCTTTAATACAAGTTTATGTTAATAATGTATATTTACCTAAAGATCAATGGTCATTTATTGTAACAGATACTACAACTACAATTAATATTGTAAATATTCCAACAGTTGAAACTACTGTACAGATTTTAATATTAAGTGATCAAGTTAGTAAAACCGCTTACTTTCAAACGCCTATCAATTTAAATAATAATCCATTGAATCAATCACTTATTACTGCTAATATAGGTGATATTCGTGGTCAATATCAAAGTATTTTTTACAATAATCCAAACACAACTGGACAAGTATTTGGTCCAAATAATTACCGTGATTTAGGCAATTTGGTTCCGTGGGGAAATAGAATAATTCAAAATAGTGCTTCATTAGTATTGCCGGGTACGTTTTTAAGAAATCAAAGTCATAATTTATTTGAATCAGTATTATATAATAGTAGACAATACATTACATTTAAAACACTATTGATTTATACAGTTAATAATTCTGATTATACTAGAATATTAACCCCGTCACAAATGTTAGATGATGCATTAGATCAAATAAATGCAGCATATATAGATTCTCAACCATTCTTTTGGAGTGATATGCTGCCATCAAAAGCACCGTATATCACTAATACATATAGTTTTGCAAACACATTAGATATAAGTGTATATCCATTAAGTCATATTTATAATTTTACAACTGCAAATTATAATGGTATTTTAGTTTATTTAATACGCAACGGATTACAAACACAACTAATTAAAGACACCGATTATACAATTAGTACTGACAGTCCGTCATTGACTGTTACATTAGATTTACAGGCAAATGATCAAATTATAATTAAAGAATATAATCAAACCTATGGTAGTTATGTTCCAAATACTCCTACTAAATTAGGTTTATACCCTGCAACAATTCCTAATGTAACTTTGGATACATCATATAGTCCTGAAACATATTTTATTGTAGGTCACGATGGATCATTCAATAAACTATATGGAACGTATGATTCTACTACAAATACTTTAAGTGATTTTAGAGATCAGGTATTACTTGAATATGAAATTCGTGTTTACAATAATTTAAAATTAAGTGAGACTGTTCCTGCAGGGTCATACCAAGGAGTAGTAATTCCAGGTTTCTTTAGACAAACTGATTATTCATATGATGAATTTTTGCAAATATATTCTGAGTTATTTTTAAATTGGGTAGGACAAAATAGAATTGATTATAAAACACAATTTTATGGAAAAAATAATCAATTCACATATAATTATCAAAATAGTGGTAATAAAATAAATAATCAACCTATTGAACAAGGTTATTTTAGGGGTGCATATTTATATTTTTATGACACTAGTACCCCAAATGAAACTCCATGGGAAATGTTAGGTTTAGCAAATCAACCTACATGGTGGGCAACTAGATATGGTCCTGCACCATATACAAGCGATAACTTAGTGTTATGGGGAGATTTAGAAGCCGGCTTAGTATGGAATAACGGTAACTCTTTTATAAAAATTAATTATGCTCGTCCAGGATTATCAAAAATAATACCAGTAGATTCTTTTGGTAATTTATTATCACCGTTTGATTCAATGGTTAGTAATTATGATCAATATATTTTTCAACGTGATTGGATGGTAGGTGATGTAGGTCCAGCAGAATTTAGTTATCGTAGAAGTAGTACATGGCCATTTGATTTGATGCACATTTTAGCGGTAACTAAACCTGCTGAATTTTTTAATTTAGGGGTTGATGTTGACATCTACAAATATAATGTTGAATTTAATCAATATCTTGTCAATGATAGAAGTCATTTAACAATTGGTGATATCCCTATATATGGTTTAGGGACTCCTGCAACTAGTTATATTAATTGGATTGTTGATTATGAAAAACAAGTTGGAGTAGATGCGACAACAAACATAACTACTTTGTTAGATAATTTAGATGTTCGTTTAGTATATCGTATGGCTGGTTTTAGTGATAAGAATTTACTAAAATTTTATGTAGAAAAAAGTTCAGCCAATAGTAATAATAGTTCATTATTAATACCTGACGAAAGTTATGGTTTATTGTTATATGAAAATCAACCATTTGATAAAATTGTTTATAGTGGTGTAGTAATTCAAATAATTGAAAATGGTTATAAAATATTTGGTAATTCACAAACTAATGCATATTTTAAAATCCTTGCGCCTAAATATTCAGGTGGACTTCAATCAATTACAGTTGAAGATTTAACTGTTCAAGTTACTAACAATTTTTATGATACCGTTGAAGTTATACCATATGGAGTTGAATTCTATAATGTTCAACAAGTTTCACAATTTTTAATTAGTTACGGAGAATATTTACAGAGTCAGGGTGTAGTATACAATGAAATTGAAAATGGCATTCCGGTACAATGGAAACAAATGGTTGCTGAATTCTTGTATTGGGCACAAACTGGCTGGGCCGTAGGTAGTATTACTACAATTAATCCATCTGCTAATAATTTAGCAATTGATAAAGAAAGTAGAATTGTACAACCATTGACAATGGCTCAAAATAACTTTATATTAAATCAAGAGTTATTCCCAATTTCTACTAATAATTTAAACATAGTCCGAGATGGAACTGCATTTACGGCTAAACCATTAAATGTAGGAGATGCTATAAGTTATGCTCAATTTAATATTAGTAATATAGAAAATGGTATAGTTTTTGACAATGTAACATTGTTTAATGATATAATTTATAATTTGGTTACCGGATTAAGACAGTATCGTATCTATGTTAACGGATCATTAACAGCAGAATGGAATGGAAATGTTGATGCCGCCGGCTTTATTATAAATCAAGATAACATCAAAGAATGGAATGGTAATATAAAATATACTGCGGGATCAATAGTACTTTACAAAAACAGATATTGGTTTGCATTGAAGATTATTCAACCTTCTCTTATTTTTAATGAACTTGAATGGAAAGAAACTCCATACAGTGAAATTCAAAAAGGACTGTTACCTAATGGACAAACTCGTTCATATGAAAGCACCCTTTACTATGATATAAATAAAATTAATTTAGAAAATGACGCGGACCTATTGTCATTTTCATTAATTGGATATCGACCAAGAGATTATCTAGCATTGGTTGATTTAACGGATGTTTCACAAGTTAATGTTTATCAAAACTTAATTAAAAATAAAGGAACATTAAATGCTGCTAGTGCCTTTAAAGGTGCTAATTTACCGCAGGGTGGCATTGATTATGATATCTATCAAAATTGGGCGATTAAGTCAGGTGAATTTGGTGGAATATTAAATAACAATTTTATTGAATTTAGATTAAATCAACCTGAACTAACAGGTAACCCTTCAATAATTGGATTAACTTCAGGGACATATACTGAAGGTGTACAACAAGAAGTACCGTTATATAGCGTATTTAATTACGGAAGACCAATAACAACTCCTAATATATTACCAACTATATCTGATTTACAACCTTCTAAGTTATACCCTACTGCAGGATATGTAAATTATAATGATGTAAAAATGGCTAGCTATTTTTATTCTGGTCTATCAATTGGACAAAATTCTGCAGGGACTACTATTCCAATAGATCAATTCTATGTTAGAGATTATGCTTGGTTAGCTAATTATCTATCAACTTGGCAGGTATATACACCTAGTAGTTTGGGTTCAATTATTAATGCTAAAAACAATTTGAATGGTACTGTAACTATAACTTTTAATCAGGCACATAACTTAGTAAAATATCAACCATTTGGTATTGTTAATTTTGATGTCGCAATTAACAATTATTATCTAGTTGCTGCTATAGTAGACCCGTTTAATGTTATTATTAATCTTACGTTAAATCCACAAATAAAAAATATCAACGGATTGGGTGTCGGGTTTAAATTACAATCTCAACGAGTTGCTACTGCACCAGAAATTAAAAATTTACCTTTATTAGATAATGAATTCAATAAACTTAAAGTATGGGTCGATACCAACAATGATGGAAGTTGGGCAGTTTATCGTAAAAGTTTAAACTATCAATATGATGCTGAAATAACCGATACAAATAGTCAAACATTTGGTAGTGCGGTTGCCTACACTAATAACTTTGGACATTTAATAGGTGACAGTTCTGCCGGTGCGATATATCGTTATACATATGATTCAACTAGTAACTCATATATACCTTTTCAAACTATAACACAATCTGCTTCATTTGGTGCAAATATATCTTATGTTGATAATTTATTTGTTGTTTCTCAACCAACTGGATCG
>Ga0114974_10002081_pt1 | contig 15506 bp, 18 predicted proteins | sample S_130206_EF_Meta_FD_87318 | JGI IMG/M metagenome (GOLD analysis project Ga0114974, IMG submission 87318) | Freshwater microbial communities from Lake Simoncouche, Canada to study carbon cycling - S_130206_EF_MetaG | ecosystem: Environmental > Aquatic > Freshwater > Lake | place: Lake...
AGCTTTTTGAAGCTCGACGAGGCCAAAAAGCGCGGCAAGCAAGCGCGACGCCTCGGCGGTTCTGAGTCCCAATAAGGTCTCATCGGTCGTGGTGATGACCCAGGATCCGCAGCGCGTATTTGGCGTGGCACACCTGAACTAGGCCGGAACAGGGTTTCCACCCTACGCTTGGTTGCTTCTAGGCCCAGGATTTGGCAGTTTCTCTCATCTTTTAGGGGAGGCAGCCTTTCGGCTGCCGTCTATTTCAGGGGGCGAGGGGCGTACTGTCGGTTGTTAGCCGGCCGCGCCGCCGCATACCCAAGTCGGACAAAGGGCGGACAAGACACATGAGTAATTGGCTGGTTATGGCCATAGCAGCGGGCCTTTTGGCGGTGTTGTATGGCGTGTTTCAGACGATGGTGCTGTTGCGAAAATCATCCGGCAATGCGCGGATGCAGGAAATCGCCGCGGCGATTCAGGAAGGTGCCCAAGCCTACCTGAAGCGCCAGTACACCGCGATCGGCATGGTCGGGGTTGTCGTGCTGGTGGCCTTGTTCCTCTTGATCGGCGCCTATGCGGCCGTCGGCTTCCTGATCGGTGCGGTACTTTCTGGTGCCGCCGGCTTTGCCGGTATGCTGATCTCGGTCCGCGCCAATGTGCGTACGGCACAGGCCGCGTCAGAGAGCCTGGCCAAGGGGCTCAACCTTGCCTTTACCTCTGGTGCCATCACCGGCATGCTGGTGGCGGGCTTCGCCCTGATCGGCGTGGCCGGTTACTACGCCTACCTAACCAGTGTGGCGGGTCTGGCTATCAGCGACCGCCAGGTGATCGATGGATTGGTCTCGCTGGGCTTTGGTGCCTCGCTGATCTCCATCTTCGCCCGCCTGGGCGGCGGAATCTTCACCAAGGGCGCTGACGTTGGCGGCGACATGGTGGGCAAGGTCGAGGCCGGAATTCCGGAAGATGACCCCCGCAACGCCGCGACCATCGCTGACAACGTGGGCGACAACGTGGGCGACTGCGCGGGCATGGCCGCCGACCTGTTCGAAACCTATGCGGTGACCACGGTCGCCACCATGGTGCTGGCGGCGATCTTCTTCGGAACCTCGGCCTTGCTGCCCAACCTGATGCTCTTGCCGCTGGCAATCTGCGGCGTTTGTATCGTTACCTCGATCATCGGCACCTTCGCCGTGCGCCTGGGCAAGAGCGGCTCGATCATGGGCGCGCTGTATCAAGGCCTAATCGTGACGGGCATTCTGTCTGCCATCGCGCTTTACTTCCTGTTCCCAGCCCTGGTGCCCAGCACCCTGGAAGTGAACGGCAAGAGCTTTGGCTCGGCTGCCCTGTTCGGCTGCGCCATGACGGGCCTCGCCATCACCGCCTTGATCGTGATGATCACCGAGTACTACACCGGAACCAACTTCCGCCCGGTTAAGTCGGTGGCCCAGGCCTCCGTTTCCGGTCACGGTACCAACGTGATCCAGGGTCTGGCCATGAGCCTGGAATCTACGGCCGCCCCGGCGCTGGTTATCATCGCTGGTATCATCATCACCTTTAACTTGGCTGGCCTGTACGGCATCGCTATTGCCACCACGGCCATGCTGTCGCTGGCGGGTTTTGTTGTGGCGCTGGACGCCTTCGGCCCCGTGACCGATAACGCTGGCGGCATTGCCGAGATGGCCGGTCTGCCCCCGGAAGTGCGCGTCACCACCGATGCGCTCGACGCCGTTGGCAACACCACCAAGGCCGTGACCAAGGGCTATGCCATCGGTTCGGCTGGCCTCGGCGCGCTCGTGCTGTTCGCCGCCTATACCGAAGACCTGAAGTACTTCGCCAAGACCGCCGCAGCTGGATCGTACTTCGACGGCCTGGGCGCGGTGGCGTTCGACCTCAGCAATCCCTACGTCGTGGTTGGTCTGCTATTTGGTGGCCTGCTGCCGTTCCTGTTCGGTGGCATGGCCATGACGGCCGTTGGCCGTGCCGCTCAGTCGGTGGTGGTTGAGGTGCGCCGTCAGTTCCGTGAAAACCCCGGAATTATGACCGGCGAGGTGAAACCCGAATACGGTCGCGCCGTCGACATCCTGACCAAGGCGGCAATCAAGGAAATGATCGTGCCCAGCCTGTTGCCTGTCGTTTCGCCGATCGTGCTGTTCTTCGTGATCACCGCCATCGCCGGCAAGGTGAACGGCTTTGCCGCGCTCGGTGCGATGCTGATGGGCGTGATCGTGACCGGCCTGTTCGTCGCCATTTCCATGACCAGCGGTGGTGGTGCTTGGGATAACGCCAAGAAGGTGATCGAAGAAGGCTTCACCGACAGCGACGGCGTGTTGCACAATAAGGGCAGTGATGCCCACAAGGCCGCCGTCACCGGCGACACCGTCGGCGACCCGTACAAGGACACCAGCGGTCCGGCTGTGAACCCGATGATCAAGATCACCAACATCGTGGCCTTGCTGCTGCTGGCGATCCTGGCCGCGCACTAAGCGAGCCAACCGCGAAGACCACGAAAGCCCCGGAGATTGATCTCCGGGGCTTTTTTGCTTCTGGTACCAAGCCTGCTCTGCACGGGCGGCCGGAAGCGATCTGCTCGGGAAAGCTGGGGTGCTCTAGCGGCCCGGCTGTTGGCCGGGGCCCACATCGGTCTGCGGCAGCATATTGCCGCGCGCGACGTTGCCGAGGAGTTGTTCAAGGATGGTCATCTCGCGGCCGCGGGTTGGCGTTTCGCGGCCATTAAAGGCGACGACCTTGCCATCTTTCAGGGTGTATTTGTTCACCCCGACAACCTGCTCATTGTCTTTGTTGAAGTTGACCATAACCACTTCGCGTGACGCCACGCGCGGGTCATAGAAGGCGATGCGCTCGGTCACCTGAGTTATATAATACCAGAGGTTGGGGTCGAAGGTGGAAGTCGTCGATGGCGTGCCCAGTTTGGCCAACACGGTAGACTTGGTGTCTTCGCCCACTTTCACATCAGCCGGCTTTGAGTCGACGGCCTGAAAGCCAGCGTAACTGGTTATGGGGGTGCACGCTCCCGCGCCAAGCACGGCGGCACAGGCCGCTACGGCCAGAAGGGACAGACGAAAGCTTGGGCGAACAAACATTGCGACCTTTCAACCCGTGACGGGGCGGATGCTTTGACCTATCGCCCGGCGCGGCTTAGTTCAATGCCCCTTGCGGCAGCGGCTTAGGCCAAGCCCTGGGCGAAATCGAGGCGGAATATGTTTCTGGACCGGTTCTTCAAGCCAAGACCCGCTGCATTGGCGGGACGAAGGCTGTATGATTTCGCCTCCAGTCAGGCGCGAGCACCAGCCTTCTATGCGGATCTTTTTGCGCCAGACACCATGGAAGGCCGGTTCGAACTCTATTCGCTGCATGTCATTTTGCTCATAGACCGGCTGAAGGGCGAGGCCACATTGAACGAGGCGCGCCAGGAATTGTTTGACGCCTACATCCGCGGCCTGGATGACGCTTTTCGTGAGATCGGCGTCTCTGACACATCGGTCGGCAAGAAGGTCAAGAAATTGGCTGGGCATTTTTACGGCCGACTGCGCGCCTATGACGCCGCATTCGAATCACTGCCCGACCTTGATGCGCTAGTCGCCCTTATCGGTCGTAATCTGTTCGGTGCCGAGGATGACGCGCGCGCAGGCGCTTTTGCCGGCTACGCTGCTGCCGCCCGCGCAGCTTTGGCCGGGCAGGATGCGATTTCACTGGCGGACGGGACGGCGCCAGCTTGGCCGCCGATCGCGCCGTGATTGTCTGGCCAGTCAAGATCGGTCTGGGCGAGTTTGGAAAGGGCCGAACGTTCGCCTTTGAAGCCGATGCCAAGGCGCGCGCCGACATCGTCAGCCTGCTCGATCTGGCATCGCTTGATCGCTTGAGCGGCGAGATCACTGTCACCGCATGGCTCGATGGAGCCCGTATCGCGGGTAGATACGACGCCAGCCTCGCGCAGCTATGTGGCATTACGGCTGAACCGCTGCCGGTGACGCTTTCGGGTCAGTTTTCTCTGCGGGTCCTGCCGCCCGGCAGTCCTAACGCCCCGGACCCCGCCGCCGAGGTCGACGTCGACCCAGAGGCCGAAGATCCGCCAGACATGCTGGAAGACAGCCTGCTCGACCTGACGGGCTATGCGATTGAGCACCTGGCGCTCGATCTTGACCCGTTTCCACGTAAGCCCGGTGCTGAGTTCGTGCCGCCCCCGGCTGCGCCTGGGGCCAGCCCCTTCGCTGTCCTAGCGCAGTTCAAGCCCAAGGATAGTGGCCGTTGAGGTTGGGCGGTTTGCAAAGCCGGGCGGGGGGGATGTATCCTGCAAAAGGCTCACATTTGGGCGCTGGACAGCGGTGGCTTAGCCCTTGAGCGAACCCCTAGTCATTTCGATCGACGCCATGGGTGGCGATCATGGTCCAACGGTCTGCGTGCGCGGGGCCCTATTGGCCAGCCAGCGCATCGAAAATCTGCGGTTCCTGCTGCATGGTGATCAGGCGCAGATCGAGGCCCAGTTGGCGCTCATGCCGACCTTGAAGCCGCTCTGTGAGATTCGTCACGCCGAGCGGGCCATCGTGATGGATGAGAAACCTGCCCAGGCCATGCGGCGGGGCAAGGGCAGCAGCCTGTGGAACGCCGTCGAGTCGCTCAAGGCTGGCGAGGCCGCCGCTGTCGTCAGCGCCGGTAATACCGGGGCCCTGATGGCGATTTCAAAGCTTCAGCTGCGCATGATGGCCAACTTCGAACGTCCGGCTATTGTGGCCAGCTGGCCAACAGCGCGCGGCATATCTTCGGTTCTGGACGTTGGTGCCAATGTCGAGGGTGACGCCGAACAGCTGGTTGAATTCGCCGTCATGGGCGCGGCTTTTCATCGGGCGGTGCATGGCGCGACCAAGCCGACTGTGGGTATACTCAATGTCGGCTCTGAGGATCAAAAGGGCCACGACGAGGTGCGCGAGGCTAACAGTCTGTTGCGCGCCGCCGATCTGGATTTGGACTATCGCGGCTTCGTCGAGGGCAATGATATCGCCAAGGGCACGGTCGATGTTGTGGTCACGGACGGCTTCACCGGCAATATCGTGCTCAAGACCGCCGAAGGGCTGGCGCGGTACTTCGCCAATGAGTTGAAAACGACCCTAACCTCCAGTCTGATCGCTAAGCTTGGGGCGCTGGTGGCCATCGGCCCACTAAAGGCGATGCGCAGCCGGCTCGATACGGCGCGGATCAATGGAGCGCCCCTACTTGGGCTGAACGGTATTGTGGTGAAAAGTCATGGCAGCGCAAACGCAAATGGGTACGCTTGGGCCATCCGCGTCGCCGCCGATCTGGCACGTAGCGACTACAGTCAGGAGATCGCACGCAACATGCAAACGCTCATGGCCTCAACGCCTCGCGATACCGAAGCGGAACCGAAAACCGGAGTTGTCGGGTGAGTTCGTCTGTGATGCGTAGCGCCGTGACCGGCGTTGGAAGTTATCTGCCGGAAAAGATTGTAACCAACGCCGACCTCGCCAAAAAGGTCGACACCAGCGACGACTGGATCGTCGAGCGCACAGGTATTCATCAGCGCCACAACGTAGCCCCTGGCGAGTTCACGTCTGACCTGGCCGCGGCGGCAGCCCGGCGCGCGTTGGAGGCTGCGGGTCGAGCGCCCGGCGAGGTGGATCTGATTATCGTCGCCACCACCACGCCCGATCTGACGTTCCCGTCTACCGCCGTCATCGTGCAGCGCAAGATTGGTGCGCCGGTCGGCATTGCGTTCGATGTCCAGGCGGTCTGCACCGGCTTTGTCTACGCCCTTGCGGTTGCTGACGGCTTCATATCGCGAGGCATGGCCAAATGCGCCCTGGTGATCGGGGCAGAGACGATGAGTTGCCTGATGGACTACACCGACCGCACCACCTGCGTGCTGTTCGGCGATGGGGCAGGGGCGGTGCTGCTAGAGCCACGGGCCGGGCAGGGCACAACCGCCGACCAGGGCCTGTTGGGCTTTGCCCTGCGTGCGGACGGCACTAAGGAAGACTTGCTACGTGTGAGCGGCGGCCCGTCATCGACCCATACCGTGGGCTATCTGACCATGCAGGGCAGCCAGGTCTTCCGCCACGCAGTGGTCAATATCGCCGAGGCCATCAATATGGCAGCGGCCCATGCGGGCGTGGTCTTGAGCGATGTTGACTGGTTCATTCCGCATCAGGCCAACCAGCGCATCCTGGATGGCGTAGCTCAGCGGCTGGGTCTGGACGAGAGTAAGGTGATTTCGACCGTGGCAAAACACGCCAACACCTCGGCCGCCTCGATCCCGCTGGCCTTCGATGAGGCCGTCAAGGATGGGCGGATCAAGCCGGGGCAACTGCTGTTGCTCGAGGCCATGGGCGGTGGTCTGACCTGGGGCGCGGCGGTTCTACGCCTGTAACAGGCAGCTTTAGAACCCAACCGAAGCCTCTGACTTGACAGACGAAAGCGCTCATGTGTCCATGTATTTTATTGGAATGGCGTAGGGGGCCACCTATGAAGGGCGCAACGCTTACCCGGGCGGATCTGTGTGAGACCGTCCATCACGAAGTAGGCATGACCCGGCAGGATTGCGCTGGCTTGGTCGAGCGCACGCTAGAACTTATGATCGACGCGCTGGAAGATGGCCAGACCGTCAAGCTTTCGGGCTTTGGCGTGTTCCAGGTGCGCGCTAAGCGGGCCCGAATGGGCCGTAATCCCAAGACCGGCGAGCCGGCCCAGATCGAACCGCGCCGCGTGATTGGCTTCCATGCCTCACAGGTGATGAAGGCCCGCATTGACGCGGCCTTGGCGGAGTAGGGGCCTGTAGTGGCGGCCAAGGGCCCCAAAGCGTTCAGGACCATTTCCGAAGCCGCTGATGAACTGGGCGTGCCCCAGCATGTTCTGCGTTTCTGGGAAACCCGCTTTTCCTTCATTCGTCCGATGAAGCGCGCCGGCGGGCGTCGATTCTATCGCCCGCAGGATATCAGCGTGCTGGCTGGCGTGCGCGTTTTGCTGCACCGCGACTCCAGGAGCATTAAGTCGGTTCAGGCGCTCTATAAGGAAGAGGGCATCAAACGGATCATAGCTGCGACTGAGCCGCAGGCGTTGTCCGCGCCTCTTCCCGCGCCTGCACCGGAGCCAGGGCCGGAGCTAGTGCCGGCGAAACCGCCAATGGCTCGCCCGCCCATAGCCCTGATAGAGCCCCAGGCATATGAGCCCTATACCGACGACCTCTTTGAAAGTCCGTCGATATCCCCAAGCCCTGCGACCCGTCCACGGCTGAGCCCCATTGGTCGCGCGCAGCTTTGTGAGTCACTAAGCGAGCTGGAACGGATGAAGGTCCGGCTGGACAGGCTGCTGAAGCCGAGCTGACCCGTCGTCGGCTTTCCTCTTGCCCTTACGCCGCCAATGGTTAGAAGAGCCGACCGCAATGTCGGAGCGTGGCGCAGCCTGGTAGCGCACTTGACTGGGGGTCAAGGGGTCGCAGGTTCGAATCCTGTCGCTCCGACCATTTCTAAGCGGTTGATATAAAATATGAAATGGTCCCCCAGGCCATTTCTAGAAATCCTCGTAAGTTCGAGTCAGGTAACTTTTCAAGTAACAGGATTGCGCCGCGATCTGGGGTGAGACTCGAAACTCGCGCTCCCACTGGTCACTAGCGGCCTAACTGCTGCTGGTCCGCAACTTACAAGATGGACCGTCTCAGATGGCCCAGGAAGCACCTCGCTGGTGCCGATTCGGCGCGACGGTTCGATCCGAGATTTTCTCGATTGGTGCCGGGGCGCAAGCGTTGCCTGCGCCCCGGTTTCTATTCGGCTATTTGGGCAGAAGAACCGTATCAATCACGTGAATAACGCCGTTTGAGGCCTGCACGTCGGCCGTCACGACCTTGGCGTTGTTGACCATCACGCCGCCCTTGCTGGCATCTATCTTGACCGTTTGGCCCTGGACGGTGGCAGCGTCGGTAACCTTTCCGGCCAGAGCCGCGCTCATCACCTTGCCGGAGACCACGTGGTAGGTCAGGACGGCCGTAAGCTTGGCCTTGTTTTCCGGCTTCAGCAGATCCGCGACCGTACCCGCCGGTAGCTTGGCGAAGGCCGCGTCGGTGGGGGCGAAGACGGTGAAGGGACCTGCGCCTTTCAGGGTCTGGACGAGGCCAGCGGCACCTAACGCGGCCGCCAGGGTCTTGAACTGGCCTGCACCCACGGCGGTGTCGACGATGTCTGCGGCTGGCGCCTGCGCCCAGGCGTTTCCGCCAGCTGCCAAGGCGGCCACGGCTACGAGGCTCAGGAGGGTTCTACGAAACATAAGTTGCTCCAGTCGATGCGGACGGTCATTGCCGTCGATCGGAACTAAATTCGGCGATGTGCCTTAATTGTGGCGGTGCAGCAAAAATCTCTCAGTTTGTTCGGGGCTTACCCTTTTAGGCGGCTACTCAGCGCGCAATGGCCTAGCGTGCACCTGTGCTTACTTCCCGCGGCTGGGCGGGTTTCACCGGCAACAACCCCTACAATCATCAGGTTTCTTCGGTGGTCAGCCCGGAACTGTCCAAGGCCTTTGATCGCCGATGGAGAAGGCGGCCAGCCTCCTGGTGTTGACCTGTCTGCTGATCTTCAAGCCAGGCTAAGGCTTGGGACCGCCCCGTTCCATCCAGGACATCAAAGGCAGCAGCGGTAAGCCCCAGGCGATACCGGCGACGGCGAAATAGACTAGCTGGATCAGGTGGTTCGGTGGCAGGTGGGCAGCGATGGTCACTGCCGCAACGACATAGGCTGTGAGGAAGGCCAGGATCGCGACGCCGCCGATGGCTTTACGGATACGCGGGCTCATTGGCGACGCAATAGGCCGAGGATCGCCAGCAAGAAGATAGATCCGAGGGTGGAGACCACCAGGCTGCCGACCCAGCCGTAGACCATGATGTTCAGTCGCCCGGCGATAAAGGCACCGATAAACGAGCCGATCACCCCAACAATAAGGGTCGTGAAAAGGCCATGACGGGGCTGCAGCACCCGTTCGGCGATCCAGCCGGCCAGAATACCGATGATCACGGCCGAAAACACGCCGAAGCCGCTCATAAAATTCCCCGCGATAACCGCAAATGAGTGTGGCCAAGACAATCGCACAGGCTTAAGTCGCGGACCATGACCTCTTCCCTGCGTTCGGATCGGTCGTCCGCCGTGGCGATCTGGCTTTGGGTCACCTCCCTGGTGGTGTTTGCCCTGCTAGTGGTTGGCGGGGTGACGCGCCTGACCGATTCCGGCCTCTCCATCACGCAGTGGCGGCCGATCAGCGGCACCTTGCCGCCGTTGTCGGCGGCGGCTTGGGCGCATGAATTCTCATTGTATCAGCGTATTCCGCAATATCGGCTGGTCAACCCAGACATGACCGTGGAGGCCTTCAAGTTTATCTACTGGTGGGAGTGGAGCCACCGACTACTGGCCCGCACGGTGGGCCTAATTTTCGCCTTGCCACTGATGGTATTCCTGATCGTGCGGCAGATTCCGCGGCGGCTGATCCTTCCGTGCCTGGGCCTACTGGCTTTGGGCGGACTGCAAGCGACGGTTGGCTGGTGGATGGTGGCAAGCGGACTTCAGGCGCGGGTTTCAGTTGCCCCTGAGCGTCTGATGACCCACCTCGGCCTGGCGCTTTTCCTGTTTTGCGCCCTGATCTGGACCGGGTTGTCGGCCTATGCCGGAGCGGCACGGCAATCGGCTGTGGGGCCATGGAAGCGCTGGACCCTGGCCTTTCTGGCGGCGGTTTATCTGCAATGCCTACTGGGGGCCCTGGTGGCCGGCAACCGGGCGGGCAAGCTCTATAACGATTGGCCCCTGTACAATGGCCGCTTCTGGCCGCGTGATTATCTGGACCCGGGTTCAATCTGGAACACCATCGCTCACAACCAGGCATCGGTTCAGGCCAATCATCGGATGATGGCCTATGGCGTGCTGATTGTCGCCCTGGCCATAGGCTTCATTGCGGCGCGCTCGCGCCTACTGGCGCGGGACGAGAAACGGCTGGCCTTGCTCGTCTCCGTGACGGCTTTGATCCAGGCCAGCATTGGTATTGTCACCTTGATGACCGCTGTGCCAGTGCCTCTGGGGGCTTTGCATCAGGCGGGTGGGGCGCTGATGTTGGCGACGGCGACGATCCTGGCGTGGCGCGTTCGGCGAGTGTAGTTTCTTGCGGTATTATATTACCTATATCCGCAAACCCTTGTAAATAAAGCTTTTGAGCGCATTTCCGCTCGCAAAAACTGTTTGACCTGGGCGGTGTCTGCCGGTATCAGCCGCGCCTCGTACCTTCCAGGATTAGACCCATGCAAAAGATCACGGCTTCGCTGAAGCCGGCCGATGTGCAGAAGAAGTGGATAGTGATCGATGCCGAGGGCGTTGTCGTCGGTCGTCTCGCTTCCTTCATCGCCATGCGCCTTCGCGGCAAGCACCGGCCCGACTATACCCCGCACGTCGATTGCGGCGACTTCGTCGTCGTGGTCAACGCCGCCAAGGTCAAGCTGACCGGCAAGAAGTTGACCGACAAGGTCTACTATCGCCACACCGGCCACCCCGGCGGCGTCAAGGAAGTGACCGCCGGAAAGCAATTGGCCGGCCGTTTCCCTGAGCGCGTGCTGGAAAAGGCCGTCGAGCGGATGCTGCCCAAGGAAAGCCCCTTGGCCCGCGCCCAGATGACCCACCTGCGCATCTTCAACGGCGCTGAACACAAGCATGAGGCCCAAGCCCCCGAAGTCATCGACTTCAAGAGCCTGAACGCCAAGAACGCGCGGAGCCAATAACCATGGCCGAAAATCAAGGTATGGACGCTCTGGCGGCCCTCTCTTCCAACCCGGAAGCCGCACCTGCCGTGCAGAAGCTCGACGCCCAAGGCCGCGCCTATGCGACCGGAAAGCGCAAGAACGCCGTCGCCCGCGTCTGGATCAAGCCGGGCAAGGGCCAGATCACGATCAACGGCCGCGATCAGGAAGTCTATTTCGCCCGTCCGGTGTTGCGCATGATGATTGCCCAACCGATGCTGGTGACTGATCGGGTCGGCCAGTTTGACGTTGTGGTCACGGTCGAGGGCTCTGGCCTTTCGGGCCAGGCCGGTGCGGTGCGTCACGGCATCTCCAAGGCGCTGACCTATTATGAGCCAGCGTTGCGTTTGGCGCTGAAGCCGCATGGGTTCCTGACCCGCGACAGCCGCGTGGTCGAGCGTAAGAAGTACGGCCGTGCCAAGGCGCGTAAGAGCTTCCAGTTCTCGAAGCGCTAGTCTTCCTGGCGAGTTTCGCATTTATGGAAGGGCGCTTCGGGAAACCGGAGCGCCCTTTTTCTTTATGAGGTCCAGATGACCCCGACGGTTTTTATCGATGGCGAGGCCGGCACAACCGGCCTGCAGATCCGCGAACGGCTTGCTGGGCGCGATGACCTGCGCCTGCTGTCGATCGATCCCGAGCGGCGCAAGGACCCTGCGGCCCGGGCCGATTTGCTCAACGCTGCCGACATGGTGATCCTTTGCCTGCCCGACGACGCAGCGCGGAAAGCGGTGGTCCTGATTGAGAACCCCAATACCCGGGTGATAGACGCCTCTACGGCCCACCGAACGGCAGACGGCTGGACCTATGGCTTTCCTGAACTGACCAAGGGCCAGCAGTCGGCCATTGCCGCCTCCAAACGGGTGAGCAATCCTGGCTGTTATTCCACTGGCGCGCTCGCCCTGATCCGGCCTCTGGTTGAAGCGGGAATTGCGCCGCAGGATTGGCCGGTCACCATCAATGCGGTCAGCGGCTATAGCGGCGGCGGCAATGCGATGATCGCCGAGTTCGAGCAGCGCCAGACCCAGGATAATTTCCGCCTCTATGGCTTATCGCTGGCGCACAAACATGTGCCTGAAATTCAAGTGCAGGCGGGGCTGATCGCACGGCCGATCTTCGCCCCCTCGGTCGCCCGCTACTATCAGGGCATGCTGGTGGAGATACCGCTATTTCTGGATGGCTTGCGCAGAGGGCTGACGCTTGGCGACGTGCGTGACGCGCTGCATGCGCATTTTGAGGGCGAGACCTTTGTGGAGGTCGCAACCCTGGCGCAATCCATGGCCATGACCGGCCTGGACCCCGAAGGACTGAATGGCACCAATCACCTCAAGCTGTTCGTGTTTGGCAACGAGTCTGAAGGCCAGGCTCGGCTGGTGGCTCAACTCGACAACCTGGGCAAGGGGGCTTCGGGTGCGGCAGTGCAGAACCTGAATATCATGCTGGGCCTGGACGACCACGCGGGGCTGTAGCGCATGGCCAGGGCACGGCGTTTTGGATCCCGGATCGGCGCGCTGCGTGCTTGTCGGTGATGACGAGGACTGTAACTTTGCAGCGTTTCAGGTTTAGAGTGGGGCATGAAAAAGTTGGCCCTGATCATGCCTCGTCGTGCCCTGCTGACCGGCAGTGCGGCTATGTTCACCGCCATGGTGTTCGGTAGCGCTAGAGCCGCGTCTGGCTCGCCGGCATTGAATAAGACCGAGCAGGGCTTCGCCACCTCGCCGTTTCGCAAGATCAGCGATGCTGATTGGAAAAAGCGCCTGCCGCCGAAGGCCTATTCGGTGCTGCGCAGGGAAGACACTGAGTACCCCGGCACCAGCCCGTTGCTGAACGAGCACCGCAGGGGAACCTTTGCCTGCCTGGGCTGCAACCTGCCGCTGTTCAATAGTGACACCAAGTTCGAAAGCAGAACCGGCTGGCCCAGCTTCTTCCGCGCGATCGGAGACAATGTGGCGTTCAAGAGGGACTACAAGATCGGCTATGAGCGCGACGAATATCACTGCGCCCAATGTTTGGGCCACCACGGGCACCGCTTCTACGACGGCCCCAAGCCGACCGGCTGGCGCTACTGCAATAATGGTGCGGCGCTAAAGTTCTTGCCGGCCTAGCTCTTCACCCGCACAAAGCTGCCCGGTGCATCTTCGAGCGGCTTGAGTTTACCCCTGGCGGGGTCGCGTTCCGCCACCATTGGACCGCTCTTTTCGGCTAGCCATAGGGCCCAGTTGGGCCACCAGGACCCTGGATGCTCCACGGCCTGAGCCACCCAGCTATCCGCCGTCGCGGGTAGGGCGTCGTTGGTCCAGTATTGATACTTGTTGGCGGCGGGATGGTTGATCACGCCGGCGATGTGGCCGCTGCCAGCCATGATAAAGGTGACGGGCCCTCCGAACAGTTTTGCCCCGCGATAGACGCTGCGGTATGGCGCGATGTGATCGTCTTTGCTCGACTGGATATAGACCGGGGTCTGGATCTTTTTCATGTCGAGCTTGACCCCACCCAGGGTCATGGCACCGGCGGCGAGGGCGTTATCCTTGTAGAAATTGCGCAGGTAGGCGAGGTGCAGCGCCTTGGGCATGCGGGTTTGGTCGCTGTTCCAGTACAGCAGGTCGAACGGTCGCGGCTCTTTGCCCATCAGATAGTTGGAGACGTAGAACGACCAGATCAGGTCATTGCTGCGCAGCACGTTGAAGGTGTCGGCCATGGAGCGGCCCGGCAGGAACCCGCCGGCAGTGTCCATCTGCTTTTCCAGGTCTTCCAGCCAGGCATCGTCGGTGAACAGCTTCAGGTCGCCTGCCTCGGCGAAATCGGACTGTGCGGCGAAGAAGGTTGCGCTGGCGATGCGGTCGTCGCCCTTGGCTGCGAGGTAGGCCAGGGCGCAGGCCAGTAGAGTGCCCCCGATGCAATAGCCGACCGTGTTCACGGTCTTGACGCCGCACTGTTTCATCACCTGGTCGGTGGCGTCGATAATGCCTTCGAGCAGGTAGTTGTCGAAGGTCTTTTTGGCCAGGCTGGCGCCTGGGTTGACCCAGGAGGCGACGAACACGGTGAACCCTTGCGCGGTCAACCAACGGATCATGGAGTTTTCGGGGCGCAGGTCGAGGATGTAGTATTTGTTGATCCAGGGCGGAAAGATCAGCAGCGGGATCTCATGCACCTGGTCGGTGCTCGGCGCGAACTGAAGCAGCTGAAGTAGGTCGTTCTGATAGACAACCTTGCCCGGCGCGGTGGCGACATTGCGCCCCACCTCGAACTGATCCATGTCGGTCTGCCGGATAGCCAGCTTGCCGCCACCGCGCTCCATATCGGCGGCAAAGTTCTCCACGCCTTTCAGTAGGCTCTCACCCTTGCTCTCGATCATGGACCGCAGTGCCGCCGGGTTGGACATCAGGAAATTGGAGGGCGAGAAGGCGTCGGTCAGCAGCTTGGTGTACATCTCGACCCGTCGCTTATCGGCCGGATCTGCCACCTGTGTCTCGGAGACCAGGGTGTTCAGCCAATTGCTGCTGAGCAGGTAGGACTGTTTCATCATGTCGAACATCGGGTTGCTCGACCATTCCGGGTCTCTGAAGCGCCGGTCGCCTTTTTCCGGTTCGACAACGGGCACGACCGGCTCGCCTGGGCCGAGGCGAGCGGCGGTATTGCGCCAAAGTTCCATATAGCTGGAGAAAAGCTGGGCCTGGGCCCGCATAACGCGGTCTGGCTGAGCCGCCAGGGCCCCCATAACCTCTGTAATGGCGGGACCAACGTGGAACGGGTCGATATTCAGTGCCGATGGTCGGTCGGCGGCGCGCAAGGCGGCCTCGGCAATCGCGCCCTGAGCGGTGACGGCAGCGCGGGCCAGGTTGGCCGAGAGGGCTTCGAGGGACTCGCGCTGTTCGGGGGTGATCAGTTGCAGGATATCCGTCGATGCCTGGGCAGGCGATGGCGGGGCAGAGTTGGGGGCCTTGTGCGCCTTTTGGGCAACCTTAGCGGCGGGTTTTTTGGCGGCGGTCTTCCCAGGCGTGTTGCCGTTGGCCGCTTTGCTATCCCTTGGGGGTGTACGGGCCATGTCGTGCTCCTACTTCCGCCGAAGCGCCTGATGACATAAGATCCTAGGTGCGATGATCAATGAAGACAAAAATCGCCGAAATCTGACGCTGGCAGCGGTATGGCTTCCGCTTGCCCTGGCGGGGTGCGCCAGTGCCGCGCCGGAACCCTATCCGACGTTTGTTGAAATTCCGTCGGTCCAGGGCGATGTGCGTAGCCCTGCCGAATGGCGCCGGGATATCGGTGCCGTCAGGGCCGCTGGTGTGAATCTGGCGTTCGAGACCGCGCCCAACACCTTCACGCTTAATGATACCGAAGCCTTTGCTGCAAGCAAACGCGCCCAGGCCAGCAAGGGGGGCGCAGCCCCCAATGAAGTCACCGGCTGCGCCCAGGCCGATGCCTTTGCAAATGCCGCCCGCGGCCGAGCTTTGACGCCTCCGTCCACGCGCTAGTCGCCCGGCGGAGGCCAAACATCCCTAAACCGGCTTGGCTGGACACCTTTGCGCCTCTATCCATGACCAACGCTTGCCGCAGCGGGCCAAAGCTTTCTAGGTTATGCGCGTTCGGGCGGCAGATCCGCATACACTTCCGCCTTACGCACCTAGGCGCAATGAGCACACATCACATGACTCCCGATTTTCACCGCATCCGCCGCCTGCCGCCCTACGTTTTCGAAGAGGTGAACAAGCTCAAGGCCGGTCTGCGCGCCAAGGGTATC
>Ga0114974_10002082_pt1 | contig 15505 bp, 14 predicted proteins | sample S_130206_EF_Meta_FD_87318 | JGI IMG/M metagenome (GOLD analysis project Ga0114974, IMG submission 87318) | Freshwater microbial communities from Lake Simoncouche, Canada to study carbon cycling - S_130206_EF_MetaG | ecosystem: Environmental > Aquatic > Freshwater > Lake | place: Lake...
CTGGCATCGCCGTGCTGGTAGCGTTTCTGTTGCTCAAACTTGAACCGGTGGAGGCTTAATGGCCGTGCGAAAGACCTGGCTGATCACCGGCTGCTCGGCGGGCTTCGGCCGCGCTATGGCCGAAGTGCTGCTTGAGCGCGGCGACAATGTGGTGGCGACCGCGCGCAGGCTGGAACTTCTCGCGCCGCTCGCAGCAGCCTACCCAGAACGCGCCATTCCCCTGCGGCTCGATGTTACCCGGCCCGCCGAAGTGGCCGAGGCCGTTGCCGCCACGCGCGCCCGGTTCGGGCAGATCGATGGCCTCGTCAACAATGCCGGGGCAGGCAATTTCGGTCTTGTCGAGGATGGTACGCTCGAATCCGCACGGGGCATGATGGAAGTGCACTATTTCGGCGTGCTGGAACTGATCAAGGCAGTGCTGCCGGAAATGCACGCGCGCCGCTCGGGAGCCATTATCAATGTAGGCTCGGTAGCGGGGCAGATCGGCTTCCCCGGGATCAGCCACTATTGCGCCTCGAAATTCGCTCTGTCGGGCCTTACCGAAAGCCTTGCCGCGGAAGTGCGCGCCTTGGGCATCAAGGTGGTGCTCGCCGAACTCGGCCCGTTTGCCACCGATTTCACTGCATCGATGCAGATGACGATTCCCGCCTCGCCCGACTATGACCTTGCCGCCATGTCAAAGATCGCGGGCAATTCGCACTGGAGCCCGGGCGCAGACCCGCGCGCCGGGGCGAGAGCGCTGCTGGCGGCGCTGGAGAGCTCGGAGCCACCGGTGCGGATCGTGCTGGGGCCGGAAGGGCTGGAAGTCGCCGATCTGCATGATGGGCGGCGGCAGGCCGCGCGCGAGAAGTGGCGCGAGACGGGGATGCTGACGGATTTCGACTGAACTTATACGAGACGCACCCCCGGATAGTCGCCAATGATGATGCTCTCCATATCGCCGTAGCCGGAATTAGTGCCCTCACTGATCCGCAGCGGACGGTCGCGGATCTGCCAGCGGTAGTTTTCGGCGGCCTTTTCAGGGTTGTTGACATCGTCGACGCATTCGCCGTCGAGGAAGTTTTCGCCCTTGAAGCTGCCGTGGATCTGGCCCTTCCAGGCGCCATACATGCCGGGCAGCAGGCGGAACCCCATTTCGGGATTGATCGCCTCGATCTCGAAAACGCGCTCAACAGTCTGCTTGCCCTTCCCCGCCAGGATCGCCGTGACCCGGCCTTTCATCGCGCCCTTGTCAGACGCACGATAGTCGATCTCTGGATAGAGCTGGAGGATCGGGATCTGCCTGCCGTCGCTATCGTTGATATAGCCGCTGAAGAAATCAGGCGGGCCTTCGCCGCCGAAATCGCGGAAATAATAGGCGAGATCGTAGCTGGTGCCGTCAGGCCGGTCGATCTTCGAGACCAGCCAGTTGAAGTGATAACCCTTGCCGCTCTTGTCACTGCTGGTCGCGCCGACGCTGGCGGGAACCAGATCAGTGGGATCAAGCCCGACATGTTCGCGCACACCCCATGAGCGATCGCGGAAGCCAAACCATTCGTCGGGGTTCACTTCGTGGCGCACGCCCTCGATCTCGATCCAGCCCGAAACGGTTCCCGGCTGGTGAAAACGGATGACATCGGAAGCGGTGCGCCCGGTGTGGACAACGACATCGCGGTTTTCGAAGAAGGCGGGCATGGTGGCATGGAAGGTCAGCTCAAAACACAGAGGCTGCGCAGTGTTTTCGGCGAGCGTGATGCGGATCGCCTGCATCGGCTCCACCACTTCATACTTGAGCGGGCCGACTTCCATGTCGTCAAAGCGCGGGCTCAGCACCCGGCTGGCGCGCACGGTGCGCTGCTGGGTGCCGATCTGCACCCCGGCAAAGCCATCGAGAACATCACGATTGGCATATTTGCCGAGGCCAAAGCTCGCCTGAAGCTGCCCATCCTTGCGCATCAGCGCGAACCAGGCCTTCTCGGTCCAGGCCCGGTCTGGCGTGGCGACCGCGGCATGGGTGTTGACGATCTGGTGGTTGAACCATTCGTCGGCATTGATCAGCGGGGCAATGGAGGGGATCATGCTATTCCTTTCAGCCTCAGAACCCGCCACCATCGAGCATGGCCCGCATGACGCCGAGATAATATTCGCGGCTCTTGGCAAAAATCGCGAGCTTGGGATCCTGGCTGCGGCCGGTCTTGTACATGTTGCTGCCCTCGGCGATGATTGCGCACAATTTGCCCATCTGCGCTGTTTCATGCCAGTGGACGCCTTCTGCGGAGCGGCCGGAAACTTCGCACCACAGCGCAATCACTTCATCGCGCCCCAGCATTCCGGGCTGGCGCTGCGGGGTTGCCGTGCCGTGATAGCCGTTGTCGAAAGCGTAAAGCAGATAGCCAAGGTCAGCCAGCGGCTCACCATTCAGCGCCATTTCGAAATCGAGCATCGCGCTGATCTGGCCATTATGCCACAACAGGTTCGAAAGCTTGGTGTCGCCGTGGACCACGGAGGGTGGCCCGCTGCGCGGTGCGGGCTTTCCTAGCAGACGGTCATAAAGTTCGACCAGTTCGGGGCAATCGGCGGCCTTGCCGAATACCTGCCACGTGCGGGCATCGTCTTCAGGCGAGACAGGATCACCAAGGTAGGGCAGCGGCGCGAGCCTTGCGAGGCCTGCGAAGGCCGAAACCCATTCGCGACAATAGCGGCCTCGCTCCGCATCGCTCGCCCCGGTGAACCAGTCCTGCAAGTCGGTATCGTGGATAGCTTCGCCGGGCAGGCGCTCCATGGCAAAGAACGGCGCGCCAAGCAAAGCCGGGTCCTCGCAGATATAGGCAATGCCCGGCACTTTCGGACCGCCGGGAACCAGCCCCAACTCCTTATATATCCGGGCCTGACCAATGACGTCATGCCCATCGAGCATCGCTCCTGCCTGTGGCGGCAGGCGCAGGATTAGGTCGGCGCCTTCGATCAGATAAGTGTCATTGGAAAAGCCGGTGGTGAGCGGCACCACCGCTGTAATGCGATCCCCGCCCGGCAGCACGCCGCGCAGCACTTCCTTCATCGTGCCAACGTCCGGTCTCATGCCGCGTATTTCACCCGCAAGGCCTTCTTGTCAGGCTTGCCGATGGCAGTGACCGGAATGGCATCGACAAATTCAACGCTCTTGGGAGCCTGCACCGCGCCCTTGCGCGCGCGGACCGCAGCGATGATGTCCTCTGCGGAAATGCTCGCGCCCGGCTCCAGCACGACCACGGCCTTGACCGTCTCGCCCCATTTGGGGTCGGGAATGCCGATCACCGCAGCCTGGCGCACGCCTTCCTGCTCGACGATCACGTCCTCGACCTCGCGGGCATAGACATTGAAGCCGCCTGTGATGATCATGTCCTTCTTGCGGTCGACGATACGGAGGAAGCCGTCAGTACTGCGAATGGCGACATCGCCGGTGTGCAGCCAATCACCATGGAAGGCCTCGGCAGTTTCCTGTGGCTTGTTGAGGTATCCTGCCATCAATAAGGGCCCGCGCACGCAAATTTCGCCAGGCGTGCCATCGGGAACCTCGTTCATGTCGTCATCCATCAGCGCGACCCGCACCATCGAGGTGGGCCTCCCGCAGCTGGCGAGGCGCTCGAGGTTGTCGGGATCGTGCTCGTCGCGGCGCATGACAGTGACCGACATCGGCGCTTCGGCCTGACCATAGAACTGGAAGAAGATCTTGCCGAACTTGCCGATGGCATCGCGCAAGCGCTGTGCCGGGAAGGCCGAGGCGCCGTAGAAGATCACTTCAAGGCTGCTGAGATCAAATTCGCCGAAGCGCGGGTGGTCCATCATCGCTATGACCATGGTCGGCACCATCAGCACCGAGGTGATCTTGTATTGCTCGATCATCTGCATGGCCGCCACGACTTCAAACGCGGGCATGACCACCATGTAGCCGCCCTTGAGCAGGATCGACGTGAGCACGGCGGCGCCCGAATGGCTGAGCGGGGCGCAGATCAGGTGGCGGATTTCATCAGGCCATTCCCATTCCATCTGCTGGATCAGCGCCGAGGTGAAAGCAGATTGCTGCGAGCACATGATGCCCTTGGGCTTACCGGTTGTGCCGCCCGAATAGGCGATGCGGAATACGTCGTCTGGTTTGGAAGGTTTCGTCGCCAAAGGCTTGGGGGTAAAGGCCATACTGGCCTTGACGATATCCTGCCCTGTCTCGCCAGTGCCCATGGCGAGGAAGTTGGTCAGCTGCGGCGCGCGCTCCTTCAGCTGCTTGGCCACACCTTCATAGATTTCGGCATCATAGACCAGCGTATCGATATTGGCGTCTTCGATGACATAGAGATAGTCCTCGACCGCGCCCATCGGGTGTAGCGTGGTCAGCACCACATCAGCGAGGCCAAGCCCGCTGTTGGCATAGATCACTTCGACCCGGTTCTTGGCAAGCATGGCGGCGCGTTGCGGCTTGGGATCGAGGCTTTCGATCAACTGCTGGAACCGGCTGATATTATCGCGCATCTCACGCGCGGTAATGACCTGGCCAGTGTCACTAATCAGCACGGTGCGATCCAGATCACGTGACAGCGCGTGAACTGTCATGTCGGCGCTGGTGATGTGCTGGTGCAGCAGTTCGCTCATATTCTTATCTCCCGACCGTTTCCGGCGCCACCAGGCTGCCGACGCCGTGGAACAGCTGGTTGGCGATAATCGCGTAGTGGATTTCGGACGAGCCTTCGGCAATGCATTTCGCCTTGGCATCGCGCATATAGCGGTTGACGCCCGTCACATCCATAATTCCGCTCGCACCCCACAGATTCAGCAGCTTGGAACAAATTTCGAAAGCGGTTTCACCGATCCAAGCCTTGCAGACATTGCCCATCACCGGATCGAGCGCGCCGCGATCAAAGGCGGCGGCATTTGAGTAGAGCAAAGCGCGCATGGCGGTCAGCTTGGCGTGGCTTTCCGCCATCCAGTAGGCGATGGGCTGAAGCTCGGACATACCCTTGCCATAGAGGCGGCGTTCCTTGACCTGCTCCAGCGTCTTGTCGAACATCCCCTGCGCGCAGCCGAGCGAAGTGGCGGCGTGGCTGAGCACATTGGCGGTGTTGGCCGCACGGTGCATCACTCCGCCATTTAGCACGTCGCCCAGAATTCCATCGGCCTCGATGCGGACATTGTTGAAGCTGATCGGCCCGGTATTGGTGCCGCGCCAGCCGAGCTTGTGCTCATAGGGCAACACTACCATGCCCTCTGCTTCCTGCTCGACGATGATGCAACCGTAGCCTTCCTTGCCCTCGTGATTCTTTGTCTTGCACATCACGAGATAAGTCTTGGCGGCGGACTGGGTGCAGAACAGCTTGGCGCCGTCGAGCCGGTAGCCGTTGCCTTCGGGCTCAAGTTTGGTGAGATGCGCGGCGATATTTGCGGCGCCGGCGGGTTCGCTTTGCGAATAGGCGATCAGGCGCTCGCCCGAGGCCGACTTGGGCAGGATGCGGCGCTTCTGTTCCTCGGTGCCGAGGATTTCCACGGTCTTGGGACAAAGCACCATCTGCACCGTCAGCGCGCCTGCGAAGGCCGGGCTGGCCTTGGCGATTTCCTCGGCAACCAGGCAGACCGAGACCAGATCGACGCCTGAACCGCCGTATTCAGGCGAAATATAGAGCCCGAACAGCCCGAATTCCGCCGCCTTCGCGATCAGGCTGTCAGGCGTGCGTTCCTCACGGTCAATCTGCACCGCGAGCGGTTCGACTTCCTTGCGGGCAAAGGTTGCGGCCATATCGCGCAGTGCGCGCTGGTCGTCGGTCAGCCAATCGAGCATCAGTCCCTCCTAATCGATTATTGTTCTACAGCCGGCGTGCGAGATATGCCGCCTCGTGAATGGCGTTGCCATAGGACCGTGGGCTGCGGGCATCGCCAAGGACCTGTACTGCAATGCCGCTGCCTTGCAGCGCCTGCGACAGCGGATCATACGCAACGCGGCCCGGCGCAAGCACCAGTGCAGCGCAGGCTATAGCTTCTTGCGCCCCGTCCTTGCTAACCGTAACCGTACCGGGCGCGACGCTCAACAACCCTAGACCCTGCTCGCTCGCCAGCCCGGCCTGTCCGGCCCAGCGCATCACCCAGCCCATCCGTGAGCCAAGATATGCCGCCGGGACCAGCTTCTCCGCCGGATCGAGCAGACGGACCTTGCGGCCCTGCTGCGCCAGATCGAGCGCCAGTTCGATCCCCTCGCCCGCGCCCCAGATCACAACTTCGCCATCGGGCAAAGCCGCGCCCTGCAAGACCTGATCGAGCGTCAAGGCGAAGCCGGATTCCAGTGCTGCACTCAATCCCGCAACCTCGGGCAAGGCTGCGCGCGCACCGGTGGCGACAACCACGACATCGGGACGTTCGGCCAGCACCAGATCCGCCGTCACTTCGACACCCAGCCGGACCGCGACACCCTCTTTCTCGATCATCCGCCGGTGATACTGCGGCTGGTAGGCGATCTGTTCCATGTTACGCAGGGTCTGGTAGTTGCCCGCCCAACCCATCACGCCGCCCAGCACCTGACCTTTCTCGTATAGCGTCACCTGGTGCCCGGCTGCATGCGCCGCCAGCGCATATTCCATGCCGCCCGAGCCGCCGCCGACCACCATCACCTTGCGGACCCGTGGGGTCTTGAGGATGCGGTAGTCCCTATCACGCCCGAAGGCAGCGTTCTGCGCCGATCCGGCGATGCCCTTGGCGAAGATGTTGCCAGTCATCAGCGAGGCGCCGGTACGGGTGCTCTTGCGTATCTCGTCCTCGCGGCCTTCGGCAATCTTGCGCGGGAAGTCTGGGTCGTCGAGCGACTGGCGACAGCTCGCATAGAAATCCGCCGCGCCCTCGCCGATCATCTCGCGCATCTGCTGCGGCGTGTTGACGTTGCACGAGCCCATCAGCGGCATGTCGATATTCTTGGCCTTCAGCCCGGCGCGCAATTGCCGGACGCTGGGCAGGGTCACCAGATTGGGCACATAGAAGCCGCCGCCGGTGAACTCGCCCGAACTGATCTCGGGATGGCGGCTCTTGCCGGGTATCATCGAGCCGAAAGTCGCATCGATCGCATCGACGCCAAGCGCATGCAGGCGCGGCGCATAGTGCTCGACGAAATAGTCGATGTCGGCACCGCCAATCAGGTTCTCGTCGCAGACCATGCGCGGAATCAGCGGGTAATCCTTGCCGCAAAGCTCCTGCGTGCGCTGCAGGATCTGTTCGCAGAACAGGAAATGGTCGGCATATTCGTCGTTGCGGCCCTGGTTTTCCAGCAGCGACAGCATCGCGTGCGGCAGCGAGCCATGACAGAAGTGGAACGAGACATAGTCATAGCCTGCCTCGCGGCTGCGCCGGGCGGCCTGGGCATAGGATTCGACCAACTCCTCCAAGGTCTCGGTCGTGACGACGCCTGGCTCCTTATTACCGATCGCATACTTGCCGCTGGGGCCCCAGGCTACGGTATCGGGAATCCAGCCCTTGCCGGGCTCGAGCGGAAAGGTTGCGCCGACACCGGGGATAAGGCCGCCATAGAACAGCTGGATGCCAGCCAGGGCATCGTTGTGATGGATCACCTCGACAAGCTCGCGCTGTGAAATGATGTAGGTATCGTCATAGAAGCCGAGCATGCGCTCGTTGATCAGGCCGTCCCAGCGCACGCAGGTCGCACCCACGCAGACCGCACCGAATCCGCCTTCAGCCAGGGCTTCATAGGCGCCGACGGCCTGGCGCGTAACATAACCGCGATCATCCGACATGTTCATTGTCGTCGGCGCATGGACCATGCGGTTCTTGAATTTCAGCCGGGCGGTCTGGAATGGCTGCAGCAGGCTGTCGGTCACGAAAAACTCCCGGGGTCTGGCGCAAGGGAATGCATGGTAATGGCGCCTAATGACATTCAGGCTGTGCATTTCAAGACCCGATCTTGGCGGCTCTGTCAAGTCTTGCGCAAGGGCCAGGCAGGCTTCAACGGGCACACCGGAATTTTGCTTCCGCAACAGTCGATAATGTCCTAGCAGCGTGTCATATATTCGAGGGCACCCATGATGGATCTTGCAAAGCGCCGGCAATCACCGACCGGACTTTTCTCGCGGAAACCGGCGAGCAAACCGAAGAGCAAGCGTAAACCCAAAAATCAAGCCGGGCGGCCGACCGCGACGGAACTGGAGCGCCGCAAGGGGCTGGTGATGGATGTCGCCACCGATCTGTTCGTCAGCCAAGGCTATGCCGCAACCTCGCTGGTAGCTATTGCCAAGGGCGCGGGCGTTGCCACGCGCACGCTTTATCAGCACTTCGGCGATAAGGAGGCAATCTTCCGCGAGGTGATCTTTGCCCGTGACCAGGGCGCGGCGCTGGAGCAGCCCAAGGTCCAGCCGGGTGATACCTTGTTCACCGCTCTGATGCGCGGCGGCTACTACGCCTATCAGGTAACCTACCGCGAGCGCTCGATCGGGCTGATGCGGCTGATGATCGCCGAGAGCAACCGCTTCCCGGACTTCATGCAATCGGTAGCTACTTCGATTTTCGGACGGTTTCGCCGCAATGTCGAAAAGCTGTTTGAAGGCATGGAGGCTGCCGGGCTTGTCCCGGCAGGCAACCATGCGCGCTCAGCCGAGCTGTTTTCCGATCTCGTGCTCGGCAGCCATCCGATCATGACCTACACCAATTGGAACGCCGAGCCGCCAACCGAAGATGATCTGACCGACCGCGTCATGCTGTTCATTCGCGGCGCGTTCGATGCAGATGTTGTGGCAGGCGCCAAGACGAAACTGGCCAAGCTGCCTGACTAACCGCCCGCCACGCGCAGCTTTCTGCGGGCGATGATGTTGGGCTGGCCAGTATGGGCGGTGATCCCGCCGTCGGCCGCGACGATCGATCCGGTCATGTAGGAAGCATCGTCCGAGGCGAGGAACGCGGCGACCGCGGCCATTTCCTCCGGACGCGCCGGGCGCCCCATCGGGATGCGATCCATCCAGTGGGCGCGGTCTTCGGCACGCTCCAGCCCGCCCGCGCTCATCGCGGTATCGACCAGGCCCGGGCACAGCGCATTGACCCGGATGCCGTGGCTCGCGCATTCGAGCGCTAGGCTGCGAGTGAAGTTCACAACGGCCCCTTTGGAGGCATTGTAGGCCCCCATACCGAAATCGCCCAGCAGCCCGGAGATCGAAGCAATGTTGACGATCGCGCCGCCGCCCTGCTCGCGCATCACCGGAATCGCAGCGCGGCAGAACAGGAAGATGGCGCGGATGTTGATAGCGAAGACCTGATCCCACAGGTCTTCCGACATGTCCGGCGTTTCGCCGTAGGCGCCCATGCCGGCATTGTTGAACAGTAGATCGAGCCGCCCCCAGTGATCCTGCGCGGCGGCTACGGCTGCGGCAACGGCAGCCGCCTGAGTCGCGTCAGTTTCGATGAAGCGGATGGAATCAGATGTGGCGGCAGGCGGCGTGCGGTCGGCGATCAGCACATTGGCGCCCTCACCCGCCAACCGCGCTGCAATCGCCGCGCCGATGCCATTGGAGCCGCCGGTTACCAGCGCCACTTTTCCTGCAAATCTGCTCAATGCCCTGCTCCCATTCAAACTTTCGATGCCGCTTTGCTTGGGCGGCAATTTGCTACCTGCGGCGAAACTTGGCAAATGTGCCAAATTCGTCAATGCTCTTGTGCATTATCTTTATTGGAACGCGAAAGAATGAGCGACTCACTGACAAGCGACATCAAGGCCGCCGAGGCCGGGCGCTGCGCCGCCATGGTGGCGAACGATCCCGCGGCACTGGCAAATGTGCTTGATGACCGGCTGCAATTCCACCACGCCACTGGCGCAGTGGACGACAAAGCGGCCTTCCTCGCCAAAATGGCGGCGGGGCGGATTGTCTATCAGGGCATTGCCTGGTCAGAGGAAAAAGTACTGGCGCTGGGCGAGGACTGCGCGCTGCTGACCGGCCGGATGACGACTGACGTGAAAGTCGAAGGCACTGCGAAGCAGCTCAACAACCGGGTGATGACGGTCTGGTCACGCTGGGGCAGCGCATGGCACCTGCTGGCCTTCCAGTCGACGCCGCTCGCCACCTGACCTCCCATGCACCCGCAAATCTCGATCAACACTCTGTGCCTGCCTGCGGCCTCGCTTGGCGAACACGCCGAAGCCGTCGCCCGGCTCGGTGCGCGGGCCTTCAGCCCGGTCGTGGCGGCTGTGATCGAAAACGGCGTGCCCGAAACCGCCCGGCTGGTGCGCGATTCCGGGCTGGAGGTGGCGACAATAACCCACTTGTCGTTCGGCTTTGCCACACCTGAAGCAACCGCAGAGGCCCGCCATCGCCTGCTGCGTAGCATCGATATTGCCGCCCAGATCGGCGCGCAAAGTGTGATCATGACAACAGGCGGGCGCGGCGATCTGAGCTGGGGCGAGGCTGCCGAGGCCTTCGCCGCAGCCATGGCACCCTGCGCCGAAGTGGCCCGCAAGACCGGTATCAAGATCGGCATCGAGGGCACATCGCACCTTTATGCCGACGTTTCGATCGCGCATCGGCTTTTGGACACCGCAAAACTCGCCCGCATGGCTGGCATTTCGGTGATGCTCGATACTTTTGCCTGCTGGTTCGATTCGGATATCGAAGTGGCGATCGCCGAGGCCGGGCCACTGATCGGCCTCGTCCAGGTCAGCGACTATGTTTGTGGCGATCGCGGTCTGCCTTGCCGGGCGGTGCCGGGCGACGGGGCCAGCAGGCTGGACAGAATGATCCCCGCCATCGCCGCCACCGGCTTCACTGGCTATTATGATCTCGAAGTGATCGGGCCCCGGCTTGCAGCCGAAGGCGTCGAAGCGGGCCTACGCCGCGCTGCCGAATTTGTCGGCGCGCTGCTGGAGAGGAAGGATTGATATGACGAGCGACGTGAGGCTGGCATTCGATGCGCAGAACCATCTGGGCGAAACCCCGGTCTGGTCCGAAAGGGATCAGGCGCTGTGGTGGGTCAATTGCGAAGAGCCGCCCGAACTGCATCGCTGGTCGCCCACAACTGGCGCGCACCACACGTGGCCGATGCCGCAGCGGATCGGCGGCTTCGCCGAGAAGGCGAGCGGCGGGATGCTGGTGGCACTGGCCGACGGGATCTATGATTTCGATATAGAGAGCGGCGCGCTGACCATGCGTGCCCCTTCCCCCCTGCCGCCACAGGTCAAGCTCCACGAGAGCGCTGTCGACCGGCAGGGTCGCTTCTGGATCGGCGGCTATGACCATGATTTCCCCGCCAATCGCGCGGCGGACGGGGCCAAATATTTCCGGCTCGATGGCAACACACTGGTGCCGGTGATCGAGGGCCTTGCCGTGGCCAATGGCTTCGCTTTCAGCCCGGATGGCCGCACGCTTTATGCCGCTGACGCTCCCAAACGAAAGGTCGATGCCTGGGATCTCGATGCGGCGACCGGCAATGTCTCGAATCGTCGCAACTTCATCGCGCTGGTCGAGGGCGAAGGTTTTGTCGATGGCGCAGCAGTGGATACCGAGGGCGGCTATTGGCTTGCCAATGTCGGCGCCGGGCGGCTGCGCCGCTACCTTCCCGATGGCACGCTCGAGCGAATTATAGAACTGCCCTTCTCCAACCCGACCAAGCCAGTATTCGGCGGGCCTGGTCTGGCTACGCTGTTTGTCACATCGACGAAGCTGGAAATGCAGTGCTTTATGACGCCCACCGCCCCCAACGGCGCAATCTATGCGCTTGAGCCGGGCTTTTGCGGCGTGCCCGAGGTTCTTGTCGCAGCCTGAACATCCTCCTTGCGGACATCATCGCAATAATAAACATAGGCTGTTGCATTTAATCAGTGCGCAGTTATCAGAACTTGAATGAGGAATGCCCGCATGGTGGTGCATTCCCCTGCAAAATGTTTGAGGATTCAGGACCGGATGTATCTCGCCCCTGACGGAGAAGAAGCGGAAATTGCCGCCGCCGCCAGTGACTTTCTGGCCGGCGCCATGCCGATCGATCGGCTGCACAGCGCCGGTTCGGCGGATATGTCGGCTGAGCTGCGCGCGCTGATGGGCGAGATGGGCTGGTTCGCGCTCGCTGTGCCAGAAGACAAGGGCGGCAGCGGGCTCTCGCCGGTGGAACATGCGCTGTTTTTCCGCGAAGCCGGGCGCCAGTGCGCACCTGTCGACTTGCTTGCCCAGAGCCTCGCAGCCAATCTGACTCAGGATGCGGGCCTGCGCGCCGCGCTGAATTCGGGCGAAGTCGGCGTCGGCCTGCTGGTGGCCGATGGCGATCAGTTCCGCCTGCTGGGCAGCGGCGACGCGGCCTGGGGCCTGCTTGTCACCGATGACCACGCGGCGCTCTATCCTATAGCCGGGATTGCCCTGACCCCCCGCCCCTCGCTCGACCCGGCCAATTCGATGCGCCTGCTGGGCGCGCTGCCCGAGGCCGCGCACCTGGCGCAAGGAGACCAGATCGGTCAGCTCGGCCAGCTGGGCGCCGCCGCCATGTTGGTTGGCCTTGCCGAAGCCGCGCTCGATCTGATTGTCGACTATGCCAAGGTGCGTGAGACCTTTGGGCGCAAGATCGGCTCATGGCAGGCGGTGCGCCACACCTGCGCCGATATGGCCGTGCGCGTCGAGGCCGCCCGCTCGCAGCTTTGGTATGCGGCGGCGGCGATGAAGGAACTCCGGGGAGACGCAGCAGCCCATCTCGATGCCGCCAAGCATCTCGCGAATCAGGCGGCTGTTGCCAACGCAGACAGCAACATCCAGCTGCACGGCGGCATCGGCGTGACTGACGAACATAACGCCCACTTGCTGCTCAAACATGCGATGCTGCTCTCGCGCCTGTTCGGCGGCAAGCGCAGCCTGCTTGGTCGCCTGCTCCACGCAGAGCTGGAAGACTGATATGGACCTGCACTTTTCCGAGGCCGATCACGACTTTCGCGCCCGCGCCCGCGCCTGGCTTGCCGCCAATGTGCCGAGTGAAGTGCGCCCGGCGCATGGACCCGAAGCGGCGCAGTTCGATCGCGACTGGCAGCGCAAACTGTTCGATCATGGCTGGGCCGGGGTAGCCTGGCCGAGCGACTATGGCGGGCTTGGCCTATCCGGCCTGCAACAGGTCATCTGGTATGAAGAGCTCGCCCGCGCCCGCGCGCCGCATCATATCAACACCATGTATATCGGCCTGATGCATGCCGGGCCGACAGTCATCGCGCGCGGCACCGAAGAGCAGAAGGCCTTTCACCTGCCGCGTATCCTGAACGGCGAGGCGATCTGGTGCCAGGGCTTTTCCGAGCCCAATGCCGGTTCCGACCTCGCCTCGCTGAAAACACGCGGGCGCATCGAGGGCGACCACCTTGTCGTCAACGGCGCCAAGATGTGGACCACCGACGCCCAGCATGCCGACTATCAGGAACTGCTGATCCGCACCGGTGAGGACGGACTGCGCCACAAGGGACTGACCTGGGCAATCTGCGACATGAAAGCCGCAGGCATCGACATCAAGCCGATCCGCACCATGCTGGGCGACGAGCATGTCAACATGGTGTTCTACGACGATGTCCGCATTCCGCTGAGCAATGTGGTCGGCGAAGTCGATCAGGGCTGGTCGACGGCCATGGCGACCCTGTCGTTCGAACGCGGGCTCGGCTTCATCGGCGATCAGTTGGAGCTCTATGAGCGGGTGAACCGCGCCATCGATCTGGCCGGCAAGACCCGGCTTGAGGATGGCCGCCTCGTGCTTGAGGACGATGGCATTGCCCAGCGCCTGTCATCAATCAAGGCCGATTGCATCGCCATCCGCGCGATGACGCTCGCCGACATTGCTGAGACAGACCGCACCGGCATGCCCGGCCCCAAGGGCTCGATGATGAAGCTGATGGTCACCTCGACCCACAAGGCGCTGAGCGAAGTGGTAGGGGAAATCCTGGGCTGGAGCTTCATGGAATTCGACGGCGACCGAACCGCCCACCCCTGGACCTATGACTATCTGTGGAGCTGGGTGTTCTCCATTTCGGGCGGCACCAGCGAAATCCAGCGCGAGATCACAGCCGACCGGGTGCTGGAACTGCCGAGGTCAAGGTGATGGATGCGCGCCCTTTGCGTCTCGGCGTGGCTGGCGCCAATCCCGAGCGCGGCTGGTTCCGCGATGCCCATTTCCCGGCTTTGCAGACCTTGCCCGGACTCGCGGTTTACGCCGTCTCGGCGCGGACGCTGGAGATCGCTGATGCGGCAGCGGCAGCGTTCGGCGCGGCGAGGGCCTATGACGATTCGCTCGCCATGGCCCGCGATCCGGATGTCGACATTGTCGTGGTCACGGTCAAAGTGCCCGAACACCGCGCGATTGTGCTTGCGGCGCTGGCAGCTGGCAAACATGTCTATTGCGAGTGGCCGCTGGGCCGCGATCTCGCCGAGGCCGAGGAAATGGCGGCGACGGCGCGTGCGGCGGGTGTGCATGCTGTCACCGGCCTGCAAGGCGCCAATGCACCGGCCGTTCGCCATGCCGCAGCGCTGGTGCGCGAAGGCGTGATCGGTCGCCCGCTCAATCTGCGCGTGGTCTCCTCGACCGCCGGCTGGGGCACCACGGCTCCGCCACACTATGCCTACCTGCAGGACAAGCGGAACGGCGCGACGCTGGCGACCATTGCGGGAGGGCATACCCTTGCCATGGTCGAGGCAGTTGCAGGCGCGATCACCGAAGTCTCGGCCCGTTGCAGCATACTGCAGGATTCCGTGACGCTGGCTGGCAGCGACGAAAGTGTCGCGCGGACCTGCGCCGATCACATGCTGATCGTGGCCAAGCACGAAAGCGGCTGCGTCTCGAGCGTCGAGATCCTGGGCGGGGCAAACATTCCGCTGCGCTTCGAACTACGCGGGACCGAGGGCTCGCTCGAGATCAATGGCCATCATCCCGGCGGCTATCAATGCAGCGCGCTTACGGTATCCACGACCCCCGCACAGACTGTGCCGCTCGGCACCGACCAGTCCGGACTTTCCGGCAATCCGGTCAATGTCGCGCTGCTCTATGCGCGGCTGGAACAGGATATCCGCAGCGGCTCCCGCACTGCACCAGATTTTGACAGGGCCGTAGCGCTGACTCACTTGCTTGACGCCATCGATGCGTCATCGGATGAGGGCAAAACGATAAAGGTGAGACGATGACCTGGAAGACCCGCACCGATCCCAGCGGCTGGCAAACCCGCTGGTCCGATGAGTTTGCCGCCAAGTGGCGCGCCGAGGGCCACTGGACCGATCCGACCTTGCGCGATTTCGCGGCGCAGCGTTGTGCCGAAGATCCGGACAAGGTCATGCTGATCGAAGGCGACAACCGCCTGACACGCGGCGCCTGCCGCGATCAGGCCTTGCGGCTCGCCGCCTGGTTCATGGCACGCGGTCTCAAGCCCGGCGATGTCATTTCATTCCAGCTACCCAACTGGAACGAGGTTTCCGTGATCGCGCTCGCGGCGCGGATGGCTGGCCTCGTCATCAATCCGATCCCGCCGATCTACCGCGAAAGCGAGCTCGGCTATATCCTCGCCGATTGCGGTTCGAAGCTTATC
>Ga0114974_10002085_pt1 | contig 15484 bp, 7 predicted proteins | sample S_130206_EF_Meta_FD_87318 | JGI IMG/M metagenome (GOLD analysis project Ga0114974, IMG submission 87318) | Freshwater microbial communities from Lake Simoncouche, Canada to study carbon cycling - S_130206_EF_MetaG | ecosystem: Environmental > Aquatic > Freshwater > Lake | place: Lake...
CGGAGAGGGCAATTAGACGAAGCAGTGGAGAACCTTCCGGCTTGGACGAGATGCCCATGCTGCGAGGATTATCTATGTCTGATCCATATGAGTCATGCCCACGATTGCGATTGCCCTCCGCTGGAGGAGTGGTCGAACGACCCCTATACGGAGAGGGCTGGTGGGCGACTGGCCCCAGCATTCTCAGGGTGGCTGCAAGGGTTCCCGGAAGAGTGGATCAGTTAAGGGCTTTTGGGAACGCTGTAGTCCCCCAAGTTGCCCAATGGATTGGAGAAAGGATCATAGATGCAGATAACTACTGATTTAAAGGATAAATTTTGAACTATTGGATACTAATTCCGATTCTAATCGCGCAGCAGTTTAGCGGAGTCCTTGTTAACCGAGCCGTAAACAGCAATAGTATTTTGTACGGAGCGATTAGCTCGATTGTCTCGAATATCACATATTTTGTCGGCCAGATCATTATGGTCAATCAGTTTATGGGGATTATCCGAGAGGGCAATACTGAACATGCTGCCGCCCTAGGCGCGGTATACGTCACAACTATGACATTGACTACATCCTTCTCGCAGTGGGCGTGTATGCGGTGGTTTGAAAAGAGGAAAAAATGATATACGCCAAGGTAATCGCGGACTCGATAAGCGGTGTCCACGGAAACCGCCTGACAACCCTGGAAGTTAACATGCACAGGTTTGTTCTTTCAGAACTAAACACGCACAGGGCAATGTCACGCAATTCTGCCAGCTCTCGGGCAATACCAGTCCGTAAGATGATCGATATGGTCCGCACTAATCCAGCAATTCCAATTGAGTTTGGATCCGCTAAGAAAGGAATGCAGGCCGGACCCCCCATCGAAGGTAAAGACGCCGATACGGCTAGAGGGATATGGGTAGACGCATCTGAATGCGCTTGCTCACACGCTGAAGAGTTATTGGGCCTTGGTGTTCATAAACAAGTAGTCAATCGAATTCTGGAGCCATTCCTATGGCACCGGGCTATCATATCTGCCACGGAGTGGAACAACTTCTTCCAGCAACGCCGTAGCCCCCTCGCCCAGCCGGAGATCCGTGCCCTTGCCGACGCTATCCATGACGCAATATCGGCTAGCGTTCCAACGACGGCCAGTTTCCTTGAGTGGCATATGCCGTACATCACCGAAGAAGATCGAGAAGAACTCAGTCTGGATAATGCAAGGAAGGTATCCGCTGCGCGATGCGCTCGTGTGTCTTATTTAAACCATGAAGGGAAAAGAGATACCAAAGCTGACATTGCTTTATTCGATAAACTATCCACAGCCAATCCACCGCACTGGTCTCCACTAGAGCATGTAGCTTGCCCGTACAGCCCAGCAACCGAAAGGAATTTTGATGGCTGGACGCAGTTGCGCTGGTTCTACGAGAAAAAAGTAGTTCACTTCCTTGATCCATTGAGGTAATCATGAGCCAACACGACCCGGTAAACAGACCGTTTCACTACACTCAAGGCCCACTTGAGGTTATCGAAATTATTGAAATGTATGGTTTCTGCGAAGATTTCCGCTTGGGAAACTGCGTTAAGTATCTATTCCGACACAAGCTCAAGGGTAGTGATTTGGAAGATCTAAAGAAAGCTCGCTGGTATTTGGATCGCTATATTTCTAGCAAAGAATCCCAAGTGGCAGTGGTAGCATAGTAGTTCTGCTAAAAATATGACATATCAGCTTCCGACAACATATCAGCAATTTATTGCTACCAGTCGCTACAGTAGATGGCGCGAAGACCTTGGCCGAAGGGAGAACTGGGAGGAGACGGTAGATCGCTACTTTAACTTCTTCAGTCAGCGGCTTGCTGGAGCCAACAAGCTAACAGAAGAAATGCAAAAAGACCTCGCCGAGTGTCGAGAGGCGGTCTTAAAGCTGGAGGTCTTGCCGTCCATGCGAGCGTTAATGACGGCTGGAAAAGCTCTAGATCGCGATGAGGTAGCTGGATTCAACTGCGCCTATGTAGCCGTTGACCACCCACACGCCTTTGATGAAATCATGTACGTCCTCACATGCGGGACCGGCGTAGGGTTCAGCGTTGAGGGGGAGGACGTCGCCAAGCTCCCGGAGATTCCTTCTGAGTTTCACTCCACAGAAACTTCGATCATGGTTGCCGACTCCAAGATTGGTTGGGCCACTTCTTATCGTGAATTGGTTTCCATGCTTTACGCTGGCAAGATTCCAAAATGGGATATCTCTAAGGTCCGTCCCGCTGGCGCTAGATTAAAGACCTTCGGCGGTCGGGCTAGTGGCCCCGACCCTCTCGTTCGTCTTTTTGCGTTTACGGTCAAGATATTTACCGGTGCCGCTGGCCGTAAGTTAAGGCCGATTGAGTGTCATGATATCGTGTGCAAGATTGCGGAAATCGTAGTAGTCGGAGGAGTGAGGAGATCTGCGTTGCTGGGATTGTCCGATCTTTCAGATTCGGAAATTCGCCACTGTAAGTCTGGCAACTGGTGGGATAATAATGTCCAGCGAGCGCTAGCAAATAACAGCGCTGTCTATACTTCCAAGCCCAACATCGGCCAGTTCATGGAGGAGTGGCTCTCTCTATACAGGTCTGGGTCCGGCGAGAGGGGAATCTTTAATCGGTATGTGGCACAGCGGTATATCTCCGAACTCCCAAACCGTGATAGCAATCACAAATTCGGAGCCAACCCCTGCCTCGAAATCCTTTTGCGCTCTGCTCAGTTCTGCAATCTGTCTAGCGTACAGATATCGCCTGATGATACGGCGGATACCCTTAAAAAGAAGGTGAAGATCGCCACTATCCTTGGAACTCTTCAGTCCTCTCTGACCAACTTTCGATACTTGCGGAAGATCTGGAAGCGAAACTCCGAAGAGGAGAGCCTGCTTGGAGTTTCTTTTTCTGGTATTTGCGATAACGCATTTATGAGCGATCATGGATCGGATGCCCTGAAACAAGTCCTAACGGATTTGCGAGAGTACGCAAGAAAAGTCAACGAGGATTGGGCGTCAAGGATCGGGGTAAATCCCTCCGCTGCAATTACGTGCATTAAACCCGAAGGATGCCGACCGATTGATGCAATAACCGTAACAGATAAAGGAATCCTTACGCTGGAAGAGTTCCTCGAACTGTCCAATCATGAGATCGGAGATGATTGGTCTGACATGGAGAGTCCTGTTTCTGTGTGTCAACACGTCGGGCCGCAACCACCTCAAGAGAATAACACTGCTCTAGTTGGAAAGACTTACGCAAATGGATCCTCTGAAGTTCTTGAGATCACCATGAACTACGGGCAAACGGTACGTTCCACCCCTAATCATAAATGGTTCGTAGAGAAAGAACATATTAGGACAAATAAGATCCTCGTAATGAACCAATGGGTCGAAGCTAAAGACATCAAGCCCGGATATGTCCTAGCGGTTAATTCAAAAGCTTATCGCGGCGAGGTTTCTTACAAGTTCAAGTCGATCAACAAGTACCATATATCGACCCAGGGCGATGTTCAAGACATCAAGCAACCTCTGGAGATGGACGAAGATCTAGCTTGGCTCTTGGGTTATCTGTGGGGCGATGGCTCTATGTCGCCCAATAAGTATAGGCTGCGCTGGGTTGATGCTGGCACTGATAATCTCGGAAAGATAAAGCGAATTCTGGAAGAGAAGTTTGGTATCCAGGCCGAGATTAAATCTTGCAATGGAAAGAGAGCCTATACGCTAGAGGTTGGGTCTAAACTACTGTGGCATTGGCTGATCAAGAACCACGTATGGAAGTACATGGAAGACGGGGGGATCGACATGATTCCTCGGTGCGTTCGTCACTCGTCTTGGAAGCATATCGTAGCTTTCTTTGCTGGCTTGATCGACGCCGATGGACACGCTACCACTGATCCAAGCGGGATTGGAATTGCCACCTGGACTACCGCCGACGAAAGACTTGCCAAGAACATTCAGTCCATACTGTACTCTTGTGGTATCAGTATGGGTCGGTCCCTTAACTCTCGCGGCAAAAATCATCAAGCAGAGAAAAAGATGTTCTTGTGTTGCATCGCATCTGGGTGCAGCCATGATGCCGTTGATGTATTGCTTCTGAATTCAAACAAGATGCAAGCGGTTGGATGCAAAGAGTGGCGGATGTACAGCGAGCCAAAATTGATCGTAGGGAAAGTCAAATCCGTTGAGCCGGTCGGAGTTATGCCTACTTTCGATATCCAAGTATGGGGTGATCCTTGGTACTGGGATGGAGCTTTCAAGTCTCACAACACAACAAGTCAATTAGCTGATCGCGCCAGCGGCATTCATCCCCGCTATAGCCAATACTACATCCGCACCGTTCGGGCTGATAAGAAAGACCCGCTGGCAATGCTCATGAAGGACTCCGGTTTCCCAGTCGAAGACGACGCAACAAAGCCTGACTCTACCTACGTCTTTAGTTTTCCGGTAAAGTGCCCGGAAAGTTCAAAGATGCGGGACGACATGACGGCCATTGACCAGCTTGAGCTGTGGCTCGTCTACAAGAAGTACTGGGCAGACCATACTGTATCTTGCACGATCTACGTCCGTGAGAGCGAGTGGGTCGACGTAGCAGCTTGGGTCTATAAGCACTTCGACGATATCTCTGGTCTCAGCTTCTTGCCGCACTCCAACCACGTCTACAAACAGGCTCCGTATACGGAATGCACAAAGGAGCAGTACGAGGCCGCTCTGGTGAATATGCCGAAAGACATTGACTGGAAGGCCTTGTCTCGTTACGAAAAAAGCGACGAGACTATTGGCTCCCAAGAGCTTTCGTGCAGCGGAAACTCTTGCGAGCTGATCTAATCTGTTAATCAATAAAAAAGGGGGCGACGCAGATTTAACGCGCCGCCCCCTTTTTACTTAACTCAAGCTTACTTTGAGTTCTTCATCTGTTCGGTAAGCCACGCAATGGCGGCATCTCGCCCTTGTGTGTCTAGGATATTACCCATCTTGAAGAAAGGGTTCTCGTCGATTTCTTCCTGGGATAGCGGGGTATCGTCAGGCTGAAGTTCCTCGAAAGCCACGGGGGTGGGATCGTTTTCAGTTGGAGGTGGTTGTGTTTTATTTTGTTGTTCCATAGATTCATTACTCGTTATCACTTATCGAAAATAAACGGGATCGAACTCTCGATCTCCGCAGGCAAATCAGAAGGGTCTTCGTCTGGCGTGTCAATAGAAACAAAGTTATCTCGGGTTAAAGGAATCTCATTCTTTATCATCCATTCGACTAATGGTGACTGCCTAGCGGCTAAGGCTAGATCGTCTACGTTAATTTTTATACCAGACTGAAGTATTGCTTTTTCTAAAACTTCTTTATTGAATCTCATTACTTTTCCTTTTTTGCTTTTCCGGTCGGCTTTGTACTCAGCCAGTCTGGCTCATTAAACCCTTTAGATAGAGTGTATATCTCTTCTCGGACTTTGTCTATGCCTTGAGATGGATCGTTTTCAAATTTCAACCAAGCATTAATTACTGCATTCTTGGTTGCGTCTGACTTCACGGAGAATAGCAGGCGAGCGGCCTCCCATGTTATGGACTGCATCTCTCTAGGCAGGATCTTGCTATCTGCCGTGCTTCTCCTGGCCGATGCTTCGCGGACCGCATCCGCATATAAGCCATAAGAACCCTTCGTTCCCGTGATGGTAGAGTCTGGCGTTGAAAAGTTCTGTTCAACCTCAGTAGACTTCTGGCTCACTACTTGCAATAGGCCAGCGCCAACAGCGTGAGTATCCACAGTAACGTGACCTAGTTCCGATCTTGGACTGAGTATGTTGTTGTAGAAATTACGGACTTTATGAGCCGTCCCAAGTTTGTCACTAATATTTTCTTGACTACCATTTTCAAGGATAGATATTGCCTTTGCTATCGTATCATATGATTGCCAAGCGTACTTCGCCGGTTGTCCATTGTTATTTAACTTAGGCCCAGCGTACTCTCCTTCTGGGGTGATGATTCTGAGCTGCCTTGCACGACTTACGTCCTCATCGTAGGCTCTAATCCAGATAGCCTTATCTAAGTCACTACCTAACTTATTAAATGACTTTCCGCGAATCCTATTAATTGCTTCAACGACATTCACATCCACTCTCTTTCTAGAGCCTTCACGTTTTGAAAACTCTCTATTCAAGAACTGATCCATTTCGCCACTCCACTTCAGTGAATCGCGTTTAGAATATAGATCCATGGCTGTTTCGGCCATTTCAGCATTCTCGAACCAATCTTTTCCTGGCGACAGTACAGCCAAGACCCCAGACGCCTGATCTATTGATAACTTATGCCTATCCGACATACCGGCAGCTATTTTATTAGCGCCTTCATACCATAGCCTAGCTCGCTCGTTCCATTCCTTGGGGAGTTTATCATACAGCCATAGCAGATTATCCGTCATGCGTTCCATTACCTGCCGCGCTGCTTCCTCTGAATCTTTTGACAAATTCAATCCAGATAGACCGGCATAGATTCCGCGAGATTGAAATATTTCGTTCTTATCGCCTTTACTTAGTCCATCTATCGACATCAAGGATTTTAGTGGATCTTTTGATTCAAACGCGCTATATATCTGCTTTTTGATTGATCCGGGGTATTTTTTTTCATCAAGAAGCCGGTTAAGGCTTGAGTCTTTTTTGGGCGACTTCTCTCGCCTCATTTTGATCACTATTTTATCTAGTGTTTTCCTGTCCATCGCGATTGCGTCAAATCCTATCGTCAGGATATTGTCAATTGAATTCTCTGTGCTTTTTACAGACGAAGGAACTCGGGTAGATACCTCCATCCTATTCTCCTCAGTAATTGGATGGGATATGGGGAAAGCCATTTGTACGACAGGAGCGACCTCAGACTTAGCCGAACGTCTGGGTATGGGCGCAGTTGAAAGCATTGCGTCCGGGATTGCGTTTGAACTTGACCCGCTCTTTCCTGCCGCTCCGCCGGACAGCTCCGCTGGCCCTGAATTAACTATACTTAATCCGGGCTTTTTGAATCGTTCCGCTCTCGATACGGAGTCTTTATCTACTGCCAAAATATAAGGACGGACCAAGGTATAGACAGAAGCCAATTCCTCTGTCGTCATGCCGCTCTTTACGAAATAATCATAGTCTCCGCTAACGAAATGAGCCGTGAATTCATTAATGGCTAGATAAACATTAGTACGGGCCTCTGTGTATCCTTTTCTAAATAGTAATGCTTGAAATTTCTTGAAATTAGGATCTGCTGATATCTTATTGGCATCAGATCGCGGTATTTGATAAATTACGGAGCTTGTTTCGGCGTGTATGTTTTCATGACGGAAAGCATCGAGCAAATCTGAAACTGAAGACGCTTTCTTGGCGGTCTTGGATCTAGGTATAGATTTAAGCGCCTCATAAGAACCTGGGTTAACTTCTAATTTGCGCAACTTTGAGTCGACGACAATAATCGTAAAGCTTCCTTTTCTTGAGTTCGACTTTATCTCTTTTAGTTGTCTTTCAAACTCTCTTATTCTGTCATACTCAGTTCCATTCTTTGATTTTGAAGACATGTAAGACGCATACGCCATAGCTTCGTCAACTCTCGAAACATGCATTCCGGCTATCGAGAAATTCTTTTTATTTTTATATCCAAGCATCGGCAGGATGAACCTTAGGGTTTTTTCATTTACCCACAGGACCGGCTCTCGGTCCGTACGCAGCTTAAGGGCCATGAGTTCCCCGTTTTTTCGGTACTGCGGCGTCTTTGGCTCAATGTACTTAGTGATGATTTTTGGAGATTCGGAAGACGTGTTATCCGACGTGGCCTCCGGCGTTGCTACTGGCTGTGCATCTACGGATGCCGGAGTATCTGGCTGGGCCGATGACGGGGCGGCGGGCGCGGCTGCTTCTTTTCCGGGTACAGTTGGTTGATCAGCGATAGGCGGAGGGGGATTCGTGGTAGTAGTTGTTCTTGGTGGTGGGGTTTCTTTGACAAGACGATCTTTTACAAACTGAACAACACCACCGGGCTGCGGGCCTTCTTGCTGTACTGTGTCGAGGTATTCCAAAACAAGCGGCTTTACTTGTCTTTCAAACCCTGGGCGGTTGTTTTTTACTTCAGGAGTATCTGCCAAGGATTCGGCGATTCTATACTCCAACATCGAAAAATTAATGCCAAGTCCTTCCGCTACATACCTAGGTACGGGCTTTCCGTCAAGGATCGCATCTATTACTATGTCTGCATGATCGCCCAAGCGGTTGATTACTGAAGCGTATCGTGGACTGTATGGATTAATGTCCGTCCTCTTGGACAATTCGTCTGTAGACATCTGCCACAGTTCTTTCCCGGTAACGGATGACCGTTCTTTTAGCTGACTTTTGATTTTCTCCGTATTTAGCTTATCAGCGTTTATTCCCATCACTAAGGCGACAGGGTTTCCGTCCTTAAATGCGACGTAATGGAGATTTTTTTCGATCCCCCAACTGTCAGGATTGACTGCTTTCATGACATAGCGATAGTACTCGCCAGAGATGGAGCCTCCGTCTGACATGATTACTTTTTCGCCATGCTTAAACTTCCCCGGTTTGCTCGGGTCTTTTACTTCGGTGTCCTCGAATGCAATTGGCTCTACTTGCTTAACTCCTAAGGTAAATGGCCCTGGAAGTATCTTCGCTAGCTTTAGGTCTTTTTCATTCGTTAACTCTGGCTTCCATTCGCTTGGTGGATTGCCTTTAACTAAAACATGTCCGTTGCTGTACCAAGATTCGCCCTTGTAGGTAGTCTTGACGCCTCTCTCCGTCTCAAATTTGCTTTCTGGATCTCGATAAAGACTAACCTTCTTCTTTGATAGCTCTTCTATTGGGCTGAACTTAAGGATCTCTTCTTCGTTCCGTATCTGGTCATCGGACGGCTGTACTTGCTGGGTAGTTGGCTGCTTTGTATCTACCGGTGGAGGCGCGGTGTTTGGAGTATTTTCGGTAGTGCCTTTCCCTTTTGGCGCTACGGCACCTGGGGTATCTGGCTGCGCTACTCCAGTAGGGCCAGCCTCAGATGGCACTGTCGGGACCGGAGCTACTGGAGTGCTGGGAGCTGCCGGTACAGAAGGACTGGTAGCTGGCTTATTTTCTAATGTTGCGGCAAACTCCTTGATCGTAAATGGCTCAATAATAATCTCGCTTTCGGAGCGCTTGGGGCTTTTCTGAGCAATATCTTTTACCGCCTTGTGGTAATTCAGAAGAACAGAGCGAGCATTTTCTTCTGAGATATTTAGATCTTTGGCAATGCGAGAAACTTCAATCTTGAAATTTTCTACGATTCCTGCTCGATCAGCAGCGCTCAGCTTATCATTAGAATTTAGGCCATTATATTTCGCAACGGCGCTAAAAAACGATTTGTCCCGTGCGTCCTTGAAGAAGACAGTCACTCGATCATTCGATCCACGGTTAATGAATATACGGCGGTCGGGAGGAGGCGATTTCTGCGTCGGCTCAGCGCCGGTTGGCGCTGGTGGAGCGGGGTTGACCGGAGTTGGAGCAGGGGCTTCAATTTTAATTGATGCGGGAGGAGCCGACTCTGTCGGTTCAACCGGTTTAACTTCTGGCTTGATTGGCGTGACGGGAGGTACTTTTGTTCTGGGCTCAGGTGCGGCGGGGGTGCTTTCACGCGCCATGCGTGAAATATAGTAATCGGCCTCAGATTTGGATGCTGTTTTTTGGTCACTCCATTTTGAAGTAACTACGCCGCTTTTATCCATCGACCCTATGGCGTAAGAAGGATTTTCCTCTGTTCCCTTGTTGTAAACTCCGTATGGGTAGAACTCAGTTGAAAGTGCTTGATATTTCTTTGGGTTTGCGACTTCTTTGGCAAACTCAGTAAGAGAAGGGGCGTCGGTGGCGGAGGAAGATCCTCCATCAAGTAAAGCCGCTTCCTTTACATTGCCATTCACTGCTGACCTGTAGTCCGAAAGGATTTCTCGGATTCTCTTTCTATCGGTTACGCCGGTAGCTTTTGATATTGCGTTAATAATAGCTTCGGATTTAGCTTTTTCCTGTCCGATTTGTCCTTTAAGGAATATCGAATCGCTGAAACCGTAAGCGTCTCGGTCGACTGAATTATTAAACGTAATACGGACTTTCTTATTGACCGATTCACCTTTAGATTCATCCCAGACCGGGTAAGAAGATTCCCCAAATACTTTTTCCTCGGATGTATCTTCTTTTTTTACGTCTTTAGGCTTTGGGACTTCCGTTACGGCGGGCACTGCCGGAGCAGTAGGCGAGGGGGTAGTTGGCTTTGGCGCTGGGGCTACTGGAGCTGGCGGTTCTGGTGCAACGGTAGTTGTCGGAGGAGCGGCAGGCGCTGGAGCGGGAGATGGCTGTGCCTCTAATGGAGGCGGAGGTTGGGTGACGGACGTGGGAGTCACGGCACCCGGAGGTGCATCGGTTTCTCCCGTGGCAGTGACCGGAGACTCGACTTCAATGGCAGGAGCAGGGCGGTCGATGAACTTTTCAAATGCTTCTTTTGGATTAGCCGCTTCAATCGGGACGGACGATTCGCCGTCCTTTTTTAGTACATTGAAAATCTTTGGATTAGATTTATCAGGGAATACAACAAATGTCCCGACTCCTTCAGCCTCAAAGATCGAATCGACCCCAGGCTCGTAATCCACGTCTGGCATCATGTCTTTTGGCGGGACACTGGTAATGTCCTTTACTGTTACGCCATTAGGAGTAGAGAACGTGGCTGGTGTGGTTGCCTCAGCGGGAGCGGCAGGTTGTCCCGCAGCGGGAGGAGTCAGCGGTACTTCAGTAGCAGGAGGGGCGGCGCCGGGGGCGGATGGTTCCTCGGTAACCACGGGAGCGGCGGGGGTATCTGGAGCAGCGGGAGCCTCTTCTTCCGGTTGGGTGATCGGTGGCTCGGCAGCGACTTCACCGGCGTCAACAGATGGCTTAACATTCTTAGTTATGTGATCGTCGAGGATCGCCCTTTTCTTTATCAAGGAATCGAGCTTATCGTTTGCTAGCTTTACCTTGCTCTTGCTGACGGACTTGTACTTGCTTAGTTTTTCGACATCGGCCTTGGCTTTTTCGATATCGCTAAGTATCTTCCCGTAGTAGTTCTCTGGATCTTGCTCGAAAAGATCTATGATAGATTCTTGCTTTGCTTTGGTGGCAGGCGTAGCAGCAGGGGTGACCGCTTTTGCTGCTGGCTTTGCTGCTGATTCCGTAACGGTGGCTTCCCCTTGTGTTCCGAGGAACCCACTTACCGCATCCGCTGCGTCCTTGAATTCTCTTGATGGATCTTGCTCTAAGAACTCCTTGACCTTGCCGGGATTTACCCCGGCCCTGCGAAAACGCGCTCTTCCGACCGCAGTGCCAAGGGCCTTAGTCAGGAAGTCAAGAATGACGCCAACTTCGCCACCTGTCTTAAACGCTGTAGCCAGATTATCCCCGAGGTTTTCAGGCTTTCTTCCTCCATAGGTTGTCTCAATGACGTTCTGCCCTAATTCAGCAAATAATTCCTGAACACCTTCTTCAAAGCCTTGTACTCCTGCTGATTTAACCCTCGTCTTTAGTGACGGAAAAATTGCTGAGATTAAATCTTTAGCTGATACATTCTTTGCAACAGCGCCAGCGGCCTTCATCCCCCTGAATAATCTAGCAAACGGCAGTCCCTCAGAGGCTCCGATTATACCAGCGGAAAGAATAAGGCCAGCCTCCTGTGCGTCGGTTAACTTTATCCCGCTTTCGTCTTTTCGGCGGCGGGCTTCCTCAATGGCTCCAAGCGTACCGTAAGTAGCAGCCCCCACTGGTCCTCCAGTGAGAAGGAATGGAACTGCGGATCCAAGTGCGCCAAATAAATCACTAGCGGCACCAGGAACCGGCTTGGGCATTGATTTGGCTAGTTTTTCATCTTCTTTGCGAAGGTTCTCACGTTCCGATAGCGTGCTTGTCCTGATTGGAGTAGGGTTAAAATCAGGCGGAAGAAAACCCTCTACCCCCATATCTGCTTGCCTGGGGATTACGCCATACGCGCCTCGCACTATTCCGGTAACGGTATTTAAAGCTCCACCAGTGAAAGCTCGCCAAGCGTTAAGGGCGTTACTAGGGAGATCAATAAAGGCTTTAGTAAATGAGCCTGGGCCCTCTACCTCCTCAATTTTAACCGACGGACCTTTTGGATCGTAGGCTGGGTAAACATTACTGCCCTTGCCGTCGTAAGAGCCGCCCTGCTTGGTTGCAGGCGGAGCGGGTGTCTTTTTCAGATCTGTCTTATCTACTGAGTTGGACTCTTTCTTGACGCTCTTGAGTTCCTCTTTCTTTTCTGCGACCCTTCCATCTACAACCCTAGGCTTTGGCGGCGGGGCGGTGGTTCTGGTTGATACTGCCGCAGGCTCCGAGGAAGGGCTACGGTCTTTATAGGATAGGCCGGATACTTTATCTAATGCCTCTGCGCCCTGATAATCAATGAGGGACCCAGGTGGCTCAATCAATGAAGCAAACGGAGTATCTTCAAGAGTGGATCCTTCGGGCTGGATCAGTGGCTGGCTAGGAAGCGATTCAGAAGCAAGGGTCGGTGGCTCGACAGAAGTTGGCTGTTCGACCGGAGCCTCTTCTTCTTCGGCGGATTCTTCCGGGGCCGGAGCCGCCTTTACGGATTTACGGATCTCTACCGTTTTCGTGGAAGCAGTTTTTGCCTTCTCCGCAGGAGGGGGCTGCGTGGTTATCGACTTAAGTATGTCATCAAGGTCATATTTCTCGCCCATCTCGGCTTTGCCGCGAATATTGAAGATGGCCTGCTTTACCTGTTTGGGGACGCCGTCGACACCGCCAATAGCTTCAAACGGTTTAGGATCACTAAACGCACTAGTGAGAGCAGCTTTAGTTTTAGCATCATACGGAAGCTTGTCTATATATGGTGCAATTTTAGGTAGGTCGGCCATGTGTGATCCTTGCTAGTATGTTCGTTTGAAATAATCTTGCTGAGCTTTGGCCGGAGACGGCTTTGGTACTACCCTGACATTTTTTTGTTCTAGCAGTGACTGCATACTGGGGAGAGTCGTAACACCTTGCTCCGGTGGCTGGGCGGTCTTATCCGCAATATATCCCTTCGATGCCATTACGGGGACAGACGACCTTTCAACGGAAAGTATTTTTCGGCCTCCGATAATTGGAATCGGAACTCCTCGAACAGTAGGAGGAATAGTGGCTTGAAACGGGGACGGAGAGGCAATGGAGCCCAAGAACTTGGATACAGTTGGGGCAAATCTAGGATTTGTTAAACTGCGAAAACCAGTAGCCATTTGAGACGGCGTAAACGGTGATCCATGAATAGCTTGGGCGGTTGCAATAGCAGTAGCCATCGGATTGAATGTACTGGTAGCGGCCTGCGCTTCGGACGCTCTTCGAGCGCCCCATCCGGCCTGACTGATGTCGGCATCCATCTTTGCTACAAAACCAGCCTCGCGATACGTTAACGGCCTATTAACTCCCGGAACATACACATCCCATGGATTCATGCTCTTTACTGCTTTACCAGCAGGATCATTAGGTATGCTGGCCTCGACGGCTTGAAATGTTTTCCTTGCATCGTCAAAACCTGTTTGCTGCGCCTTCCTGAGGGAATCTGCGAAAATATTCTTGACTGCTTTATCGACAGTTTTTTCTGGGTCTAATAGCTTACTTTCGTACCATTTTTTTAGGACCTTATTGAACTTCTCTTTCCATTGCTCGGCTTCTGTGAAAGTAAGATTTCTTGGCTTTCCTGTATTCTGAAATACTGGATCCCCTAAAACATCTTCAGCTTGTTTGAAAATAAGATTACCATTTACGTCTTTAGCCTGCTCGTAGATCGTCTCAAATTTTTTCTGTCCACTTGGATCAACAGCTTGCTTGTAAATAGGCTTTCCGGTAACTGGATCTGTTTTATTCACATAAATAGGGTTTCCTTCTGGTGAATAGTCTCCAATCAAAAGATTCCCTTGGGCGTCCCTAGCTTTCTCGATAACAGGTTTTCCGCTTTGATCTAGCTCGAATACTGGCTGCTGCCTTCCGGTTGAGATAGGGTTACCGCTTGCATCTTTAGCTAAGACCGGAACACTTTTACCAAAGGCATCTTTTGCGTTTACTGGAATCGGTTTTCCACTTGCGTCAAGTTTCAACTCTTTGGGGAGGGTAACTTCAATATCAGCTCTTATTGAATCTAATCTGTTTCTAAAAGACTGAGATACTTGTTCTTTTTTAAGGGCAAGAAAGGCTTCGTCAAGTGGTGCCCTGTAATCAACCATCTGAGCAGCATCTTCGGGGATAAGCTTTCTTTTAATTAATTCAGAATTAAGAATATCGGCGTCAGTAGACGCATTCTTCATTGAGCCTACTGTCTCCATAAACCGCTTGTCATTTTTTTCAACACCTACTGAATCAAAAGTACTCTCCGTGTCCTGTAATCGAGTTGTAGCTTTTTGATGATATTCAATAGCTCCTTTGTCGCTTTGATTGAAGCCGTCAATCATTTTAAGGGCCTTCTTTGCGAAATAAGTACTGAGTGGCCTTGCTGCTGCGGCAACTACCCTTGCGGTACCTGTAATTCCTTCACCTATAACTGATCCCCAAAAGGCATCCTCAAGGGCTCGACTTTTATCTCCAGTTAAGCTAAAAGACTGCAATGCGTTCAGTGCGTAATCAAGCGGGGCCCTCGTTGCTGTTCCTCCTTTCTGCGCGTATTCAAGAGTAGGGATGATAAATTTGGAAACAAATGGCGTATTAGCTACAGAAGGGGGCAGCTTAGACACTAAGCTTGCTATAGCGCCTGACCCGCCTTTTGCTAAAGCGCCCCTTGTGTAGTACATCTGAATAGCTGGCCCAAGTACAGAGGCGATCTCGCCTGCTGGGGTATCTGACGAAGCGCCGATAGATTTAAGCGTCGCTGGCTTAAAAGTACTATCCTTGAATTTAACCGAAGTGATATCCCCTTGTTTTTGATATGCCTTAATTACAGAACTGATTGGCGTATCACCTACCCCAAAACCCTCGCTTTCCAGGTAATCCCTAAAATCTTTATCGGCATTTGGCCCCTCAAATACTTTCCCTTTTTTGGTTACTACTCTTTCAAGCTCTTGTCCTTCCACTACCCTGGGCATGCCCATCATCCCAAAGCCTGGGACTATAAAAGGAGCCAGTTTAACCTTTTCGGGATCTATTCCAACCAATTGAGCGACTTGCCCAGGTATGGCAAGAGCGCCGGTCTTCACGGTATCAGCTACAAGCTGTCCAAGTGCTCCTGGCAATTCTTTTGCAGGCGTCTTCAAGAAACTTGATACCGTCTCACCTGCGGAACTCACAGCGCCAGAAATCCCTTCGTAAAGTGGTTTTACCATCGACAACGCACTATCAGACCTTGAGGCGTCTTCAGTAGGTTTCTGATTATTAGCTTTAGGTTCCGTAGGAGTAGGAATAGGATCAGTGGGCGCGAATTCAGTTCTTTTTATGTCACCCTGTCTTCGGTATGCTTCGATCACGGGCCCAAGTGGCGCGCCAAG
>Ga0114974_10002086_pt1 | contig 15480 bp, 6 predicted proteins | sample S_130206_EF_Meta_FD_87318 | JGI IMG/M metagenome (GOLD analysis project Ga0114974, IMG submission 87318) | Freshwater microbial communities from Lake Simoncouche, Canada to study carbon cycling - S_130206_EF_MetaG | ecosystem: Environmental > Aquatic > Freshwater > Lake | place: Lake...
CAAAGCCGACTCCAGGGGCAAGTGTCGGCACCCTTGCATACAAGGGATTTGAGAATAGCCATATAGCCACTCATTAAAAACACATAACATGGGTAATATTTTGAATATGCGGATAAATACTTTTTATTAATTTAAATGTTATGTTGCTGTAAAGTAACATCCTTTTTTTGCAAAAAATTATAAATAGTTATAATATTTCAAAACATACCTTGAGCCCAAACCCATGGTTTGTTTTTTTGGATCATCACCTCCATCCAAAAAAGTGGTGCCTCACCTGAGCCTTAAAACCCAGGACAAAATGTGAAGCAATTGCCCAAACATTTGCTTTTACAACATTCAAGCGGGAATTACCTACAAAACCGCTAAATCATGTAGTGCGTAAGCGCTGAGCGATCAGTTGCAAAAATATGTGAGTCCAATGCCACAACGCTTGGCTCACAACATTCACGCGGGAATTACCTACAACCGCTAAATCATGTAGTGCGTAAGCGCTGAGCGATCAGTTGCAAAAATATGTGAGTCCAATGCCACAACACTTGGCTCACAACATTCTCGCGGGAATTACCTACAACCGCTAAATCATGTAGTGCCGATTCAGTTAGAGCAGTTTTTTGAATCGCCAATCCATCAATTTTTTAGCGCTGCGGCGCAAGGAGAAATCTCATGTCCAAATTCCCAGGACAAACAGGCCCAAAATCTCACAAGGGCAAACGTATCTCATCCATGAATGCATTGAAGAGTGGTGTTTTTGCAAGGTCCCCAGTCTTGCCGTTTGAAGACGCAAACGCTCACAGGCGTCACGTCAAATCAATTATTGACAGCTTAGAGCCAGAGAACACGCTTGAGAGAAACTTAGCCGAAGAAATTGCAAATAGCATGTGGAGAGGTACGCGTTTGCAACTCAATGAGATTGTGCAGCAAGACGATATTTTCAACCAACTGACAACAGTCAACTTAGCTCAAATGCTTGGCGTTAATGAAGAGCGAGCTGCAAACGCCCCGCACTATTTAAAGGATATGAAACAAAAGTTTCCCCAAAAGATACGTAATGACTTCAAGCTGGCATACCAACAGTATGAGCACCTCATCGCTAATTCACAGGGGATCAAAAATTACCAAATGGTGTGGTCGGCCTACAAGCGTTTATTCATTTTGCTTGACGAGTGGATGTTCGAGAGGTACGAGCACCCCCTATTTTTATCCACGCGCGCGGGGCTTGAGATGGTGTGGCAGCAAAACCCCAAACAGTTAGAGGAGGTGATTAAGAAATTTTCCTATTTTTTGTGGTGGGCCATTCACTTTGAAGAATTCAAACCCCAAATTCGGCATTGGATGAGTACTTGGTATTTTTTGCATTCGCAGAGTCGAAGTAAGATCTCCAGCATCCAAGAGCAAGCGAGTAAAGAGAGAAAAATTTATCAAAGCTTGATGGATTCTTATATGCGGCTTCGCAAAAATCGGATAGATCATTTTTTGTTTCAAGTTAAGTTTGAAGACACTTGTGAAGAAAATGCTCCAGGCATTGTGGACAAAGCGCGTGCAAATGCATCTTCAAATCCAAACCTAAACCCAACCGCCAAGGCAGAAGCAAAAACAATAGCGGATGCAGTAACGCTGACAAAAACAGAAACAGAAACAGAAACAGAAACAGAAACAGAAACAGAAACGCATTCCGATTCAGATAGGGGCTCAAAAAGCGTTGATACAAAAAACGAAATGCCAGAAACACAAGTTAAATCAATAACTTAATTAAAACCTTGTTCTTTAAAATTAAGTCCAAGGCACGCTGTTCTTTAAAAATTTAATCCCCCTCTTGCGCCAAGTCCTTGACTGTTAAAGGCTTGGCGCGAGCTATTTGAGTGTTGGTGAACCTTTGCTAAACATAGTTAAGCACGTGCACGCTGACATTGTCATATTGGCTCAAATCGGCTTGCTTGAGCGTACTGGTAGCGCAGGAGCGGTGTGCCTATACGCTTGGGTGCACATTAATATGGATTTAAAAGCAGCCTGAGGTTTATTTCGGGCTTGAGTCGGCAAGCCCTCGATGGCCAAGTACACCAGTCAGTCAATCAATACCGCTAATACTTTTTAACTCATCCAAAACCACTTAAACCAACACTTTAAGTTTGAGTTCTAACCAATTGCACTCAAAAATGTAAAGATAACCCTACAATTGACGAATCAATACGAGTGGGGAGTAATCTGATCATGTTTTTAAATATTATATTTGTGGTGATTGTAGCGATTGTGGCATTTGCCGTGCCCGTCTTATTCAACACGCTCACCTCGTCAGATAAAACACGACCATTTTTTCATCAACGTGATGATGATACTTTGGGTAGCGCGCCGCAAAAAGATCTTCAAGAGATTGAATTAACAATCAAAGATTTACCAGCGAACAAACCCGACTTGGTTGAAAAAAATACTCCACGCACGTTTCCAGCTGTTACAGCGCAAATCAATCCCGCACCCCCCACTGCCTTTACTACTCAACTACAAGCCAAGCAAAACTCTTTTGACAATAGTTATTACGAACAGCAACTTCCACAAACACAACTGTTTACACAAAACATCGGTGCTATTGGTGGCAACAAGCAAGCGCCGAGTGATTTAACACCGGTTGCCAAAACGATAGAGTTGCAGTCTGTCGCAGTTCAGCAAAGCAATGAAGCATTTGCAATTATTGAAGCACAAAACTTTGCAAAACAAGACTCGCAAAGACAATATCAATTAGAGCCAACAGTAGGGTTTGGTGTCCCTACCATCAAGCCACGTTTGTTAATAACAGACATCAACATTACCGGATCCAATGCGGCACAACCTCGCCCGTCAGGACTTGGACCCTTTGCCAAACGATTGGCCACCGACTTGGCCAATTTAGCTGCACAACTCAAATCGGATTTGTTTGATAACGCAAGCCTTCAGCAAATATCCACTCAGTTGTTAAGCGACAAGTCAATTGACAAAGCGAGCACAGATCAAAACACTAACAAACTAGACTTAACAAGTCCAGTTATTGGTAATGCGCCCGCAGTGAATGCATCTGAAGTAATCCATTTTTCAACTGCTCCATACACTGCCAAAGATTTGACCCAAGGCGTTGCGCGTTTAAATTTAGATCTTAAACTTGCCAGTGAAACCTTGGCTAATTTCGCTTCACCAGTATTTAAAAATTCTGCGCTCGAGCAATCAACAACACAATCAAAAGTTGATTTAGTGGCTATTGTTCCGCTAAGCAAAGGTGTCAGAAGCGATATTGCAAAGCAAGCGCCCCTTAGTTTTGCAAAAAACAATTCAAAGGATTTGAATTTATCAGTTGCAAAATTACCTGCCAACATCGTTGAGTCACAGCACCGTTCGGCTCCAATGATTGCGTCCATCTCCGATTTGAATTCACAAGTTGTAACAAGTGCTACACAAACGAAGCTGGCTCAACCTAATGAAAAAATTTCATCCGTTGAGCACTCTGTCGTCGTGCTTCAGCCCCAATCAATTAACGCCATCAGTAGCAACCAAGAGTTACAAATGCAAGTCAAGCCCATTGGCTTGGCGAGTACGTCGACGCTTGTTGATGCACCAAAGCCCATGGCTCTTGACACGCTCAATGAGCGTGTTGCTGCATGGGAAGCCAATAATCAAGTGCAGATCAAAGCCGGTGGGTTTGTTGATGTAAAGTCTGCTCAGTTGGAAAGATCTATTGAACCCAGCGTGACATCTTTGTCGATGTCGGGCAGTCCAGCAGATATTCAAGCGCAGCTTTCTCCTATTCAATTGTTAGATACACAGTTGCAAGTTGCAAAGCTCGACTCTGCAAATCTCGTGTTGGAAGAAAAAGCAACGCCACAGCAAAATGCAAATGCGCAATTAAAACTCAATGGCTCAGACGTGTTGTCTGCGCCTTTTGTTGCGCTTCCATCACGTCGAAGTGAACCTGTTGCAAGACCTCAAGCGAGCTCTTTGGTTGCCGCCAATGAGCTTAAAGCTCGAGTTGATCAAATCAAAGCTGAGACTTTGAATGCCCGTGCCAAGTCGCAAGTAAAAGAAGAAGTAAAAGAAGAAGTAAAAGAAGAAGTAAAGGCAGAAACAAAAACTGAAATGGATGTTGCTAAAGCACCTGATGTGGCAGTTGAGCGTTTACAAGATTTGGTAAGTCAACTCAAAACTCAACCTACAGTTGCACGACCTGCTTTAACAGCGCAAGCAACTAAAGCGACAACTACTCAAACACCAGCAACGCAATCAACGGCCCCTGCAGCAGCTGCAAACGCACAAACATCCGTTGCTAACAACACAACAAATGCAAACCAAGACGAAGGCAACTGGACCACCATGCCTTTGTCTGGCGATTTGCCTCCACAAATTGCACAGTTGGGTGAAAACCTCATTGGCAACGTGTTCAAGCAACTCCCCAGCTCCAAAAAAATGGCCAAGTCCATGCCGTTTGATGAGTTCCGTTTGCGCGTCAAGGAAGCCTTAGACAGCAGCCCCGATGTGGCCATTGTGTCCAACATGTATGGCCAATCACAAACAGGTAGATCATTGGCCTTGGCCAATTTGCTCCCACAAGTAACTGGCACATCGGATACAGGCAGAAGACGCGTTGGGCGCGATCCATACACGGGTATTCAAAGCCCTGCTGATGGCCGCCGTGATGGTGGCAATTTTGGTATCACGGTTAGCCAATTGGTGTTTGACTTTGGTGCGGGAATGTTTGGTTTGCGTGCAGGTGAAGCGCGCATGAAGGCCGCGCAAGAGTTGATGAACTCCAAAAAATCTGAGCAAGCTTTAAAAACAGTTAATGCATTCATTGAGCTCGAGCGCGCACGTGATTTGTATCAGTTGGCCAAAGAAAATGCTGCCGCTAGGTTTGAGTTGGTCAAACTTGTGCGTGAGCGCAATGCCTTGGGTGGTGGTACCAAACCCGACGTGATTCGTGCTGAGTCTCGTTATGCCGAAGCCTTGTCTAACATTGCTATGATGAGTTCGCGCGTTAATTCTGCAGAAGCAGCCTATCAAGAATTGTTTGCTTCTAAGCCCACAGGAATTGTTTTGGGCCCTGATCATGAATTTGTAATTGAAGGCTTGAATAAATCCGCAGAGGAATTGGCTGCTACTTATCCCGGACTGCTTCAGTTGGCACGCTTAAAAGATGCGTCCGCGCAAGAAGCCAAAAATGCAATGGCCAAAATGTTCCCAAGTTTTAACTTGGTGTATTCAGCCAACTCTGCTGGCAATTTTACCTCTACACCTTATCCTGCAAGCACCAGCTCATCTGTGGTCTTGCAACTCAACTATCCCCTGTATACAGGTGGTGCAGATACGGCTCGCAAAGAAGACGCCAAACTTAAAGCGCAACAATCTGAGCAAGAATTTCAATCGGGCATGCGTCAGTACGAAAAGTTTCTCACGCAAGGTCAGTCAGATGTGATTAACTATGAAGAGATTGTTAAAACCCGCACCGTTTCGGTTCGCTCAGCCATTGCATCTTTGCGCGCAGTGCGCGAGCAGTTTGCATTTAACAAGGGCAACTTGCTTGACTTGATCACAGCGCAAGAAAGTTTGTATCAAGCAGGGCGCGATTTGATTGATACCAACGCAGAGCGCAACCTAGCGCGTTATCGTTTACTTCACCTCACCTCTGAGCTCAACAAAGTATTTCAACTGGCCGATGCACCCATCAGCATTAAGGACTAAGGGATGGGAATCGACATTACACAGGCGAGCGAAAGAAATAAGTTTGCACCCAAAGACCCGATTGAAATTTGTTTGATCTGGTTGCTTGAGCAGTTGGGTAGGCCCATGTCTGCTGCTGCTTTGCGTGCAAGCGTGGCTCGTTTGCCAGGCCCTTGGAGTATGGAAGAGGCCGTTGAAGCTTTAGAGAGTTTTGGTTTTCGTTGTGCAGCAAAAAATACATCACTGTCTGATTTAGATTCTTTGCATACGCCCGCCTTCCTGATCATGGATGAGGGCAGTATCGTCGCAACTTCTCCCAAAACCGAAGATCATGGGCCGCTTCAACTAGCTCCGAGACGATCGGAGCGCGTGGTTGATTTGAACTTGCGTTTGCTGTCTTCCAATTATTCGGGACAGGCCATTCACATTTCTTCACCCATCAAGATGGTGACCGATTCAAAGACCCACCAAGGTCGATTTGGTCATTGGTTCTTTGGACCGCTTTGGCAATCAAAATTTGTTTATTTTCAAGTGAGCATTGCAGCGTTTCTCACCAATATATTTGCTTTGGCAACGTCTGGCTTTTCAATGATTGTGTATGACCGCGTCATGCCCAATAGCGCGATGGAAACCTTGATTGCATTGTTGGTTGGTGTATTCATTATTTTTGTCAGTGACTTTGTGATTCGAACCATCCGTGCGTATTTTTTGGATGTGGCAGGTGCGCAAGCCGATATTGTGATTGCCGATACTTTATTTGAGCAAATCATTGATATGGAGTTGTCCGCACGGACTGAGCCGATTGGTTCTGTGGCCAATCAACTGCGCGAGTTTGAATCCTTGCGTGATTTCATGACCTCGGCCACTCTCACAACATTGATTGATATTCCTTTTGCTATCCTGTTTATTTTTGTGATTTGGTCTGTGGGTGGTCCATTGGTTTATGTTCCTTTGTTGGCGATACCAGTGATTATTGGTGCGACTCTTGCTGTGCAACCCAGTATTCGCAAACTCACGCAAACCAGTTATGAAGATGGTCAAACCAAGCAATCGGTGGCCATTGAAACACTACAAGGTATTGAGACCATCAAGGCGATTGGTGCAGGCTCGATGATGCGTAAACGTTGGCAAGATGTGATTGCACATCAATCCACCATTGGTCTTAAAACAAGACTCTTGGCGCAGTTTGCATCCAACATGTCTAACTTGGCCAATCAATTTGTTTGGGTGGGTACGGTCACCATGGGCGTTTATTTAACGCAATCGGGCTCAATCGGTTCAGGTGCTATTGTTGCTTGCTCGATGCTGGCTGGTCGTGCTATTGCGCCGATGGCGCAACTCTCGCAATTGCTCACGCGTCTTAATCAAGCCATTGCCAGTTATCGTTCGCTCTCCAAATTGATGATGCAGCCGCGAGAGCATCGCGAACAAGCGGCTTATATCAATAGACCGCAATGGCAGGGAGCTATTGAGTTTAGAGACGTGAGCTTTAATTATCCGGGTCAAACGCAAGGCGGATTGCAAAACATCTCCTTTAAGATTGAAGCTGGTGAGAGCGTGGCTTTAGTTGGCAAGGTGGGCTCTGGCAAAACAACGATTGCAAAACTCTTAGTGGGTTTATACAAGCCCGACACAGGCGCCATCTTGATAGACGGTGTTGATACACGGCAAATTGACCCTGCAGATTTGCGCAGAAACATGGGCGTTGTGATGCAAGAGAGTTGGTTGTTCTCAGGCACTGTGAAACAAAATATTGCAGTGGGTGCGTTCAACCCCACCGATGAAGAAATATTAGAAGCCTCGGAGCTTGGTGGCGTGCATGAATTTATCTCTGTGCATCCTGAAGGCTATGGATTTAAGCTCAAAGAAAAAGGCGAAGGCCTCTCGGGTGGTCAAAAACAAACCATCAATATTGCACGAGCTTTGGTGGGTAAGCCGCCCATCTTGATCATGGACGAGCCAACCAGTGCGATGGACATGGTCAAAGAAAAAACATTGATTGATAATTTCAAAACCAAGTTGCTCAATCAAACTATTTTTGTCATCACTCACCGTACGTCTATTATTGATTTGGCCACGCGCGTTCTTGTGATTGATGCAGGCAAGTTGGTTGCTCAAGGGCCTAAGTCTGATTTCCTTAAAGCCAATGAACAAGCGCAGGCCCAACCTGCACCCACAGCACCCAGGCCTATTAATCCGATGACGCCGCCACAAAGTAATTTAAGCAATCGGGTGGCATGATGTTTAATAACAAAGGTTCTGGCCTCGCCAAGTTATCTAAAAAATCAGGATCTGGTTTTGCGCAAGTGAAGTTGGGCAGCACGATGAAGACGTCCTTCTTTTTGCTCAACAGCATTGTGTTGGTGGTGATTCTTTTGGTTGTTTGGGCTGCTTATTCAGCTGTTGATGAAATCACGCATGCTGAGGGAAGAGTTGTACCTTCTTCAAAGATGCAAATTGTGCAAAACATGGAAGGCGGCATTGTTCAGAGTATCAATGTCAAACAAGGCGACTTGGTTGAAAAAGATGACATCGTCATTAATTTGGTGTCAGCACAATTCACATCGGATTACGCCAGTCGCAATCAACAAGCTTTATCGCTCATGGCCAAAAGAGCTCGCTTAGAGGCCGAGGTTTATGACAAGGCTTTGGTCTTCACACCTGAATTTACCAAGATGGCGCCCTCATCGGTTGCTAATGAGTTGAGCGAGTACAAAAACCGTGCGATGCGCTTGCGCGCCGATCTGTCTGTACTTGAGAGCACTTACAAAAATGCATCTGACGAATTGGAGATCATTAAAAAAATGGTCGACCGAGGCTTGGAGCCCAAGCTTGAATTGATTCGTACGCAGTCTCGCGTGGACGATGCAAAAAACAAGATGGAATCGATGCGTCGTCAATTCAAGAGCGATGCATCAAGTGAGTTGTCAAAGACGGTGATTGAACTCAATCCTCTTAAAGAGGCCTTGCCCGCCTTTGCGGACAAAGTCAATCGAACCTTTGTGCGCGCTCCTCTCAAGGGCGTTGTTAACCGCATCATGGTCAACACCGTGGGTGGTGTGATTCGACCTGGTGAGCCTGTTGTTGAAATTGTGCCTTTTGACGATGTGTTGGTGGTTGAGGCGCAAATCAGACCGCAAGACATTGGTTTTGTGCGTGTGGGGCAAGAGGCAAACGTCAAAATTTCTGCATACGACTATTCAATTTTTGGATCTTTGCAGGGCACGATTACACAAATCTCTGCTGATGCCATATCCAAAGAAGAGCGTGGACAAACGGTTTACTATTACCTAGCGCGCGTTGAAACTTCAACTTCTGCCATCAAGTCATTAGAAAAAAATCTGCCCATCATTCCAGGTATGCAGGCCCAGGTGGATATCACAACGGGTAACAAGAGTGTTTTAACTTATTTGCTCAAACCATTGGTTGCCGTCAAAGATAATGCATTCAGAGAACGTTGATTTAAAATCGTTGCTATGAAAATATATTTGCTGAAGTGTTTGGTTTTATGGGTTGGCTTATTTGCAAGCATGGCATGCTTGGCCAATCAAGTTGAAGCATCCATGTCGTTTAAGCAGGTTGAGCGATGCAATGCGACTTCACAGCAGGGGTCTTGCATTCAAGTGCCCGCCGAACTTGGAGACGGCGCGCTTATTTTTGGTCACGGCCGAATTGAAAAACTAACCGAAAACACGTTTGCCGATGCGGTCAAAGGTTTACCACCTGGCACGATTGTGATTCTTAATAGCCTAGGGGGTGACCTCATCGGTGGTTTGCGATTGGGTCAATCCATACGCGCCAGAGACTTTCACACACTCTTGGTTTCTTCTGACAAGCTGCAGCATCTGGTGCCCAAGGTGGTCGACCCGAAAGCTCCTGTATCCAATCTGCCTTCATCAATCGGCAAATGTTTTTCTTCTTGCGCATATACCTTTTTGGGTGGCATGATGCGACGAGTCGATTCAGTTGCACAATTTGGCGTGCATCAATTTAGAAACGAAGAAAACAAGCTCGACGCCATTCAAGCACAAAAAATGTCAGCGATGCTTGCTCGTTATTTGGATGCCATGGGTATCAATCGGCAACTGCTCGATCAAGCGCTCCTTACCGAGCCGGGCAAGATGACCTTGATCACAGAAAATTTGCGCAAAACATGGAACGTTGAAAACGGTTATGCGCCCGTAGCCTTTTCTCGCTGGAGACTAGAAGCCACTTCGGGTGGCAAGAGATTGGCTTATGCCTCACGCAAACAAATCTCTCGCAATGCATTCCTTACGATTGCATTTGCGCAAATCAATGGCCAACTGCGCACCTTGTTGATTGCCAAGCCCGACCCGCGCGATGAGACCACATCGGACTGGCTCAGCAGTTTCAGCACCAAATTAGATTTAGTCATCGAAGTCAATTCTAAAATTTATCGACTCTCACCGATTACTGAATGGGAGAAGGCGGGGGCTGTTAACACGCCTGGAACACGACAAATATGGTTTCAGGCACCCGACACATTGGTACGCGATTTACAAAGCGTTAAACAGTTTATTTTGAAGCCGCAATGGGCGTTTCCGCCCATTGGAATGGACTCCGAAACCTATTTTGGTACCGAAGGCTTTGAAGATAACTTCAAAGCCCTTTAAGTCATGATTTAAGCGTTCGGTCTGAAGATATTTTTTAATTTAGAAAACAGACCCTCAGAACTTTGCTTAGGTTTAGGAGCTACTCTTTGTACGCTGTGCAAAATGTGGTCGTCATGCTGGGTGTGACCCAGTTTTTGATTGATTGCTTTAAAAATATCAAACGAATGCAAAGTCAGGTCATGGTTATTGCCAAACAACTTCATTCGCATATCAAGGACCTTGTGCATGATTTCTTGTGCATTGAGCTGGTCTCCCATGATGTGCTTGATATGTGCGAGACCGTGCATCGAGTGTGCAGTTAAGTGGTGATCGTCGCCTAATTTTTTGCGTCGGATATCAAGCGCTTTTTCATGTAGGTTGTGTGACTCGTCATAATCGCCTTGGTGATGCTTGAGTTCTGCCAAAGCGTTATAGGATCGGGCTACACGGGGATGATCTTTGCCGAGTGAATTGATTTTGATGCGAATTGCAGTATCAAAGTGTTCATGGGCTGAATCGTGCAAGCCCATCGCATGTTTGGTAAGTCCTAAGCCGTGGTGAGAATGGGCGATCAGGTGGTGATCGACATCATAAACTCCCATTCGTATGGCAAGTGCATTTTGATGGAGTTTTAGCGCGTCATCATGGTTGCCTTTGCTGTGATGCAAAAGAGCCAAATGGTGCAAAGAGTGTGCAATCACGGGATGGTTATCACCCAGCTTGGCTTTTCTTACTTTAAGTGAATGCTGATGGTGCTTTTCTGCAGCGTCATAATCACCGATTTCATGCATCAACATGCCAATGTGATGCAAAGAGGTAGCAGTATGCAAGTGATCATCGCCAAAAATTTTGCGTCGAATATGCAAGGCGTCGTGAAGGTGGCGATCGGCTGTTTCAAAGTCGCCGTTATCAATCATTAACGCGCCCCAGCTGCTTAATGTATGTGCAGTGTGGGGGTGGGCATTACCCAATACTTTTTCTCTCACATAAAAAGCGCGGTCGTGAAAATCATGTGACTCTTGATGTTCACCCTTGTCGTGTAAAACAGAAGCCATGCCCTGCAATGAATGCGCAGTGTGCGGATGATCATCGCCATAAATCGACTGTCGAATACTCAAGGCTTGGCTGTGCAGCTGATGCGCTTGATCAAAGTTTCCTTTGTCGTGAGACAAAATCGCCATCCCGTGCATCGATTGCGCTGTTTGGGGATGGGCTTGCCCAAATTTATTTGAGCGAATATTAAAAGCTTGATCGTGTAATTTTTCGGACTCTTTATGATCACCCAATTCGTGCAACACGACAGCAAGACCGTGCATAGAGTGTGCCGTGTGTGGGTGTTCATCGCCCAGAATTTTTTCACGAATTACCATCGATCTATCATGAAATTCTTTTGCGGTGACGAGTTCGCCAATCTCATTGTGCAATTCAGCATAGCCGTGATACGCGTGTGCTTTGTGTAGGTGGTCTAGCGGTAATTCTGCTTCGTAAATGGCAATCGATTCGTTAAATAATTTTTCAGATTCTTTGAAGTCGCCTGTGTTTCTAAGTAATCCAGCCAAATTGGTCATGGTGCCAGCAGAGCTTCGGTTGTCATAACCATAAACTGCGCCCTTGATTTCCATGGCTCTCTCGTATACAGGCTTAGCCTTTTGGTACAAACCTTGAATGGTGTAAAGATTGGCTAAATTATTAAGGCTAGAAGCCAAGTCTGGATGATTGAGTCCAAGTACTTTTTCTTGTATCGCAACGGCTTGGTTCATTAGTTTTTCGGCTTGCTTATAGTCGCCTAATTCCGAATGGCAATTGGAGAGTCCGTGCAATGAGTGCGCAGTGAGTGGATGGTTTTCACCCAATTGATTTTTTCTAATTTGTAAAGAGTTCTGATACATCTCCTTGGCAATCTCATAGTCACCGAGTTCATAAAAGAGATGGGCTGAGCTATACATGGACTGAGCCACATAAGGGTGATTGACGCCCAATGAATTGATACGAATGTTGAGGGACTCATTCATCAATTTTTTGGCTTCGTTATAGTTGCCTTGCTCGCACAAAAGCAATGCCAATCCTTGCATGCTTAAGGCAATGATCGGATGTTTTTCGCCTAGGCTTTTGATTCGAATTTCTAATGATTTTCTAAATAAAATCTCAGCGTCAGAAAAACGGCTCATGTTATGAAGTAACACGGCGTAGCCGTTGAGTGCGTGTGCTAGGCTGAGCTCATCTTCTGTTTTGGAATGCTTTTCATAAATTTGTATTGCATTGTTAAATAACTTCTCAGCTTCTTGTATATCGCCACTGATGCGATACAAGTTGGCCAAATTGCAGTAAGAGGCGGCCGTGTCGTGATGAAACTCGCCCTTGGTATCTTGGAATATGGCTAAGGCCTCTTTTTGTAATGCGCAAGCTTGCGCGTTTTCGCCTTTGTATTCCAAAAGAATCGATAAGTTGTTAAGCGTAACGCCAGTTTCGTAATGTTTATTGCCCAACAATTTGGCTTTGATCTCTAAGGCTGATCGATAAAGATTCTCGGCTTTTTGCAACTCGCCAATGTCTTTGTACAGCAGCGCAAGGTTGTGCATGCTTGTGGCGGTTGCCAAATTTTGCGTGCCAAACTTTTGGGTTTGTATCGATAGCGCATCTTCGAGGCAACTTTGTGCTTTGGAGTATTCGCCACTGTCACGATAAATTTGACCTAAGGAATTAAGAACCGTGGATCTGTATTCATCCAATGGATCGAGATGACTTTCGATATAGTCTAAGCAATTGATGTATTGCGCCAATGCAATCGCGCGTTCACCATTTTCTTTGGATTGTTTGGCTTGAAGTTGTTTGTATTCAAAAATCAACAGGTGATTGTTGGGGTCTTGATTGATGGCAATTTCTTCGCAACGCAAATAAATATTTTTGCAGTAATGTTCCATCCCATTTTCATTTAAAAATTTCGCAAATTTTTCGAGTTGGGGGATGTGTTGATCGCTCGCCTTCCATACTGTTGAGTAGGGTAGTAGTCGGGGTAAATCTGCAAGTATATTTTTTTGAATTCCTGATTGGTAAAAGTTGGCGTATTCAATCCATAAAACATCTGAATATTTTTGCAAAACTGATGGATTAGAAAAATATTTTTTAGCCAGTAAGTCGGCGCTTTGAATCCATTGTTTGAAATCATTATTTTTTATTGCAATTCCTGTATCGTCAACTTGAAGATGGTCTCTCAATACTTTGATGAGATGGGTGACAATGTTTTGGTATTTAGACTCAGTGAGTTTCTCTAATAATTGAGCAGGAATGGGTTCTTGCGCGTGAGAAAGAATGATTAAACAGGGTGAAACAAGATTTAAAAAAACATCTTGTTGCGTCGAAGCTTGTTCGACGAGATCCTTAAAATTGGAGTTCATTTTTTTATTTCTTGAGGGACTGTTTGAAGGGGGTATTTAATTAGCCTTTATACACAATATACAAGTTTTATTCTTGCATTGGCTTACAAAATTAATGAATACTTTATTACTGATTTATGCTTTTGGCTCTTTCCTGTCCTCTGGCTTGTGAGGGATTTACTATTTATGCTTTTAATTTGTTCACTTTAGGGTTAAGATTTAGTTTGACTTTATCAGTTTAATTGTCATCAAGGTTCCAATGAAAAAACTGCTCATTCTTTGCCTTTTGTTTTCAACGTCCTTGGCTTTTGCTCAGGCCTACAAACAAGGCTACAAGCAAAAGGAAGACTATGAAGGATGCGGGGGAATCGTCGATAAGGACAAAAAGCTTTACTGCGAGGCCGTTGATTCGGGCAAAGATTCTTTTTGTAAAAAAATCAGCAATAGCGACCAAAAAAATATGTGCCTAGGAAAAGTAAACAACGACAAAGCCGCATGCGAGAGTATTTCAAATGCGAAGCTTAAAACTCGTTGTATTCAATATTTGAGATGATGCATCAAAGGGTTGTAAGCGTCTGTGTGGGTAGCAATTCATAGATTTCATTAACATAGTTCAGGCCACCTCTCAGCACGATGCAATCAGTGTCCAACAAATTCATCTCACTAGCTAGTGCACGCACCAATCGATTCATGTATCTTTTAAACTCAACTGCACATTCACATATAGCCATTGGCATTGGGAGCCTTTGGACCCAGCAGTTCCAGATGAGAGGCCCGGGACGCAGCAGCGTACGCAACTCGGATAACTTCCTTTTGGAATTTTGCGGGTGCAATTGCCACGATGCCATGATCTGAGTGCGCAAGCCTATGAAACCAATTATCAGTCAATGGAAGAAGCGCCAGTCTTCTAGCATCTATAACAAATGGCTTTTATCCCATAGCCTTGGAGAGTTCCGCATTGAAAATAATCACACCAAGTAGTGTTGGGGTTTTCGGATCCCAAATAAACGATGGTGTATAAATTGTTAGAAAGTTGTCTTGTGTTAAGTCCTGAACATAAACAGGATGCAAGTGGTTCTCAGGACCCAGCTCATTAGGCCTTGTTTGCCCCCACCAACCAAGCCGCGCCTCTCACCCCCGAAGAGTCCCCATGCAACGCCTTCACCACAGGCGTTGCAATTGGTTTTGTAAACGTATACCTCACCAACTCATTGGGTAGCAACTCATAAATTTCATCCACATTGCTCATGCCACCACCCAGCACGATGCAATCGGGATCCAACACATTCATCACACTAGCCAGTGCACGCGCCAATCGATTCACGTATCTTTTAAAACTCAACTGCGCATTCGCATCACCTGCACGCATGTTGTCAATGATTTGTTCTGCTTTTAATGTTTGCGCTGTGATGCGCAAATGATCGTTTGCAAAACCCGTTCCACTGATCCACGTTTCTTGGCAACTCACTTGACCACACCAACAAGGCTCAACGTTGATTTCATCAACACTGGGCCAGGGTAGGGGGTTATGACCCCATTCACCTGCAATTGCGTTTTTGCCTCCCCATGCTTTGCCATTGATCGCAACACCGCCACCACAACCTGTGCCGATGATTGCGGCAAACACCACTTGCAAGCCCTGAGCAGCGCCATCAACTGCTTCACTCACTGCCAAACAATTGGCATCGTTTTGAAGATGCACTTTGCATTGCAGAAGCTGTTCCAAATCTTTGCCCAAGGGCTGACCGTTGAGCACCAATGTATTGGACCCACGCACGAGTTGCGTCACAGGATCTAAACATCCTGGCATACCAATGCCA
>Ga0114974_10002088_pt1 | contig 15477 bp, 14 predicted proteins | sample S_130206_EF_Meta_FD_87318 | JGI IMG/M metagenome (GOLD analysis project Ga0114974, IMG submission 87318) | Freshwater microbial communities from Lake Simoncouche, Canada to study carbon cycling - S_130206_EF_MetaG | ecosystem: Environmental > Aquatic > Freshwater > Lake | place: Lake...
ACAGCTTTGCTGTGCCTTGCAGTTGCACCCGTGCGATTAGCGGCAACAGTGCCCAGTAGCAACTGCCAAACACATAGAACATGACCGAGCGCCACAGCGTGTTTTGCAAGGCGCGATGACTGCGAGGTAAGGCAAGTCCTTGCAGCAGTGCAGCCATGAAGCCCGGTCGCGGTGTGGTGGCTCCAGGTGCAGGTGCAGCCTGCGGTGCGCGCCACCACAACAACGCAGCAATGACCGCGACAAAGCTTGCAGCATTGAAGAAGAACGGCCAAGCAAGGCCGGCTGCGACGATGATCAAGCCGCCCAGTGCCGGCCCTATAGCGCGACTGATGTTCATGCCCACAGCATGCAAGGCAACGGCTGCTTGCAGCTCAGGTCGTGGTACCAGCTGCGGCATGATCGATTGCCAAGCCGGTGACAGCACGGCAGTGCAGCAGCCCATGGCAAACGTGAAGACCAACAGCAAGGTGGGCGTGGCGCTGCCAGTGAGCACTATCAAGCCCAGCAGAACGGCCAGGACCAACATGACTGACTGAGTAATAATCTGTAGCCAACGTTTGTCGACACGATCAGCCAGTGTGCCGGCCGGCAGTGCTAGCAAAAACACCGGCGCGGCGGTGGCCGCCTGCACCAGCACCACCATCGATGGTGCGGCCGACAGCGTGGTCATCAACCACCCTGCGGCTGCATCGTGCATCCATGAACCGATGTTGGAGACCAGCGCCGCACTCCACAGCACGGCAAAGTCACGGTGCCGCAGCGGGCTCCAAGCGCTGGTCTGTGGCAAAACTACAGGCCTTCAGTCATGAAGACGCGATAGGTGCCTGCTTTCCAGCGATGCTGAACCGCCTGCTGATAGGCCGGGCTGTGATACCAAGCCAGCGCGGCGGTGGTGTCGGGGAACTCGGCGATGACGGCGCCCTCGATGGCAGGGCCCTCGAGCATCTGCAGCTTGCCGTAGATGGCCAAGGGCTTGACCGGATGACCCTCAAGTGTCTTGGGCACGGCATCCATGTAGCGGCCGAACTCTGCCGGGTCCTTCATCTCGTCGCGCATGAAAACAATGTAAGCGGCCATGTGTAGCTCCTTGTGCGCTTAGCGCGTGAGTTTTTTGTATTTGATGCGATGCGGTTGCGACGCACCAGCCCCATTGCGCCGCTCGTAGTCGGCGGCATATTCGTTGTAGTTGCCTTCAAAGAACACGACTTGCGAATCACCTTCGAACGCCATGATGTGCGTGGCGATGCGATCGAGGAACCAGCGGTCATGGGAGATGACCACAGCACAACCAGGATAAGACAGCAGTGCCTCTTCCAGCGCGCGCAAGGTTTCGATGTCCAGATCGTTGGTGGGTTCGTCCAGCAGCAGCACGTTGCCACCGGTCTTGAGCACCTTGGCCAAGTGCACCCGATTGCGCTCACCGCCAGACAAATCGCCAATCACTTGTTGTTGTTGTGCGCCGGTGAAGTTGAAGCGACCGACATAGCCGCGCGATGAGGTCTCGTAGTTGCCGACCTTGATGAGGTCCAGGCCGCCAGAGATCTCTTGCCACACGGTTTTCTTGTCATCGAGTTGCTGGCGCGATTGATCAACATAGGCCAGCTTGACCGAAGGTCCTAGGCGGAACTCACCGCTGTCGGGTTGCTCCTGGCCGGTGAGCATTCGAAACAGCGTGGTCTTACCGGCGCCGTTGGGGCCGATGATGCCGACGATGCCGCCCTTGGGCAGGCTGAAGCTGAAGTTGTCGATCAGCAGGCGATCGCCAAAGCCTTTGCTGATACCGCGGGCTTCGATAACCAGATCACCCAGGCGCTCGCCCGGCGGAATATAGATTTCGTTGGTCTCGTTGCGCTTCTGGAACTCTTGCGAGGCCAGTTCTTCGTAGCGCTGCATACGCGCTTTGCTTTTGGCTTGGCGCGCCTTGGGGTTGGAGCGCACCCACTCCAGCTCTTTTTCGAGCATCTTGCGTAGGCCTTCCTGCGCGCGATCTTCCTGCGACAGACGCTGGTCTTTTTGTTCGAGCCACGACGAATAGTTGCCCTGCCACGGAATGCCATGGCCACGGTCCAGTTCCAGGATCCACTCGGCCACATTGTCGAGAAAGTAACGATCGTGGGTCACCGCGATAACGGTGCTGGGATATTCCTCCAGGTACCGCTCCAGCCATGCCACTGATTCGGCATCCAAGTGGTTGGTGGGCTCGTCGAGCAACAACATGTCTGGGGCAGACAGCAACAAGCGGCACAGTGCAACGCGGCGCTTCTCACCACCGGAGAGCTTGCCGATGATGGCCTCCCACGGCGGCAGGCGCAGTGCATCGGCAGCAATCTCGAGTTTGCGTTCCAGTTCCCAAGCGCCCGCTGCATCGATGGCATCTTGCAGCTTGGCCTGCTCTTCGAGCAGCGCAGTCATCTCGTCATCGCTCATCGGCTCGGCGAACTTTTCGCTGATCGCATTGAAGCGCTCTAGTTGGCGAAAGACCTCGCCCACTCCTTCCATCACTGCGGCGCGAACGGTGTGACTGTCGTCCAGTTGCGGCTCTTGCGGCAGGTAGCCGATGCGGATGCCGGACTGCGGCCGCGCTTCGCCGTCGATGTTGGAATCGATGCCCGCCATGATTTTCAGCAGAGTCGATTTGCCCGAACCATTGAGACCCAGCACGCCGATTTTGGCGCCGGGGAAGAACGACAGGCTGATGTCCCGAAGGATGGTGCGCTTGGGCGGAACCACCTTGGAGACGCGATTCATCGTGTAGATGTACTGGGCCATGGCTGCAGGTGCTCGCGTGAAAGGGAAGTCGGCTGACTATTGGGTGGGGCGCATTATCGGCAAAACCCGCAGCGCTGTCGCCTGCGGTCTGCGCTCCAGTCCGTGCTAGGCTCGCTGCGTGCAGACTCCTGATCCGCGCGTGCTGGTGATTGCCGACGAGCCCTTGGGTCGTTACGGCTTCCCTGATGCGCATCCATTTGGTACCGACCGGCTCGCCGCGTTTAATAGCGTGTTTCGCGAGCGCGATCTGGTATCGCGCACGCTTGCCGGCTACAGCCGCGAGGCTACCGAAGACGAACTGCTGCGCTTTCACACTACGGCCATGGTGGCCAAGGTGCGCGAGCGGTCTCTGACCGGTGGTGGTTATCTGGACGGCGGCGATACACCGGCCTGGCGCGGTGTGCATGAAGCTGCTGCGCAGGTGGTGGGCGCCACGCTTGAGGCGGTCATGGCGATCATGCACGGCCCGGTATCGCGCGCCTTCATCCCGGTGGCTGGCTTGCACCACGCCACTCGCGACTCTGCCGCGGGCTTTTGCGTTTATAACGACATCGGCGTAGCTATCGAAACCCTGCGCTCTCAGCATGGTCTGGAGCGCATCGCCTATGTGGACATCGATGCACACCACGGTGATGGTGTGTTCTATGCCTATGAGAGTGATCCGCTGGTGATCATTGCCGACATCCACGAGGACGGCAGTACGCTGTATCCGGGCACTGGTGCCGTCGAAGAGACAGGTAAAGGCGCGGCGTGCGGTACCAAACTCAATCTGCCCTTGGCCTCAGGCAGCACCGATGCCGATTTTGATCGTGTATGGCCGCAGGTCATGGCGCATCTGCAGCGGTTTGAGCCGCAGTTCATCATCCTGCAGTGTGGTGCCGACAGCATTGCCGGGGACCCGCTGACGCATCTGGGGCTGTCGCCAGCATCCCATGCACGCGCTGCCACCGAGCTGGCTGCGTTGGCGCAAAGCCTAGGCCACGGCCGCCTGCTCGCACTCGGTGGTGGAGGCTACAATCGATCAAACCTTGCTGCGGCCTGGAATGCTGTCGTAGAGGCGTTGCTGTCGCCGTAAATGCCCTGCATCGGCTAGACTGTCGGCTCTACACAGAGGCAGGCGAGCATGTTCCAGAAGTCCATGACGATCAGTGGTTTTGATCCGGTGCTGTCGGCGGCCATCGAGGCCGAACGTGTGCGCCAAGAAGAGCACATCGAGCTGATTGCCTCCGAGAACTATGCCAGCCCGCGCGTGCTCGAAGCGCAAGGGTCTGTGCTCACCAATAAATACGCCGAAGGCTATCCGGGCAAGCGCTACTACGGTGGCTGCGAGAACGTCGATATCGCCGAGCAGTTGGCGATCGATCGCGTCAAGCAGTTGTTCGGTGCCGACTATGCCAACGTGCAGCCGCACTCCGGTTCACAGGCCAACGGTGCGGTGTATCTGGCGCTGCTGCAGGCCGGCGATACCGTGCTGGGCATGAGCCTCGATCACGGCGGTCACCTCACTCACGGTGCCAAGGTCAACTTCTCGGGTAAGACCTATCGCGCGGTGCAATACGGCATCAAGCCCACCGATGGCACCATCGACTACGATCAGCTCGAGCAGATTGCTCTGGCTGAACGTCCCAAGATGATCATCGCGGGTTTCTCGGCCTATTCGCGGCACCTCGATTACCCGCGCTTTCGCGAGATTGCCGACAAGGTGGGTGCTTATCTGCTGGTCGACATGGCACACATTGCTGGCTTGGTCGCCACGGGCCTATCGCCCAACCCGCTGCCCTATGCAGACGTGGTCACCAGCACCACGCACAAAACGCTGCGCGGTCCGCGCGGCGGATTGATCATGTGCCGCTCCAACCCCGAGCTCGAAAAGAAGTTCAACTCGGTGGTGTTCCCCGGCACGCAGGGCGGTCCGCTGATGCATGTCATCGCGGCCAAGGCAGTGGCCTTTCAAGAGGCGCTGCAGCCCGAGTTCAAGCAATACCAAGTGCAGGTGCTGGCCAATGCCAATGCCATGGCTGCCGCTCTGGTGGCGCGCGGTTATCGCATTGTGTCTGGCGGCACTGACAATCACCTGTTTCTGCTCGATCTGTCCGACAAGGCGATCAACGGTAAAGAGGCCGACGCCGCGCTGGGCAAGTCCTATATCACCGTCAACAAGAACGCGGTCCCCAACGATCCGCGTCCGCCGATGGTCACCAGCGGTATTCGCATCGGTACGCCGGCTGCCACCACGCGTGGCTTTCGCGAGGCCGAGGTGGTGCAGGTCGCCAACTGGATCGCCGATGTGCTCGACAGTCAGGGTGCTCCTGAGGTGATCGAGCGCACCCGCGAGGCAGTGCGCGAGCTGTGCCGTCGTTTCCCGGTTTACGGCACCTGACGAGCTGACGGTAAAGGCAGGCGCGGGTCATGTTCTGTCCCTTCTGCAGCCATGCCGAGACCAAGGTCACCGACTCGCGGCTGGCCGGTGGCGGAATACAGATCCGTCGGCGTCGCGAGTGCCTGGCTTGCGGCGAGCGCTACACCACTTTCGAGACGGCCGAGCTGGTCATGCCGCTGGTGGTCAAGACTGACAGCAGTCGTGTGCCGTTTGATGAGCGCAAGCTGCGCGGCGGCATGGAAAAGGCCCTGCAAAAACGCCCCGTCAGTCGTGAGGCCCTAGAAGAGGCGGTAGGGCGGATCTGCCACAGTTTGCGCAGCTTGGGCGAGCGCGAAGTGCAGTCGCGCACCGTGGGCGAACTGGTGATGGAAGAGCTGCGCCACCTTGATGAGGTGGGCTATGTGCGCTTTGCCTCGGTGTACCGCAGCTTTCAGGACGTGGATGCATTTCGAGACGAAATCGATCGTCTCAGCGACAACCGTCTGCCGGCCCGGGAGCAACTGCCCTTGCCGGGCCTCATCGACAAGCTGCCGCGCAAGCCATGACCCAGCCCGACAGCGCATTCAGCGACATTGATCGTGCGCATATGCAGCGCGCGCTGGTATTGGCCGCACAGGGTCTATACACCACCGATCCTAATCCGCGTGTGGGCTGTGTGTTGGCGCACGGCGCCGCTGTGGTGGGCGAGGGCTTTCATGCGCGCGCCGGTGAGGGGCATGCCGAAGTGCATGCGCTTAAAATGGCCGGCAGTCGCGCTCGCGGTGCCACCGCTTATGTGACGCTGGAGCCCTGCAATCATCACGGCCGTACGCCGCCTTGCAGCGAGGCGCTGATCGGCGCCGGTGTGGCGCAGGTGGTGTATGCCCTGCGTGATCCTAATCCGCGCGTTGATGGTGCTGGCGAGCGGCGCCTGCGAGCAGCCGGCATCAGCGTGGCGGGTGGGCTCATGAGCGACGAGTCGCAGCAACTTAACTGCGGGTTCGTCAAGCGCATGTCCACCGGAATGCCGTTTGTGCGCGTCAAGCTGGCGATGAGCCTGGATGGCCGCACCGCACTGGCTAATGGCGAGAGCCGCTGGATCACCAGTGACATAGCCCGCAAAGACGCGCAGCGCTATCGCGCGCGCAGCTCGGCCATTCTCACCGGCATTGGCACCATTCTCATCGATGATCCAGCGCTCAATGTGCGCTTGCCCGACAGCGATCGTCAGCCGTGGCGCGTGATTCTTGACAGCGACTTGCGCACGCCGCCGCAGGCACGCGTCATTAATCGCGAAGGCTCTGTGTTGGTGTTTGCCGCACGTGACAATGCGCAGCGACGCAGCGCGCTGCAAGCGCAACACGCCGCCGTCGAGGTGTTGCCGGCAGTCGAGGGTCGCCCCTCCTTGCATGCAGCCTTGCAGCGCCTTGCTGCGATGGAGATGAACGAAGTTTGGGTCGAGGCCGGCCAAACGTTGGCTGGTGCGCTGGTGAGCGCCGGCTTGGTAGATGAACTGGTGGTGTATGTAGCACCCACGCTGCTGGGCCCGGATGCGCGCGGCTTGATGCAGTTGCCGCCGCTACTGCAATTGGACCAGCGGCAACGCTGGCGTTATACCGACGTCACTACAGTCGGTGATGATCTGCGTTTGACACTGAGGCCTCTCTGACATGTTCACCGGCATCATCCAGTCTGTAGGGCGCGTTGCTGCAGCCGAATTACGTGGTGGCGATCTGCATCTGGTCATCGATGCGCGCGAGTTGGCTGCGCGCATTACCGCAGAGCGGTTTGCAGTGGGTGAGAGCATTGCGGTCAACGGCGTGTGCTTGACCGTGCTCGACCCGAACAACGGTCACTTCAGCGCCGATGTATCGCGTGAGACCTTGTCGCTGACCACTACCGGTCAGTTGCGCGTGGGCGATCCGGTCAACCTTGAGCCTGCGCTGCGGGCAGGGGATCCGTTGGGCGGTCACCTTATGTCAGGTCATGTCGATGGCATCGCGCAGGTGGTGTCGGTGCAGCGCGATGCACGCTCGTTGCGAGTCGATGTGCAGCTGCCCGAGGCGCTGGCGCGGTTTGTTGCCCCCAAAGGCTCCATCGGTCTCGATGGCGTCAGCCTTACCGTCAACGCGGTGGAGGGCAGTCGGTTTGGGATCAACCTGATTCCGCATACCGTAGCAGCGACCACGTTTGGCGACTGGCGCGCCGGGTCAAGTATGAATGTCGAAGTGGACCAGATGGCGCGCTACCTGGAGCGGCTGTTGGCCCTGCGCTGTTAGACTGGGGGGATGAATACGCCCCCCGACAGCGCCGCCGCCGCCTCGCCCTTTGATTCCATCGAGGACATCCTCGCGGATCTTGCAGCGGGCAAGATGGTGGTCATCGTCGACGACGAGGATCGCGAGAACGAAGGCGATCTGCTCATGGCGGCAGCCAAGGCACGCCCCGAAGACATCAATTTCATGGCCCGCTATGGCCGCGGCCTGATCTGTCTGACGCTGACGCGCGAGCGCTGCGCGCAGTTGCGACTGCCGCTGATGGTCAGTGAGACCGATCGCGAGCAGCGCACCAACTTCACCCTGTCGATTGAGGCTGCCGAGGGCATTACCACGGGCATCTCGGCCCATGACCGGGCGCGCACAGTGGCCGCTGCGGTGGCGCCGAGTGCGTTGCCTTCAGATATTCGCCAGCCCGGCCATGTGTTTCCGCTGATGGCCCAGCCCGGTGGCGTGCTGACCCGCGCAGGTCACACAGAGGCCGGTTGTGATCTGGCGCGGCTGGCAGGGCTAGAGCCTGCGGCAGTCATCGTCGAGATCATGAACGACGACGGCACGATGGCGCGGCGTCCAGAGCTCGAGGTGTTCGCGCGTCATCACGGTCTGCGCATGGGCACGATCCGCGATCTGATTCGCTATCGACTGCGCAATGAACGCAGTGTTGAGCGCGTTAGCGAACGCACCATCGACACCGAGTTCGGGGCGTTTCGATTGGTGGCCTACGAAGATCATGTGCATCACGATTTGCATCTGGCGCTAGTGCGCGGCGAGTTATCTGGCGCTGAGCCGCCGCTGGTGCGTGTGCATGTGGCCGATACGCTGCGCGATCTGGTGGGGGTGCAGGGCGGTCAACGCGCTTGGACTCTGCGCGCAGCACTCGAGCGCATCTCGCGTGCGCCCAGCGGCGTGCTGGTGATCCTGCGTGAACAGGAAACCGCACGTGAGCTGGCCGATGCCATTGCGTTGCTGCCGCGCCGTGCGCGGGCAGCCAGCTCAAATGCCGCCCATTCGGTGCTGCGTACGTATGGTGTGGGCGCGCAGATCCTAAAAGATCTGGGTGTCAGCCGCATGCGGGTGTTGTCGGCGCCGCGGCAATTGCATGGCATCTCGGGTTTTGACCTGGAGATTGTCGGCTACGTGGGTGCAGACAGCCCCTGATCGCACGCCATCGCGGGGTGGCTGCTGCATTTGGCTATACTGCGTCGCATGTCCACTTCATCCCCCTCTGGCGGTTTGCACCGTCTCACGCGTCCGCAGGATGCCGGCGCAGCTACGCTGGCGCGCGAGTTGTCGGTGGCGATCATTGCCGCGCGTTTTAACGATGCGATCGTCAATCCCATGATCGACGGTGCACTGGCTGCTTGGCGTCGCCACGGCGGCGATCCGCAGCGGGCCACCTTGATGCGCGTGCCCGGTGCCTTCGAGTTACCGCTGGCGGCCAAACGGTTTGCCGGCAGTCGTCGATTTGATTGCGTGGTCGCGCTGGGCTGCATCATCCGCGGTGATACGCCGCACTTTGATTTTATTGCGGCAGAGGCGGCTCGTGGTCTGTCACAAGCCAGTCTAGATACGGGCGTGCCAGTGGCCTTTGGTGTGCTCACGGTCAATACACTAGAGCAGGCGCAAGAGCGTGCTGCACTGGATCGTATGGACAAGGGTGGCGAAGCCATGTTGACCGCCATCGAGATGGCCTTGCTGTTGCGGCAAGCTTGATGAACGCTCCCGCCAAGACCACCCGTGTACGCATGCAGCGTTCTTCTGCGCAGCGCGGTGTGGCACGCAAGCTCGCACTGCAATCACTGTACAGCTGGCAGCTCAACCCGCGGCCCTGGCAGGACGTGCTGGCCGAGTTTTTGGCTACCGAAGATGGGCCGCGTGCCGATCAAGACTATTTGCAGCGGCTGTTGCAAGGCGTCTGCGATAGCGCCGAGTCGTTGTATGACGATTTGACTGCTTGGGGTGACCGGCCTTCGATAGAGCTCGATCCTATCGAGCGTGCAGCGATGATGATCGCTGTGTATGAGCTGCGTAGCTGCCCTGAAGTGCCCTACAAAGTGTGCATCAACGAAGGCGTGAACCTCACCAAGCGCTTTGGCGCTACCGATGGTCACAAGTTCGTCAACGCGGTGCTCGATCGTGCAGCGCGTGCGTTGCGTCCGCTCGAGACCTGAGTAGCCGCCGCCGTGGCACTCGGCGAGTTTCAATTAATCGACCGTTATTTCCGGCCGCTGCAACAGCCCGGTGGGCTGTCACGTCCCGATGTGCTGGTGGGCGTGGGCGATGATGGCGCTGTGCTGCGAGTGCCGGCGGGCCAAGATCTGGTGGCCGTGCTCGATACCTTGGTCGAAGGGCGCCATTTTCTGCCTGGCTGCGATCCACGCTCCATCGGTCATCGCTCGCTGGCCGTCAATCTTAGTGATCTGGCTGCCATGGGAGCCACGCCCGCTTGGGCGCTGCTGGGGCTGACGCTGCCAGCCGCCGATGATACGTTTCTGCAAGCAATGGCTGCCGGGCTGGCAGAGCTGGCGGCACGTCATGGCGTCGCGCTGGTCGGCGGCGATACCACGGCAGGGCCGCTGGCGCTGACTGTGCAAGCGATGGGCTTTGTGCCGCCGGGTCAGGCGCTGCGACGCAGCGGCGGTGCGGCCGGCGAGCTGCTGTTTGTCAGCGGTACGCCGGGCGATGCCGCGGCGGGTTTGTTGCTGGAACGTGGCACAGCCGGTGGCTTGAACGTGACGCCAGAGCAGCAGCACGCAGCGCGCTACCTGCAAGATCGGTTCCTGTTCCCCACACCGCGGTTGTCGCTGGGCGAGGCGCTGCGCGGGCTGGCGTCGGCCTGTATCGATGTCTCAGACGGGCTGGCCCAGGATGCCGGCAAGCTGGCACACGACAGCGGCTGTGGCTTGCGACTGGAACTGGAGCAGCTGCCGTTATCGCCGCAGTTGCTGGCGCTGGTGGGCGCAGGGCGCGCTTGTGAGCTGGCATTGACCGGCGGCGACGATTACGAGCTGTGCTTCAGCGTGCCGGCAGGTTCGCTGGCCGAGCTGTCGGCGGTGGCGACGGCAACTGAGTGTCGCCTGACCTGCATAGGTGTGCTGGAGGCGCAGCCTGGCCTGCGTTTGTGGCAGGAGGGCGCTCTGGTGCAGCTGCCCGCCGCGGGTTTTGATCATTTTGCCGGTGCCGACTGACCGGCGAGAGCCGCATCACAGTTCGCTTTCGATGCCTTGCCTATTCTGCCTACCCCTCAAGGCAAGTAGGCAGCGATGGCGCAGTCGGTCCCCAATCCCACGTTTGATGCCGTAGAGCAGGTGCCTGATCGCATCGGCAAGTACGTCATCGTCAACGAAGTGGGGCGTGGCAGTACCGGCGTGGTCTATCTGTCGCACGATCCTTATTACGGGCGCGATGTGGCCATTAAGGTCTATAAAAGCCCGCACAGTATGGCCGAGGACAAGGCGCGCATCGCGCGCAAGATGTTCCTCTCTGAAGCCCACATGGTGGGCATGCTGCATCACGCCAATATCTTGCCCATCTATGATGCCGGCGAAGAGAACAACCGTTGTTACATCGTCACCGAGCATGTGCACGGTGCACGCACGCTGTCCGATTACTGCCGCGGTGAGTCGCTGTTGCGGCTGGACCAAGTGGTCGAAGTTATTTTTAAGTGCGCCAAGGCGCTGCACTATGCGCACTCGCGCGGTGTGATTCATCGCGACATTAAGCCGTCCAACATCCTGCTGACGCATGACGGTGACGTGCGCATCATCGACTTCGGTATTGCACTGGTAGCAGGCTCAGATTTATCGGGCATTGAAGGCGTGGCAGGCAGTCCCAGCTATATGTCGCCCGAGCAAGTGCAGGGCCTAGAGATTGGCAATCGCTCCGATCTGTATTCGCTCGGTGCGGTGATGTATGAACTGCTGACCGGTGAGCGGCCCTTTCATGCCAGCACGCTGGCGCGCCTGCTGCACCAGATTGTGTATGCCACGCCGCCGCCGATTCATCTGCTGCGCCGAGAAGTGCCCGAAGAGCTAGAAACCGTCGTGGCGCAGGTGCTGCAAAAAGATCCGCAGCAGCGCTATCGCAATGGTGCTGAGCTGGCCGCTGCGCTGACGCGTGTGCATCAATGCTTGCGTGCCATAAGCGGCACGATAGATCAGAGCGAGCAGCTACGCATGCTGCGCATGCTTAAGTTCTTTCATGATTTCTCGCAGACTGAAATTCATGAAGTATTGCAGTCGGGTAGTTGGCAAGAGTTTGTGGCCGGTGACCAATTGGTGCGTCAGGGCGAGCTCGATGACCGTCTGTACATCATCGTCAGCGGCAACTGCCAAGTGGAACGCAACAGTGTGACCATCGGCCGCATTGGCACCGGCGGTTGTTTTGGCGAGGCCAGCTATGTGCCGGGCGCCATCCGTCAGGCCACCGTTCGGGCGGTCACTCCAGTCACGGCGCTAAGCGTCAGTTCCACGCTGCTGGAGCAGGTCTCCTCGTCCTGCCAGCTGCGCTTTAATCGAGTCTTCTTACGCTCGCTGATCCAGCGCCTGCAGGGCGGCGAGCGCGTGCATACCAGTTGACCCTGCTGGGGACGCTGCTGTAGCGTCCGCCCCAAGGTGAGGAGTTCCCGAAAGGGATTCAAAGGGAACGCGGTGTAAAGCCGCGGCTGTTCCCGCAACTGTAGACGGCGAGTGTTTCTCCTACATGCCACTGGGCCGCAAGGACCGGGAAGGCGGAGATCCACGCAGTAGCCGTAAGCCAGGAGACCTGCTCCACACTGTCGTCCTGTTTGGGGTCGGGAAGTGCCCTGAGCTACGGTTTTCCGTGGTGACGACGGTCTGGTGTGTGCTGCTTTGGCAGGGCACGCCGGGGTGTTGGTCTTGCCGGAGAACCCTATATGGCCCCTGTGCCCACTTGCCTGCGGCTGTTGCCGCTGCTGTCCCTGTCTATTGTCTCAATGGCCGCTGCTGCGGCCGATTCCCAAACCGGTGATGAGCTGCTGACGCAGTTGGTCGTCACTGCCACGCGCGCACCGTCTGGTGTGGCTCTGCAGGATCTTGGCAGTGCCGTCACGGTGTTACAGGCGCAGCAGTTGCGTACCCGACAGGTGCGCATGCTGACCGACGTGTTGCGCGATGTGCCTGGTGTGGCGGTTAGCCAAGCAGGTCCTGGCGGGTCTGTCACTCAAGTGCGCTTGCGCGGTACAGAGTCCAATCACGTGTTGGTGATGGTCGATGGCATGGATGTCAGCGATCCGTTTTTCGGCGAGTTCGATTTCGCAGGCTTGGTTGCCGATGATGCGGCACGAGTTGAGGTGCTGCGCGGCCAGCAGGGCGCGCTCTATGGCACTGATGCCATCGGTGGCGTTATCCACTACATCAGTTTGTCGGGCCGTGAGGCGCCGGGTGTATCGGGCCGCTTGGAAGGTGGTGCATTTGGCACTGTCGATGCCGCAGCGCGTTGGGCCGGTGTGGACGGCACGTTGGACTATGCCTTGAGCGGTGGTCTGCGCCACAGCGACGGCTCGCCCAGTTCGCGCACTGGCACGCGCAAGCTCGGTCAAGAAAACCAGAACCTCTCCGGGCGCTTTGCCTGGGAGGCCAACGATGCGCTGCAGTTGCGCGCTGTGCTGCGCTGGGCGCGTTCACAGGTGGAGTTCAACCAACAGGATTTTAATTGGGGCAGCCCGACCTATGGTGCGGTCATCGACAGCGATGATCGCTCGGACACGCGACGACTGCAGGGCTTGGTTGCAGCGGATTGGCGCACCGTTCCGGGACTGTGGACGCAGAGCCTTAGCGTGCAGGGCATGCAGGCCGAGCGCGAGAGTCAGGCGCAGGGACTGCGTAGCGGTGCCAGCCGCGGCATACGCGTGAAGGGTTCTTATGTATCCACCCTGCAGTGGCAGGGCCTTGGCGCTGCACATCAGTTGGTGCTGCTGGCCGATGTCAATCAAGAGCGCATGCAAAACCTGCAGCCCGACAGCAGCCTTGAGCAAGGCCAGTTGCATCAGCTGCACACGCAGGGCATGGCTGTGCAATACCGCTTGCTGTGGAGCGAGCAGGTCGCCGTGGCAGCGGCGCTGCGTCACGATCATAACGAACGCTTTGCCGATGCCGACACTGCCCAGCTGCAGGCCAGTTGGCATGTCACCAAGGCCCTGCGGCTGCGTGCCGCAGCAGGATCGGGCATCAAGAACCCCACCACTACCGAGTTGTTCGGTTATGACCCGCTGACCTTTGTCGGTAATCCGTCGCTTCGGCCGGAATACTCACGCGGCTGGGAAGTGGCGCTGGAGCACAGCGCACTGCAAGGGCGGGTGTTGACTGGCATCGGTTGGTCACAGAGCCGACTGCGCGATGAGATCTATACGGTGTACTCGCCCAGCTTTGTGGCATCGCCGGCCAATCGCAGCAGCCTGTCGCGCCAGCGCATGCTCGAGCTCTATGGCCAGGCGCGTCTCGACGGGGGCTGGAGTCTTGATGCCAGTTACGGTCATCTGTCGGCCCGTGAGAACAACATCGCCGAAGTGCGCAGACCGCCGCAGGTGGGTAGCGTGTCGGTGGCGTGGCAGGGTGCGGCCACCGGTATGCACGCAACGCTGCGTTACAACGGCAGCACCGACGACTACAACTTCACTGACAACGGGCCGCCGATCGTGCGACTGGGTGGCTATTCACTGCTGCAACTGGGCGGGCAGTGGCGCATCACACCGCGTTGGGAAGTATTTGGCCGACTCGAAAATGCCTTGGGCGCGCAGTACGAGGATGTCTATACCTATCGCATGCCGGGTCGTGCGGCGTACATCGGGATACGCAGCGCCCTATGACTCGACGCTGCGCACTGTTGTTGTGTGGCCTGCTGCAGATGCTGCAGCCTGTGCTTGCAGACAATGCAGTGCCGCAGCGCGTGATGTCGCTGAACTTGTGTGCCGATCAGTTGCTGCTAGCGCTGCTGCCGCCGCAACGCATTGCGTCACTGACATGGTTGTCGTCCACCGAGGGTGATCCGCAGTGGTTACCCCTGGTACGGCAGTTGCCGTCAAATCACGGCAGTGCCGAAGAGGTGTTGGCGACGCATCCGGATTTGGTTATCGCTGGTGCGTTTACCACCTTGGCGACCCAGCAGTTGTTGCGTCGCACCGCTACGCCAGTGCTGCGCTTGCAGCCGGTGCAGGACTGGGAGGGTATTCGGCAGGTGACGCGTGAAGTAGCTGCAGCAGTGGGCGAGGTGGCCCGCGGTGAGCAGCTGCTGGCGCAGATGGATGCAACGTTGGCGCAGCTGCAAGCCACACGTCCTACACAGCCGCTGCGCGTTATCGGGTGGAGCGGCGGCACGGATGTGCCGGGGCGCGACACGTTGTTTGATGCGATTTTGACTGCAGCCGGTGCGGTCAATGTGGGTGCTGCGGCGCAAGGCCATTCGGATTTTGATCTGGAGCAACTGCTGTTGTTGCGTCCAGAGGTGCTGATGCGTGGTGCTGCTTACGCCAGCACACCGTCGGTGCGCAACCAAGTGGCAGCGCATCGCGTGGTGCGTCAGTTGTACAACGGCGCGCAGCTGACCTATCCCGAGGCGGTGTATGGCTGCGGTGTGCCGCGTGCCGCGCAGTTGGCGCTGCAATTGCGTGATCAGTTGCTCAAGCTGCGGGCCGCGCAACAACCGGTGGCGCCATGATCCGCGTTGCGCGCTTAGGCTTATGGCTTGGCTTGGTGTTGGCGCTGTTGTCTGTGCTGTCTCTGTTGGTAGGGCGTGTGTGGATGAGTCCCGCCCAGTTGCTGGGTGCATGGCGCGTCGATGCCGATCCACTGGCTGCGCTGATCCTCATAGAGTTGCGACTGCCGCGCACAGTATTGGCGTTGCTGGTGGGCGCAGCGCTGGGTTTGTCGGGTGCGGTGTTGCAAGGGCTCACACGCAATCCGCTGGCAGAGCCGGGCTTGCTGGGCGTGTCGTCTGGTGCGGCGCTGGGCGCAGTGATTGCCATCCACAGCGGCTTGGCATTGGTCTTCCCGCTGGCCACGCCATTGTTGGGATTGGCCGGTGCTTTTGTCGCGGCCTTGCTGACCTTGAGCTTGG
>Ga0114974_10002089_pt1 | contig 15476 bp, 15 predicted proteins | sample S_130206_EF_Meta_FD_87318 | JGI IMG/M metagenome (GOLD analysis project Ga0114974, IMG submission 87318) | Freshwater microbial communities from Lake Simoncouche, Canada to study carbon cycling - S_130206_EF_MetaG | ecosystem: Environmental > Aquatic > Freshwater > Lake | place: Lake...
GCACAGGTGCGCGTGCTGTCCGATGGCGAGATCGCTGCGCTGGTCGAACCCTGGATTGGCAAATCCGGCGTGGTGGCGGGCATCCCCCTGCCGCGACTGATCGACGCCACCCTGGCGCCCGGCGAGGCCGTGGATACTGCCGCGCTGCAGGCGCGGCTCGAAGCTGCCGCGCCGCATGCGGTGGTAGACGATCACCGCCGCTGGATGTCGCGGCTGCAGGGCCTGGCCGACACGGTGCGCTATGCCACCTATGGCATCCTGCTGCTGATCGCGGGCGCCACGGCGGCGGTGGTGATGCTGTCGACGCGCGCCGGCCTTGATGCGCATCACGACATGGTGGCGCTGCTGCACCAGATGGGCGCACGCGCCGGCTTCATCGCCCGCAACATCGAATGGCATTATTTCAGCTCAGCCCTGCTGGCGTCGCTGGCAGGCACGGTCGCGGCGGGCCTTCTGTTCACGGGAATCGGCAGTCTTGCGATCGTCGGCGTCGATGCCGTGCCGTTCCTGCCGCCCTTGTCGCTGACGCTTTCAGAGCTGGCCTGGCTTGCCGCGGTGCCGGCGGTGATCGCGGGCATTGCCTGGACCACGGCAAGATTGTCGGTCCTGTCCGTTGTGCGCGCGATTTACTAGGCTTTCCGCTGCGCTTGAGCATCCTCGCGCACGACTGCTATCCTGCACACCATGCGCACTTTTTTTGGCGTCATCCTGGGAGCCCTCCTCGTCTATCTGGCGGGCTTCCTCATTTTCCTGGCGCGGATGCCGGTCCAGCCTGCCAACCCGCATGCCGATGCCATCGTGGCGCTGACCGGCGGCCATGCGCGGCTCGATACCGCCGTGGCACTGCTGGAACGGGGCGCGGGGCAGCGCCTGCTGATCAGCGGCGTGGACATGGAAACGGAAAAGGAAACGCTGGGCCGCATCGCCGAAGGCGGGCCGCGTTTCGCCTGCTGCGCCGATGTCGGCTATGTGGCGGAAGACACGCATGGCAATGCCGAGGAAACCGCCGACTGGGCGCACGCGCACAATTTCAAAAGCCTGATCATCGTCACCGCGCGCTATCACATGCCGCGCGCGCTGCGCGAATTCGCAGAGGTGATGCCCGGCATCGTCTTCACCGCCTATCCGGTGGAGAATGGCAGCGTCGACATGGCCAGCTGGTGGAAGCATCGTGATACCGCCGTGCTGCTGCAACGCGAATACATCAAGTATCTGGGCAGCCTGGCGATGACTGCGATCAGCTGATGCTATTCCTGCGTTCTGTTCTCTTCACGCTGTGGTTCGCCGCCATCACGCTGGCGATGGGTGTGATCGCGTTGCCGCTGCTAGTGGGCCCGCGCAAGCTGGCGGCGGCCTTTTCCGGCCTGTGGGCGCGCATCGTGCTGTGGGGGCTGAAGCTGTTTGCCGGCATCGACATGCGCGTCACCGGCCCGGTACCCAAGGGCCCATTCCTGGTCGCGTCCAAGCACATGAGCACCTGGGACACGCTGGCGATCTATCTCGTGCTGGGCGATCCGGCCATCGTGCTGAAGCGTTCGCTGCTGCTGATCCCATTCTTCGGCTGGTTTGTCGGCAAGACCGCCGCCATTCCCATCGACCGCGCCGCCGGGGCCTCGGCCCTGCGCTTCATGGCCAAGGCCGCAGAACAGGTGCTGGCGCAAGGCCGCCCGGTGGTGATCTTTCCGGAAGGCACCCGCCAGAAACCGGGGGCGCCGCCCGCCTACAAGCCGGGCGTGGCCGGCCTTTATGGTCAGCTGGGCGTGGCGTGCGTGCCGGTGGCCCACAATTCGGGCGCCCACTGGCAGGGCTTCTGGAAGCGGCCCGGGACGATAACCCTGGCCTTCCTGGAACCCATCCCGCCGGGGCTGAAAAGGGCCGCTTTCATGCCCATCTTGGAAGAGCGGATCGAGAGCGCCACCCGGGCGCTTTTGGGCTAAACCTACGCAGAACGTTAAGTGAACACGCGGACTGCGGTGGAAGCCCCGCCGCCTTTGTGATTGGTACCCGTATGACCCCTATTTCCCGCCAGATCTGGGACATGAAGTACCGCTTCAAGCAGCCGGACGGCACCCCCGTGGATGGCGACATGGCGGAAAGCTGGGCCCGCGTCGCGCTGGCCCTGGCGCAGGCCGAGAAGCCTGAGACAAAGAGCGCGCGGGCGCAGGAATTCGGCACGGCTCTGGCCGGGCACAAATTCCTGCCGGCCGGGCGCATTCTGGCCGGGGCCGGCACCGGCCGCAGTGTGACGCTGTTCAACTGTTTCGTGATGGGCACCATCGAGGATTCGATGGACGGCATCTTCTGCGCCCTGCGCGAAGCGGCGCTGACGCTGCAGCAGGGCGGCGGCATCGGCTACGACTTCTCCACCCTGCGGCCCAAGGGTGCGGGCGTAAAGGGTGTGGGGGCGGATGCCTCCGGCCCCGTCTCCTTCATGGAGGTGTGGGATTCGATGTGCCGCACCATCATGAGCGCCGGTTCGCGGCGCGGCGCCATGATGGCGACGCTGCGGGTCGATCATCCCGACATCGAGGATTTCATTGACGCCAAGCGCACGCCAGGGCGTCTTTCCAACTTCAACCTGTCGGTGCTGGTGACCGATGCCTTCATGGCGGCGGTGAAGGCCGATGCCGACTGGCCGCTGGCGTTCGGCGGCGAGATCGCGCGCACGGTGAAGGCGCGGGACCTGTGGGCGCGCATCATGCGCTCGACCTACGACTATGCCGAGCCGGGCGTGATCTTCATCGACCGCATCAATGCGCTGAACAACCTGGCCTATGCCGAGACCATCGCGGCCACCAACCCCTGCGGCGAGCAGCCCCTGCCGCCCTATGGGGCCTGCCTGCTGGGTTCGATCAACCTGGCAAAATTGGTGAAGAACCCGTTCGAAGACGGCGCGCAGCTGGATCTTGAAGCGCTGGAGAAGCTCACCGCCACTGCGGTGCGCATGCTGGACAACGCCATCGATGTGTCGCGCTTCCCGCTGGAAGCGCAGGCGCGCGAGGCCGCCGCCAAGCGCCGCATCGGGCTGGGCGTAACCGGGCTCGCCGACTCCCTGATCTTCTGCAAGGTCAAGTATGGTTCGCTGGACAGCCTGATCCTGATCAAGACCTGGTTGGCGACGCTGTCCAACGCCGCCTATCGCGCTTCCGTCGAACTGGCCCGGGAAAAGGGCTCCTTCCCGCTTTACGATGCCAATGCCTATCTGGCGCGCCCGCATATCCAGGGGTTGCCGCCCGACATCTACAACGCCATCGCGGCGCATGGCATCCGCAACGCCTTGCTCACATCGATCGCGCCCACCGGCACGATCTCGCTCTTCGCCGACAATGTCTCCAGCGGCATCGAGCCGGTCTTTGCGTTCGACTACACCCGCAAGGTGCCGCAGTCCGACGGCACACGCACCCAGGAGAAGGTCGAGGACTACGCCGTGCGCGCCTTCCGGGCGAAGCATGGCGCGGATGCGCCGCTGCCCGACTATTTCGTCAGCGCCCAGACCCTCGCGCCCGCCGATCACCTGGCGGTGCAGGCGGCGGCGCAGCCCTTCATCGACAGCGCCATTTCCAAGACCATCAACGTGCCGCGCGGCATCGCCTTTGACGATTTCGCCGAGGTTTACCTGTCGGCCTACGAGCAGGGCTGCAAGGGCTGCACCACCTATCGCCCCAATGACGTGACGGGTTCGGTCCTGTCGTTCGAGGAGCCGGCCGATGCCATTCCCGCCGAGAGCATCATCGCGCGCGACCTGAAGGAGAGAAGCGGCGAACCAGAACTGCCGCTGCCCGAACCGGAGCCGCGCAACAGCGTCGTCTACATGACCCGTCCGCTGGACCGGCCGGAAGAGCTGGTCGGCAGCACCTACAAGATCAAGTGGGGCGAAAGCGACCACGCCTTCTACATCACCATCAACGACCTGGAGCGCGATGGGCGGCGGCGGCCCTTCGAGGTCTTCATCAATTCCAAGAACATGGAAGCCTATGCCTGGGCGCTGGCGCTCACCCGCATGATCTCGGCTGTGTTCCGGCGCGGCGGCGACGTCGCCTTCGTGGTGGACGAGCTGAAGGCGATCTTCGACCCGCGCGGCGGCCAGTGGATGGGTGGGCGCTATGTTCCATCCCTGCTGGCAGCCATCGGCGAGGTGATCGAACGTCACATGATCGAGATCGGCTTCATGGGCCAGCGCAACCGCAGCTTGTCCGGCGTGCAGCCGCTCGCCCACGGCCTGTCACAGGCCCATTCCCTGCCCCAGGAAGGCGCACGGACGCGGTTTTGCCCGCGTTGCGGCGATGCCGCCTTTGTGGCGCGGGAAGGCTGCGATTCCTGTTTGTCCTGCGGCCATTCGAAGTGTAACTAGCTTTGTCTTTTGGTCGCGCGGCCTGACGCTGCGCTTCGCTATGCTGGGCCGACACTCCTGATGAAATACTCCAGCCGCTTCTTCCTCTACGCCCCCATCGTCCTGTTCCTGGCCCTGGCACTGGGCGTCACCCTGTTCTGGTGGCATGCGACCAGCGCGTTCGAACAGAAGCTGGCGACCATCAAGGGCCGCGAGGCCGTGCCCGGCGTGACGCTGGACTGGTCGAAGGTCGAAATGGCGGGCTTTCCCTTCCGCATCGATGCGGTATTCGAAAATCTGGTGGCGCATGGCCAGGGCCCGCACGGGCCTTTCCGCTGGGAGAGCCCGAACTTCGCCCTGCATCGCCTGACATATCTGGACACCCGCATCGTGTTCGAAGCGGCAGGCCAGCAGAAGCTCGCCTGGGTGGATGCGGCGGATCGCCCACACAGTGCCAGCTTCCTGCCCGGTGCGCTGCATGCCAGCGTGATCCGCGACGCGGCCGGTGTGGCGCGGCTGGATATCGACATCGCGCAGTTCACCTCGGCAACCCTCAATGCCGCGCGCGTGCAGTTTCATCTGCGCCGCGGCGACAATGACGGCATCGACATGGTGGCGGCGGCTGACGGCGTCAAAGGCGCGCTGGGCCCGTTCGGCCAGAGCGTAAAGACGCTGGGCGTCTACAACACCGTCGTGCGCGCCAAGGCCTATGCCGCACTGCTGAAGGGCGAAATCGCGCCCGCTGCGGCACATGCGGCCTGGCATGATGCCGGCGGCGCCGCCAATGTCACCCGCACCGAGCTCAATGGCGTGGAAAATGGCATGCGGCCAGAGCAGGCGGGCGCCATCGTCGCGCTGATGGAAGCGCTTTACTAGCTTTGCACGAAATCGCGCAGCGCCGCCGCCACCAGGCGGTTGGCCTCTTCCGTGCCCACCGTCAGGCGCAGGCAATCGGGCAGGCCATAGGCGCCGACACCGCGCAGGATGATGCCGCGCGCCAGCAGGAAGGCATCGGCTGCTTTCGCGTCCTTGGGGCCGGACGGAAAATGGATCAGCACAAAGTTCGCCGCGCTGTCATCCACCTTCAGGCCGGTGGCCCGAATCTCAGCCGTCAGCCAGCTGCGCCACCTGGCGTTATGGGCCGCCGCCTTTTCAAGATGCGCCGTATCGGCAATGGCGGCGGCGCCTGCCTGCTGCTGCAGCGGCGAGGTCGGGAACGGCCCGCGAATGCGGTTGAGCACATCGGCCACCGCTTGCGGCACATAGGCCCAGCCCAGCCGCAGCGCCGCCAGCCCGTGAATCTTGGAGAAGGTACGGGTCATCACGACGTTGCCATGCGTCTGCGCCAGTTCCAGCCCGATATCGTAATCGGGCGCATCGACGAACTCGCCATAGGCGGCGTCGATCACCAGCAGCACGTTCGGCGGCAGCCCGGCATGCAGCGCCTTCATCTCGTCGCGGGTGAGATACGATCCCGTCGGATTGTTGGGATTGGCGATGTAGACAATGCGGGTCTTGTCCGTCACCGCCGCCAGCATCGCCGTCACATCGATCTTGATGCCGCCATTGGTGGTCTTCTCGTCCACGATCACCGGCCGGGCGCTGTTGGCGCGGGTGGCGATCTCGTAGATCAGGAAGGCATGGCGGCTGAAGATGACCTCGTCACCCGGCTGCAGATAGGCGTTGGCGATCAGGGTGAGCAGTGGGCCCGAGCCTTCGCCGCCCGCCACGATGCGCGCCGGGTCGATGCCTTCGGCCCTGGCGATGGCCTCCCGCAGCAGGCGCGAGGAGCCATCGGGATAAAGCTGCAGTTCCCGGGCTGCGGCGGCCAGCGCCGCGACGGCGGCCGGCGACGGGCCCAGCGGGCTCTCGTTGGAGGAGAGCTTGGTGATCTTCTCGACGCCGGGCACGGTGGAGCGGCCACCGACATAGAGTTCGATGTCCAGGATGCCGGGCTTGGGCGTGGGTTCTGTCATGTGGCGGTCAGGCTCGAAAACGGCGGTATTGATAGTGGCAGCCCCCCGCAAAAGCAAAGCAGGGCTGCTCTTCGTTGACAGGGGGGCAAGGGGGTCTTAGCTAACGCTACCATGGCAGAACACCCCCGTTTTACGCGCCCCATAACGGCGCATGAAGCCGACAAGGGCCAGGCGATCACCTTTGATCAGCCCTTGCCGCTGGATTGCGGTCGCAGCCTGTCGCCTGTCACGGTCGCCTATATTACCCACGGCACGCTCAACGCCGACAAGAGCAACGCTATCCTGATCTGCCACGCCCTGACCGGCGACCAGTTCGTCGCCTCCGCCAATCCCGTCACCGGCAAGCCGGGCTGGTGGATTTCGCTGGTCGGTCCGGGCAAGCCCATCGACACCGACCGTTTCTTCGTCATCTGCGCCAACGTGATCGGCGGCTGCATGGGGTCCACCGGCCCGGCCGACATCGATCTGGCGACGGGCAAGCCCTATGGCCTCACCTTTCCGCTCATCACCATCCGCGACATGGTGCGGTCGCAGAAGATGCTGGTCGATGCACTGGGGATCGAGAAACTCTTCGCCGTGATCGGCGGCTCGATGGGCGGCATGCAGGTGCTGCAATGGGCCGCGTCCTATCCCGACAGCGTGCGCGCCTGCATTCCCATCGCCTGCGCCGCGCGCCATTCGGCGCAGAACATCGCCCTGCATGAAGTGGGACGCCAGGCGATCATGGCCGATCCCGAATGGAAGAATGGCGAATACGCCATTGCCGGCACCTTCCCCTCCAAGGGCCTGGCGGTGGCGCGCATGGCCGCGCACATCACCTACCTGTCGGAGGCGGCACTGCAGCGCAAGTTTGGCCGCAACCTGCAGAACCGCGCCAGCTTGTCCTTTCAGTTCGCGCCGGACTTCCAGATCGAAAGCTACCTGCACTATCAGGGCGCAGCCTTCGTCGATCGCTTCGACGCCAATTCCTATCTCTACATCACCCGCGCCATGGACTATTTCGACATGGCCGAGGAGCATGGCGGCAAGCTGGCGGAAGTGTTCCGCAACTCGCCCACCCGCTTTTGCATCATCGCCTTCACCAGCGACTGGCTGTTCCCGCCCGCCGAGAACAAGCATGTGGCACATGCGCTGAATGCCGTGGCGGGCAATGTCTCCTTCGTCGTGATCGACAGCGACAAGGGCCATGACGCCTTCCTGCTGGACGAACCGGAAATGTATGCGGCTGTGGACGGCTTCGTTGACGCCGTGGCGCGCGAGGTCGGCATCGCATGAGCCTGCGCCCCGAACTGGCCGCCATCGCCGACATGATCCGCCCCGGCACGCGGGTGCTGGATGTTGGCTGCGGCGACGGCGAATTGCTCGACCACCTGGTGCGCGCCAAGGGCGTCGATGGGCGCGGCATCGAGATCTCGCAGCAGAACGTCAATGCCTGCGTCGCGCGCGGCCTGTCGGTGGTGCAAGGCGATGCCGATACCGACCTGGCCGAATATCCCGGCGGCGTCTTCGATGCGGTGATCCTGTCCCAGACCATCCAGGCGACGGAAAAGCCCGCCAAGGTTCTCACCGACATGCTGCGCATCGGGCGGCGCGTGGCGGTGTCGTTGCCCAATTTTGGCTACTGGAAAGTGCGTGCCTCGCTCGTCGCGTTCGGCAAGATGCCGCGCACCCGCACGCTGGATTACAACTGGTACGACACGCCCAACATCCATCTTTGCAGCCTGGCCGATTTCGTCGACCTGACCCAGACGGTTGGGGCGACCATCGTCGAGGCGCATGCGCTCGACGCCAATGGTAACACCCGCTGCATGCGGCCGGATGCGGTCAATCGCAGCTATCTCGGCCCCAACCTGTGGGCCCCGGGTGCTATTTTCTTGCTGAAGAAGAGCTAGAGAAATCCGGCTGCAGCAGCGGCGTCACCGAAGCCGTTTCCACCGGCAGCGGTGTCATCGCGTAGATCGATTTCCTTGCTTCCACAAGATGAACGCCGCCCAGCGCCGGAAATAGCAGCGCCCCCGCCTTTTCCCAGCCCACGCCGTTATTCGCCAGGAAGCGCGTGCCCAGCGGCGGCGCATAGAGCGCCCGCTCCCAGCGTTCCGGTTCGAACAAGGCCTCACGCAGGATGCGGTCCAGTTCCGTGCGCGAGAAAGGACGGCCCTGGCCGAAGGGGGTGCGATCGATCTGCGCCCACAGGCTGGCGCGATTGGGCGCCACCACCAGCAGCCTGCCTTCCGGCGCCAGCACCCGCCACAACTGGCGCAGCAGCGGGCGCAGGCTCTCGGCATGCTCCAGCGCATGCACCAGCAGCACCCGGTCGAACAGCGCGTCGGCGAAAGGCAGCGCCTCTTCCTCGCAGATCAGGTGCGCCCCGCCCAGCGAGACGGGACCGGCGGCGATGGCGCGCTCGGCTCCGAAGGCGGTGAGATAGGGCGTGGTGAAGCCGAAGCCCAGCAGGCGATAGCCGAACAGGCCCGGCCACATCGCCTTCAGCCGGGCGAGAATGGCACGGCGCGCGATCATGCCGGCGCGGGTGCCATAGAAATCGGCGACCAGCGGCGCGTCCGGCTCCTGCACACGACACTCTAACACGGACCATGCTCTCCTGTTAGGATGAGGCCATGCGCATTATGACCGTGCCCTGCCTGAAGGACAATTACGCCTATTTGATCAGTCACGGCGCTTCCTGCGCCGTGGTGGACCCGTCGGAACCGGAACCGGTGCTGGCGGCGTTGAGCCACGAAGGCTTGCGCCTGACCCACATCCTCAACACCCATCATCATGGCGACCATACCGGCGGCAATCTGGCGTTGCAGGCGGCCACCGGCGCGCTGGTAGTGGGGCCGGCAAATGACCGCCACCGCATTCCTGGTCTGGATATCGGCGTCACCGAAAAGGATGGCTGGGAATTTGCCGGTCACAAGGTGCAGGTGCTGGAAGTTCCGGCGCACACGCGCGGCGCCATCACCTTCGTGATCGACGGCAACGCCTTCACCGGCGACACGCTTTTCGTGCTCGGCTGTGGCCGCCTGTTTGAAGGCGATGCGGCGATGATGTCGGCCAGCCTGGCCAAGCTGAAGGCGCTGCCGGATGACACGAAGATATGGTGCGGCCATGAATATGCCGCCAGCAATGGCCGCTTCGCGCTTACGTTGGAGCCAGGCAATCCGGCGCTGCAGGCGCGGGTGAAAAACCTGCAGACGCCCAGCGTGCCATCGACGCTTGCGGAAGAGAAAGCGACCAACCCCTTCCTGCGCACGGGTTCACGCGAGATTCGCAAGACGCTGGGCATGGAGACGGCAGACAATGTCAGCGTCTTCGCCGAAATCCGCAGTCGGAAAGATGTTTTTTGATGGTCGCTCGCAGCAGCGTAGCGACGCGCCGCTGATTACTTCTTGTCGTCGTCCGACGAGCAGGCGACGGTACAGATCGCGCCACCGGCAACACTGACGCCTGTACTGACCACGGTGGTGGCCACGCCCACGGCGGTGGACGCAACGTCATAGGCGATGCAGCCCGACAGGGTGAAAGCGGCGACAGCAATGACGGCGGCGGCGGTAAGGCGCATGGGCGGGACCCTTCGAAGGCAGCACTATCTTCCTACGCAAATGGTCAAATAACCACTAACTTCTCCGACAGACCGACTCGGAAACCCCGGAAATGGCCGCTTTCGATACGCTTTTCGCCACGCCGCTGCTGCGTGCCAACCTTGGAACCGGGCGCAATCCCGAGCTGGAGGCCGCCGCCCTGCTGATCGCGGCGGAAGACCGGGCGGGCCAGCGCTGGTCGAAAGCACATGGCTACAAGGGCTACACGTCCTATGCCTCGCTCGACGACCTGACCCGGCGCGCGCCGCCTTTCGCCGACCTGGCCCAGCGTATCGACCGCGAAGTGCAGCTGTTCGCGCGCAAGGCGCAATTCGAGCTGGGGCGGCGCAAACTGAAACTGGATTCGCTCTGGGTGAACGTGATGGAAAAGGATGCCATCCACGCCCCGCACATCCATCCGCATTCCGTCATCAGCGGCACCTATTATGTGACGGCGCCGCCGGGCAGCGGCGCGATCCGCTTCGAAGACCCGCGCCTTGGCCTGATGATGGCGGCGCCACCACGCAAGCCGACGGCGCGGCTGGAAAACCGCAGCTTTGTCGATGTGCAGCCCAGGCCGGGCCTGCTGCTGCTGTGGGAAAGCTGGCTGCGCCACGGCGTGCAGCCCAATCGGGCCCGGGGCCGGCGGATCAGCGTAAGCTTTAACTTTCGCCTGGACTGACGAGGCGCTAGGCTTCTTCCAACAATAATATCTGCGGGGGCAACGGCGATGGACAGGCGTTCCGTACTAGCGGGCCTTGGCGCGATTCCAGCGACGGGCCTGTTGTCTGCACAGGCGCAGGTTTCTTCGTCTGCAGATGCGCCGCACTGGCCCTCGCCCGTCATCGATCTGCATTTCCACATGCGCTCACCGGAACAAAGCATCGCGCACCAGGTGGGCGCGGGCATCACCGCCGCCAACCTTCTGACCCGCGCCGATGGCGTTGCCCAGACCGCAGCGATGCAGGCCAGCAACCCAGCCATGTTCCCCAGCTGGTTCGGCGCGTATAATGTCGCCGCACCCGACATCGAGAAGCGCCTGACCGACGCGGCAAAAGCCGGCGCCAGGGGCTTTGGTGAGCTCAAATACCAGGTGGAAGCCGACGGGCCGGAAATGCGCCGCGTCTATGCTGTCGCCGCCGAACTGGATGTGCCGGTGCTGCTGCATTTCCAGGAGATCGGCCAGCCCGCCGCGCCCGGCGGCTACAATATGGGCGTCAAGCGCTTCGAAGGCATGCTGAAGGCCTTCCCGCGCACCAAATTCATCGGCCATGGCGACGCCTTCTGGGCCAATATCAGCGGCGACTATGCGGAAAAGGATGTCTATCCCGAAGGTACGATCGCGCCAGGCGGCGTGATCCTGAAGCTGCTGTCGGATTATCCCAACATGCATGCCGACCTGTCCGCCAATTCGGGCAACAATGCCCTGTCGCGCAATGCCGCCTTCACCAGGGAATTCCTGATCAAGTACCAGGACAAGTTGCATTTTGGCAGTGATTGCAGTTGCGCCGACGGACATGGCGCGGGCCGGGATAATCCCACCGTCGCGCCGCGCATTCGCGGCAAATGCGTGGCGCGCGAGACGCTGACCGTGCTGGCGGGGGCTGCCACGCCGGCGGTCTTCCGCAAGATCGCCTGGACCAACACACACAATCTGCTCGGCCTGAAAGGCTGAGCGCAATTGGGGGACATCATGAAGAAACTGGCTTTGCTGACGGCGCTTTTGCTCACCACCACCGCGCAGGCGCAGACGCCGCCACCTGCACCCGCGCCCGTCACCGGCACGGTGCTGGAACAATCCAACGAGTATCGCTTCCAGCTTGACGTAGCCGTGAATGCACAGGCGCTGGCGAAACTGCTGCCCGCCGGATGGGAGCCTGCCGTTGCGGCGCAGGGTCCGGCCAAGGACTGCAACCTGCGCCTGATCTTCATCGACCGCATTAACCTGCTGGATGGTGCGGCCCGCGTGCTGCCGCCGGGCAAGGATATCGCCGTCTATCTGGAGGCGCCGGTGCGCCAGACCGGCGGCACCGCCACCGGACGCATGGTGATCGCCGGCATCAGCGAGAACAACAGCGCCACTGCCGCCACCTTCGGCACGCTGGTCAAGGCGACGCGCAGCGCCGCCAGCCGCAGCATCGTCACCGCCAATGGCAGCACCACCGTGACCGAGGACTGGTCGCTGACCGGCACTGGCGGCGAAAGCGCCACGCTGCATGTGAAGTATGTGCGCGGCCCCGCCAACCGCGCCGCGTCCGAAGTGCGCTTCTACAATCCCACCAATCCGGCGCAGCTGGTGGTCGCCCGCACCGAGCAGGAAACCGACATTGCCCGCAACGTAACCACCACGCCGCCGGACCGGGTGAGCGAATTCAGTTTCAAGGTGGGCGGTGGCAAGTTCGCGTCGCTGTTCGACGGCACGGAAAAGGCGCTGTCCTGGGATTCCCAGCCGACCTATCGCCGCGCCATCATCCAGCCTTCGCCCTGATCTTGGTCCTTAAATCTTGCGGCGGCGGATGATCGCTTCCAGCCGGTCATTCAGGCGCGGCACATGGAATTCGCGGTCCCAGGCAGCGCGCGCCTCGGCCAGGATGCGGTCACGCGCTTCTTCCGGCAGGGCGGCCCAGGCGGCGATGACGCCGGAGCCCAGGCGGCGCACGAGGCACTCTTCCTCGGCGGGATATTTGAAAGCGCGGTCTTCCACGATGGCCATGCGGGTGTTCCTTGGGAATGAGTTGGGCAATGACCTGGGGCACCCGGGACGGCCACCGCGTCAGGGAAGGGAGCGTTCCCCGCTCGACCTTCGCGGGCGACCCTAGACAAGCGCCACGGCGGGGGGAAGCAAAAACGGCTATCTATTTGAGGAATACCGGCTAATCCTGGGTATGGAACTTTTTCCCAGCGCACCCGTTGTATTTCGTTGCGATGACGCGGGGCTGGCGTCGATCATCGCGCAGACCGTCTCCTAGCCTATCCACCAGCGCGGCCTCCACGCCCGACGGAACATCACAAGATGCGGCCCGGTGACAGGCGCGAAAGCGCCAGCGCTTGATCTTTGTTTTGCGTTTTTCGCGCCACCCCTCCCCCTGCCATCGCGCCTACCCACTTTCCGCTTCCACCATCGTTGCGGGGATGAATGTGGTGCGGTCTGGTGTGCATAGGGAGTGGGGATAGGGCCAACCAACACTTTAATGGCTTGTGTTGCTGGATTCCCGCTTGCGCGGGAATGACAGGTGGATGAGCCGGTGCTTGTGACCCTGGATGGCCCACGCGAAGCGGGCCGTGAAATCGGGGCTGTTGTGAAGCGCTAGAGATTTTTTGGCGTGAGCACGCCTGGCTTTTCTTATGAGCGAAGTGAGGCGAAGAGGGCCCCCTCCCCCGTAAACGGGGGAGGAAAGATCAGCGCTTCTTCTTGCCGCGCTCTTTGCGGGCAGCATAGCGAGCATCGCGCGCCGCCTTCTGCTCGGCCTCGCGCGCCATGTGATCGAGCAGATCCTGCTCTTTCTTGCGCTCGGCTTCGATCTTGGCCTCTTCCTCGGCCTTGATGCGGGCTTCATCGGCGGCCTTGGCGTTGGCGATGGCGCGTTCGGCGGCGAGGCGCTTTTCCTCGGCCTTCTGCTTCTGGCGCTCGTCGCGGGCGGCGGCGATGGCGGCGCGCTCGCCGGCGGTATCCTGCAGCTTCTTGCGGGCTTCCTCGGCGCGAAGCTTGGCCTTTTCCAGCATGGCGGCACGCGCCTTCTGGGCATCTTCAAGACGGTTGGAATATTTCGAGTCGTCGCGTTGGGCCATGAGTCTTTTGGGTTCGTCTTCTTGGGGTGTCTTGGTGGATGAATTGTCGAGGAGTTCCTGGCAACAGCGTAGGAACGCGCAGCTTGCGCTAGTTGTCGAGGAAGCTCCGGAGTTTTCTGGAACGGCTGGGGTGCTTGAGCTTGCGCAGCGCCTTGGCCTCGATCTGGCGGATACGCTCGCGCGTGACGGAGAATTGCTGGCCGACTTCTTCCAGCGTGTGATCGGTGTTCATGCCGATGCCGAAGCGCATGCGCAGCACGCGCTCTTCGCGCGGCGTCAGGGTCGCCAGCACGCGGGTGGTGGTCTCGCGCAAATTGGCCTGGATGGCGGCATCAATCGGCAGCACCACATTGGGGTCCTGGATGAAGTCGCCCAGATGGCTGTCTTCCTCGTCGCCGATGGGCGTTTCAAGGCTGATCGGCTCCTTGGCGATCTTCAGGACCTTGCGGACCTTTTCCAGCGGCATGGCCAGGCGTTCGGCCAGCTCTTCGGGCGTCGGTTCGCGGCCGATCTCGTGCAACATCTGGCGGGAGGTGCGCACCAGCTTGTTGATGGTCTCGATCATGTGCACCGGGATACGGATGGTGCGCGCCTGATCGGCGATGGAGCGGGTGATGGCCTGGCGAATCCACCAGGTGGCGTAGGTCGAGAATTTATAGCCGCGGCGATATTCGAACTTATCGACCGCCTTCATCAGGCCGATATTGCCTTCCTGGATCAGATCCAGGAACTGCAGGCCACGGTTGGTGTATTTCTTGGCGATGGAGATGACGAGGCGCAGATTGGCCTCGATCATTTCCTTCTTGGCGACGCCGGATTCGCGCTCGCCCTTCTGCACCGTCTGGACGTTGCGGCGGAATTCCGAAACCGATTGGCGGGTTTCCGACGCCATCGCCTGGATGTCGTCGCGCAGCGCCTTGATCTTGTCGCGCTCGTCGGTGACGAAATCGTGCCAGCCAATGCCGGACAGGCGGCCGACGCGGCGGGCCCAGTTGGGGTCGAGCTCGTTGCCGAAATACTGCTTGAGGAAGTCGGCACGGTCGACGCCATGCGCTTCGGCCAGCCGCAACAGGCGGCCTTCCAGCGACACCAGGCGCTTGTTGATGCCGTACATCTGGTCGACAAGCGCTTCGATGCGGTTGTTGTTGAGCTTGAGCGACTTGACCAGGTCCATGGTCTCGTTGCGCAGCTTCTTGAAGCGGCGTTCCTGGCCGGTGGAAAGCTCGTCCGAGGCCAGGGCGGCTTCGACCGAGGCGTCCTGCAGCTTGCCCAGCTTCTTGTAGAGGCCGGCGATGCTGTCCAGCGCCGCCAGCACCTGCGGCTTCAGCGCGGCTTCCATCGCCGATAGCGGCAGGTTGCCTTCATCGTCGTCGAAATCATCGCCATCGGCGGCGGGGGCCGCGCCTTCGGTGCTCTCGCCTTCCGCGCCTTCCGCCCCCACTTTGGAAGATTGGGGGGCGGGCGCAGGCTTGGGCTTTTCCGGCGGCGGTTCGGGCTTCTTGAACTCGACCGGCTTGAAGACGATGGGGGCGGCGACGCCCGGTTCACCATCGGCGCCTTCGGCCGGCTGGGCCGCAGCGGCATCGGGACCGCCGCCATACATGGCTTCCAGGTCGATGATGTCGCGCAGCAGCACCTTGCCTTCGTTAAGCTCGTCGCGCCAAACGGTCAGCGCTTCAAAGGTCAGCGGGCTTTCGCACAGCGCGCCGATCATCAGCTCGCGGCCGGCCTCGATGCGCTTGGCAATGGCGATTTCGCCTTCGCGGCTGAGCAGCTCGACGCTGCCCATCTCGCGCA
>Ga0114974_10002091_pt1 | contig 15473 bp, 10 predicted proteins | sample S_130206_EF_Meta_FD_87318 | JGI IMG/M metagenome (GOLD analysis project Ga0114974, IMG submission 87318) | Freshwater microbial communities from Lake Simoncouche, Canada to study carbon cycling - S_130206_EF_MetaG | ecosystem: Environmental > Aquatic > Freshwater > Lake | place: Lake...
CTGAATGGTATATGCAAATGGGAATCCCTTATCTGTTCCATGGTAACGATGTTCTAAAATTACATGTGCATTATTTTCTTGTATGCTCGTTTCAATAATTTCATATTCGGCATCATACAATATACCATGTAATGCATGCGCCCCTAAATAAAATTTTTCAATTTTGTAGGGCTGGTTTAAATGAGTAAACAGGCCATGGGATAATCTGCATGCGAAGGGACTCATTTTCCCACTTTTAAATCCATTCGATTCAAAATTATCCCAACCGCTTTCAAAGTCATTGCCATCGATGATATCCCATTGCTCAGCAGTTTGCATCCAACTATTTAAAATACCTCCTTTGCTTACAACATCAATATAGACAAGGGTTTCAAGATTAGTGATACGAATCCGCTTAAAGGTAGAAATGGGTTGAATATCAATGGAGAAAGACATCTTTATGAGTTTGTGTATTTTAAAGCTAAACTATTAACTTTGGGTACTTAAATTACCTTTCGAATGTACAAATTATTTCTCATCTCATTTTTACTCCTTTCTGTTTTTGCGCATAGTCAAAAAATGAATAAGTATGATAGCACTTTAAAAATTGGCAAAGCTGGATTTAGGGTTACTTGTACCAACCGTAATATAGAGCGCAATGTATTGAGTATAAAACCCATTGGATTTAGTAATGAAGCAAGAGAGGTAAGCTTAGAGTTGAAAGGGAGAGTGATGACAGCAGAAATTGATGACTTAAATCAAGACAATTTCCCAGACATGATTATTTTTGTTATTGAGGCAACAGGGAAGAAGACTTTATTTTGTATTAGCTCCAGAAACAATGAATCCCTACAACCTATTTATTTTCCAGATATCACTAATGATATGGCATTGAGTAAAGGATATAGAGGGCTTGATGAATATGAGTTATTACAAGGTGTTTTATTTAGACAATTCCCAATATTTGATGCAGATACTACTATTAAAATTCCCACAAAAAGAGCAAGACGAATTATGTATAAAGTGGAGACGGGAGATAGGGGGATGTTGAATTTTAAAGCTTTCAAAAACTTTGAATACAATTTGGACTAGTATCCATCTGCAATGACTATTTTACCAACGGATTTTTCATTGCCGCTTATATCTCTTACAAAAACAAGGTAAATACCAGTAGCTACTTTTTGGCCATCATAGTTTCTGCCATTCCATAAAGCTTGGCCACCTAATGCAGTAGTTTGATATAATAATTTTCCATTTAAATCGGTTATTTTAACCAAAGCATTTTCAACAAGTCCTCTCATTGCAATTTGGCCATTGTAATGAGTTGAAATAGGATTCGGAAAAATTTGTATCGAAGTCTGTGTTGCTTTTCCTTGGGTAGCAGTACTTCGATAACTGACCATTTGGTTAAGTGTATTGATAAAAACCTCTCCTGTATTTGGTTGTACTAGAATTTGAACAACCGTATCATTGGGTAAAGGACTGTTTAGTTTAGTAAAATGTTCAATAATTTCTGTACCATCTGCACTTAATAACCAAGCGCCATTATGCGTACCCACCCATTTTCTATTGGCGCCGTCAACGCTAATACAGTTGACAGTTTCTTTTTGAAATAAGTATCCATTAAAACTATTATTGTTTACAATAGGTAAATAGGCGTTGCATGGTTCTTTAGCAATGTCACCACAATTATAAATACCAATACCATTATCAGTACCCACCCAAATACTTCCATTTAGGTCCTTGCATAAGCTTTTTACATTAGTGCTTGGTAAATTTCCATTACTAGACTGTGTGGTAAATTGTTTCCAAGTCTCATTGGAGTATACCAATTTATGCTGGTATACATACAATCCTTGATTATTGGGGGCAATTAACCATGCTTGACCTTTTTGGTTGACGATAAATTGATCAAGTCCATTTTTTTGATAGCTAATGGGTAAAGGTATTGAGTTCCAGCGATTACTTGTTTGTTGTACTAAACCTTGCTGATCCTGAATGGCCCAAATAATATTATTGGGGTCTGATACAATTTGCTTGTAAGCACCTGGTAAATTATTGGGTTGTATACTTTCCACTTTTTTATCATTAGTTATCTGAATGATGGAATTATTACTTGTAAACCAATAGCTATGATCCTTATTATTTATTGTGGATGCGTTTAAATTTGGTAATTGAAAAGATCCAAATTGCTGATAAGATGCCCATCCTGATTCGTTAAATGTAGCAAATCCCTTTGTTAAAAAACCATAAGGGGCTAACAATTCATTTTCACTCATTGCTGCTATTCCTTGTATACGTGCTAAGGGTCCACCTAATGGCATCCATTGAGCTGTATTATTTTTTAGTAATAATCCCTTTACACTATCTGCTACCCAAAAATTATTATTTTCTACTAAACTTTGTTTGGGTACGCCAAGAAGGTTGCTATCAATAAGGGTACTCAAGGTCTTATCCTTATTCAATTGGACAAGTGCCCCTTTTTGATTAGGATATTGAATTCCAATATATAAATTAGTGGCGCTTGTGTCTATATGGTTGATACTTGCATTTGTGAATTGCAGGAAAGGGGTTGTTTGTGGTAGTTGAAAAAAAGTATTTTTATTGTATCCATAAATATTACCATTGTATTGGATCAACTTTTTAAGTGCATACATATCATATCCTGTGAAACGATTCCATTGAATAGGTTGTAATGTATTTGAATTGAATGCGCTTGCCCATAATCCATTCGTGGTAGTAGCATAAATACTGTCATGCACAATAAGGACATCTAATGTAGCGATGGATTGCTGATTGTTATTGGGATACCAATTGTCTTTTACTTCATGTTTGATGAGATCAATAATTACAATTCCAAAATTGGTAGCAAGTATAGCCCATTGTTTGTATATACGAACTGCATTAATTTTTTTATCAGGGTATAATTCGGTTAATTGAATCGCATTAATATTAAAAATTTGATCCCCCTTTAAAATATCTATGTTACTATTTGCATAAATGATTACCAGTTGTTGCTGTATTTCATCCCAGGCCAAGTGGTTAATATTGATATCACTTAGTCCATTGGTTTTATCTATCCAGTAATTATTTTTTTTACGATCAATGCTGATAATTTGATAGGGGCTAGCTGCATAAACATAATCTCCTCCCTTAACAATATGTTGAATGCTGTGATTGTCAAAATGTGCGCGCCATTGACCAATAGAGCCTAATTTGTTTTGGGCTTTAGCGCCAACTAGTAAAAAAGTGAATAGTATCGTTACAATCCCTTTCATTATTTTAATGCAGCATAAATAGCTTCTTGAATATTGGGTCTTAAATTCAATGCATTAAATGCTTTGCTGTCTCTGGTTGGGAAAACCCTATTGCCTAAGAAAATAAATAAGATTCCAGTTTCAGGGTCTGCCCAAACACAGGTTCCGGTAAACCCAGTGTGTCCAAAAGTAGACGGAGAGGGGCTAAGACTAGGGTAGGGATCCTTGCTATTTTTATTATTTTTTTCTGGCTTATCAAATCCTAAACCTCTGCGACTTTCATTTTGGTAAGCGGTAAAATTGGCAATGGTATTGGGTTGTAAATACTGATGGCCTTCCCAATTTCCTTTGTCCATGAGCATCATATATATTTTTGCCAAATCGGTTGCATTGCTAAATAACCCGGCATGACCTGCAATGCCCCCCATGGTAGAAGCGCCTTCGTCATGCACACTGCCTCTTATCAATTCCTGTCTGAAATAGTTGTCTATTTCTGTTGCCGCAATATTATCAATGTTCGTTTTTTCTAAGGGTAAAAATCCAGTGGATACCATTCCCATTGGTTTGTAAAAGGTTTGCTTCGTATACTCATCTAAATTCATGCCAGACACTTTTTCTACAATTTTCCCAAGAAAAATAAAATCGTTATCGCTATACACATATTTTCCAGCTTCAGTGACTGGACTTTTTAAGATTTGATTTTGAATGGTATCGGACCAACTGTCTAATAGCCATTTATTGGGGGATATAAACTGATGATGTGTGTTGTCTTTTTGACTAGTAATCACACCAGGTACATAACCACCATTTTTTTGTAATAATGATGCATAAAATTTAATATAAGGAAATAGACCAGCTTGGTGTAATAACAAATCCCTTAAAGTTATTTTTGCTTTCGCATTCCCTTTTACCCAAGGAAGGTAATCGCCAATGGTTTTATCTATATCTACTTTCCCCTCGTCTACCAATTTCATGATACTCACTGTGGTGGCTGATACTTTCGTTACAGATGCAAGATCGTAATAGGTATTTAAGGTAACGGCGCTAGAACCTTCTCCAGCAGTGGTACCGTAGGCCTTATTAAAAATAATTTTATGGTCCTTAGCGACCAATACTTGACATCCTACGAGGGCTTTTTTTTTAATTGCATCCATCACTAAGCTATCTATTGATGCTAGCTTTTGAACTTTTGCATCGCCTGTGCCATAAGGTAAGGATTCGGTAACGGTTACGGGTAGTTTACCCGTTGCTTTGATCTTTCCTTCCATCCAATTGAACACGGCTTTTTGTGTAAAGTCATTGTCCTCGTAGGCGAATAAAATATTTTGAATATTTTTAAATTCATCAACTGCATATGGATTTCCTAAAATAACATTCATCCAATTAGCTGGTTGTGGTTGATTTAAGAATTCGATAAATGATGGATGAATTTGAAAATGATTGGCTGGACGACGGCTATAATTATGTAATCCTACAATGACTTGTTGATATGAAGAAAGACTATCTTTTAAATTTTTAATTTTAAGGCTATCCTTAGTGCCAATGTAAAATATCTTAACACCGTAAACGCTATCTAATGCCTTTGTTAATACACTAGGCTTGTCTAAGTTTAACGCTATGTAAGCTGTGGTAATTTGCTTATTTAATAAAGGGGTAGTTTGTGCATTACAATAGGTAAGAGACTGTGCAGCCATGATTGATTTAAGACGCATTACCTCATTGTTTAAATCAGCAATGATATTGGTGGTGTCAATCCATTGTTTATTGGCGAGACCATATTTATATTTTGCAGCCAACACTTTCAAAACCCTTTGATTGATATCTTCTTTAGTGAGCCTGCCTTGTTTAATTGCAGCTTTTATTTTTTGGATGGTTTCTGGAATATTGCCTGGTAAACACAACATGTCATTTCCAGCTAAAATTGCTTGAACATTGGCTTCGCTGTTAGGGAAATAGTTGCTAATGGCTTTCATCTCCAATGCATCGGTGATGGTAATTCCTTTAAAACCTAATTCATTTTTTAATAATCCATTAATTGCCTTTGGCGACAAAGAAGTTGCAAATTTAGGTGTGCTATCAATGGCCGGTACCGATAAATGCCCCACCATTACAGATTCTATACCTGCATCAATCAAGGCCCTAAAAGGAGCTAGTTCTAATGAGTCAAGCTGGTCTCTTGTTTTTTTAATGATGGGGATATCTAAATGAGAATCGACACTCACATCCCCATGACCTGGAAAATGTTTTGCAGTGGCCATTACACCATTGTCTTGCAAACCTTTCATAAAGGCAATGCCATGTTGAATGACGCGTTCTTTATTTTGACCAAAACTTCGGTCGTTGATCACTGGGTTGCTTGGATTATTATTAATATCAATATCTGGTGCATAGTCTACTTGAATACCCAAACGTTTACATTGTGCTGCAATTGCTGCACCCATTTGGTATACTAAACTATCATTCGCAATAGCACCTAAGGATAATTGTCTTGGAAACATTTCGACACTATCTAAACGCATGCCCACTCCCCATTCTGCGTCCATTGTGATCAGCAAGGGCGTTTTTGCAATGGACTGGTAATAGTTGGTTTGTAAAGCTTCCCGAACAGGACCGCCTTGAAAAAAACAAAGCCCCCCTACATTAAATTTTTCAATTGTTTGACGAATGGTATCTAATTTTTTGGCATCCCAATTACTATGTGCGCGAATAATCATTAACTGCGCAATTTTTTCGTCTAAATTTAGAGACCTAAATTGCTTTTTTATCCATTTCTTTTCCGCTTTCGTTTGTATTGTTTGCGCTTTTAACTGCGTACTTAAAGAACAAATTAAAATAATAAATAAAAATATTTTTTTCATAGCTGCTGTTTTATAGAAGTTTCTATGGTTGCAATTTAAGGATAAAAAAAAGCCTACCCTCTATTAGGTAAGCTTTTTATATAAAACGTTCTATTTTTTAGGCCTCGTCCGACTCTTCGTCGGCTGGAATAACAGGTTCAACATTGTGTTTTTCCAACTGGGCATACCATTTTACCATCTTTTTCATATCACTGCCATAAACGCGTTCAAAATCCATTTTAGGGAACACTTTTTTGAAATAAGCAGTTACCGCTTTCACGTCTTTTTCATTTGGCAATGCTTCTTTTGCACTTTTCATAGCAATAAACACTTCCGCTAAAAACACATTTTCGTGCGTCGTATATACTTCAATGCTCTCTAAATGAGAGAATTGGTGTGCTCTTGAACTAATAAATTGAGTATTGTTATTTTCCAAAGAAGTGGCAATGGCTCCATCCGTTTTGCTAGTCACTAATTCAAACAATCCAGACATCCCAGAAACCGAGATCAATTTGCTGTATTCCATAAAATTCTATAGGTTTATTTACAGGCGCAATTTACTGAAAAACACCCAATTTTCATTTTTTAAGCTACCTTTGTTTCACTTAAAAATCAAGTTTATGCCAGGTTTTGAATTATTTGGTGATGAAGAAAGAAAAGAAGTAAATGATGTCCTTGAGACAGGCATTTTAATGCGTTATGGTTTCGATGGTCCTCGCAAAGGCATTTGGAAATCAAAAGAGCTAGAGGCTGCTATTTGTGCTCGTTTTGGGACGGAGTATGCACAATTAACTTCTAGCGGTACGGCGGCATTAACCACTGCCATGGCGGCCTTAGGAGTGGGTGCCGGGGATGAAGTAATTATGCCCGCATTTACTTTTGTAGCTAGTTTTGAAGCAGTGTTAAGTATGGGTGCTATTCCTGTTTTGGTTGATATAGATGAATCATTGACTTTAGCGCCTGATGCAGTAAAAGCAGCCATTACCTCAAAAACAAAATGTGTAATGCCGGTACATATGTGTGGAAGTATGGCCGATCTAGATGCATTAAAAGCAATTTGTGCGGAACATAAATTAATATTATTAGAAGATGCCTGTCAAAGTATTGGTGGAACCTATAAAGGAAAATTATTGGGTACCATTGGCGATGCAGGTACTTTTTCTTTTGACTTTGTAAAAACCATTACTTGCGGCGAAGGGGGTGTGGTCATGACTAACAATAAAGAGGTCTTTATTAAATCCGATGCCTTTACCGACCATGGACATGATCATTTAGGCATAGACCGAGGTGCGGACCTGCATCCTTTCTTAGGCTATAATTTTAGAATTAGTGAATTGCATGCTGCCGTGGGTTTAGCACAAATCAAAAAGTTGGACACCTTTTTGGAACTGCAAAAAAGAAACAATCAAATATTAAGATCTTATATCCAGCAGGTGCCTGAGGTAAGTTTTAGAGTGGTGCCCGATCCAGCAGGAGATAGTTTTAGTTTCTTAACTTGGTTTTTACCAACGCAGGCACAAACTGAAAAAGTAATGGATGCTTTTAAAGAAGCTGGTATTTTAGCAGGTAATTTTTATTGGTTTGCTAACAACTGGCATTATATCCGCAAATGGGATCACTTAAAAACTTCTAAAAGTTTGTACGCATTTAGTGATGCACAACAAAATGCATTGACAGGATTGCAAACTGCCAATTTTGAAAAAAGCGATGCGATCATGAGCCGATGTATTTCCACTGCGATTAGTTTAGTGTGGACTGAGGAGCAAGTGCATGAAAAAGGTGCTAAATTTTTGGCAGTTTTAAAAGCAACGCTTTCTTAAAGTGCTTATATGTCATTAGGCCAGTCATTACAACAAAGACAACTTCAAAGGTTGTCGCCGCAACAAATACAATTGATGAAATTGTTGCAACTGCCTAGTGCTCAGATTGAACAAAGGGTTAAAGAAGAGTTAGAAGAGAATCCAGCACTAGAAGTTAATTTAGATTTGCTAGAAGGAGACGCTTCCACTGCATCAGAAGAAATGAAAGACGAATTATTGCAGGGGGTCAATGACGATGAAGAAGCAGTTCCTGTTGATGAATACGAAATAAGCAACGAAGAGTTGAATGAGTATAACTATGATGATGATGGCGACGTAGCAGATTACAAAACCAAGGACGATTATTATCCTGAATTAGATGATGACAAAGTAACCCCAATTAGAGCGGAGCAAAGTTTACACGAGCAACTCATGGATCAGTTGAGTATGTTGGATTTGGGAGAGGATGATTTTAAGATAGCAGAGCAAATTATAGGAAGTTTGGACGATGATGGATATTTAAGAAGGGCGCTTCAATCTATTGCCGATGATTTGGCTTTTAAACAAGGCATGTTAGTAGTCGAAAAAACCATTGAAAGTATTTTATTTAAAATTCAAAGTTTTGATCCAGTAGGCATTGCTGCTCGAAATTTACAGGAATGTTTATTGTTGCAATTAAAAAGAAAGCTAGAATCGGATGATCGGGAAAATAGAAGTGATCAAAAAGAACATATTCTAATTGCCATACATGTTTTAGAAAAACATTTTGAAGAGTTCACGCGTAAGCATTATGATAAAATCCAAAGAAGCTTACACCTAACAGATGCTGAAATTAAAAGCGTATTACATCAAATAGTAATGCTAAATCCCAAGCCTGGTGCAGAGTTTGGACAACAAAGTGATGCAGAAAATTATATTATTCCCGACTTTACGGTGCTTATCAATAATGGCAAACTGGAAATTAGTTTAAACAGCAGAAATGCACCTCCTTTGGTGGTGAGTGACGATTACAAAATGATGTTAAAGGAGTATGAGTTAGGACAAAAAAAAGATAAGGCACAAAAAGAAGCAGTATTTTTTATCAAACAAAAAATAGATGCAGCAAAGTGGTTTATTGAAATGATTCAACAAAGGCATCAAACCTTATTAATGACCATGCGGGCTATACTTTTGCATCAGGAGGGATTCTTTTTAAGTGGGGACACTACTCAGTTACGCCCTATGATTCTAAAAGACATTGCAGAAAAAACAGGATTAGATGTCTCTACCGTGAGTAGGGTAGCCAATAGTAAATATGTACAAACCGAATTTGGAACGTATTTGTTGAAATTCTTTTTCAGTGAGTCTTTAACCACGGAATCGGGGGAAGAAGTAAGTACCAAGGAAGTAAAAGCTATTTTAGAGGAATTGATTGATCAAGAAGATAAGCATAAGCCTTTGAGTGACGATGAATTAACCGATCAGTTACAAGCAAAGGGTTATAATATTGCGCGTAGAACAGTTGCAAAATATAGAGAGCAATTAAATATATCTGTTGCAAGACTTAGAAAAGAACTCTAATTAAAAACAGATTGTAAAAAATTATGGAAAACACACAACCCAAACCGCTTCGCATTATTGCTCAATTCATTTCCTATGTTTTTCATCCATTATTTATTCCAACCTTCTTTTTTCTTTTTTTAATGGTAGAGCTGCCTTATAAGTTTGAGGGCATTACGGATTGGCAATTAAAAATGCGCTTATTTAGTGTTTTTTGGTTAACTGCTTTTTTTCCTGCGTTTGCTGTTTTTCTTTTATGGCGTTTAAAGTTTAGTGAAAGTATTTTTTTACGAACCCAAAAGGAACGTATTATACCTTATGTAATAACCATGTTTTTTTATTGGTGGATGTATTATTTAAGTCGCAATTTTAAAGATCAGCCCATTGATTTAAAATTTTTCTATTTTGGAATATTTATTGCTACCAGCTTGGGACTTATTGTAAATAACTTTATGAAAGTGAGTTTACATGCAATAGGAATAAGTGGCTTGTTAATGGCAACCCTATTAGTTTCTATTCATTACCCTGCTGTAAATTTAATTTGGTTTATAAGTGCTGTTTTTTTATCTGCACTTGTAGTGGCGGCACGAATGATTGTTAGTGATCATACACAAAAAGAACTATTGGCAGGTTTTAGTATTGGACTTATTACGCAACTTATTGCGTATTTTTGGGTCCTTTAATTTAGTAAGCATATGTGGTATCGTTTAGGCCAAAAAATAGTAAAATACAAAGTGGCTAGCTTGTTTATTTTAACAGCTGCAACACTTGTGATGGGTTATTTCGCATCTCAAATAAAATTAAGCTATGAATTTACGAAAGCGATCCCCGAAGACAATGAAAAGTTCGTTATCTATAAGAAGTTTGTACAGCAATTTGGGGTAGATGGTACGACCATGGTGGTGGGTTTTCAAACCGATAGTTTATACACCCCTAAGCAATTCAATGAATTAGTTCAATTACAAAAAAACATTAAAGCCATACCTGGTGTCACAGAAGTATTAGGTATTCCATCTTCCTATAATATTACTAAGGATTCTTTAGAGGAAAAGTTTAATGCTTCTAAAATTTTTGATATTAGTTATAGCAATGACAGCCTTTTGCAAGCACATAAAGCCATCTTTGAGCAATTGCCGTTTTATCAAAATTTACTATACAATCCTAAAAGTCATGCCTATATCATGGCAATTAGTTTTATTCCAGATTCCATAAATAGTGGTGCACGTTCACATATCATTAAGACACTAACCACTCAAATTGATCATTTTGGCAAGTCTACTCAATTGGAATTGCATTTGAGCGGGCTCCCTTATATCAGGACGATTTTAGCAGATAGGATAAAGAAAGAAATGATTTGGTTTTTATTTGGCTCTTTATTGTTATGTGCTATTACTTTATTCTTATTCTTTAGATCCTTTTCAGCAATGCTCATGAGCTTGGCTGTAGTAGCGATGGGTGTAATTTGGAGCTTGGGTACCATGGTTTTAATGGGTCAAAAAATTACTTTGTTAACTGCACTTATCCCGCCATTAATTGTGGTGATTGGGATACCAAATTGTATTTACTTTCTAAATAAATACCACACGTCTTATAAGGAAACGCAGGATAAAGAAAAGGCCATTGTTAATATGGTTGGACGGATGGGTATTGTGACCTTGTTTTGTAATATAACCGCAGCCATTGGTTTTTTTGTTTTTGCCTTTACTAAAAGCCCTCTGTTAAAAGAATTTGGATGGGTGTCCGGATTAAATATCATAGCCTTATTCTTTATAAGTTTATTTTTCATTCCTCCTGTTTTGACTTATTTAAAAGTGCCACAACCAAAGCATGTTAAATATCTTGATAACAAATTTTTAGAAAATGTATTGGTTAAAATAGAACGCTGGACTTTTGTTCATACTAAATGGGTATTTGGTATCACCATTATATTAGTGATGGTTTCCATTTTTGGGTTGGTGAATATTAAAAAAGAGGCTTTTATAGTAGACGACTTACCCAAAAAAGATAAATTATACACCGATCTTAAATGGTTTGAGCAAGAAGGGGGCGGGGTAATGCCTTTAGAGGTTGTGATTGATACCAAAAAGAAAAATGGATTGTTACGTAGCAAGGCCTTAGAGGATATTGATCAATTACATGTTTATTTACAATCTCAACCAGAGCTTGGCAAGCCGCTCGGCTTGTTAGAAGGGCTAAAATTTGCGAAGCAGGCTTTTTATGACGGGGATAGTACTTCTTACACTACGCCAACTGGAACTGAATTAGCATTTTTAGGGACCTACTTACAAACAAAAACATCAAATGCGGATGTGCAAGCTAAAAATAGTCCTACACAGATGTTGAATAAGTTCTTAGATAAGGACAAGCAATTTACTAGGGTGAGTGTAAATATGAAAGATATTGGTAGTGCAGCATTGCCTGGTTTTTTGAAAAAAGTGGATAGTGCTACGAAAGTTATTTTTGATTCTAGTAAATACAATATTGTGATCACAGGGAGTAGCGTGACATTTTTAGAAGGCAGTAATTTTATCATCAAAGGGTTAGGAGAGTCTATATTTTGGGCATTCTTATTAATTGCACTTTGTATGATTTTTTTATTCCGATCCTTCCCTATACTCATGTGTTCATTAATACCCAATTTGGTGCCCTTATTAATAACCGCTGGTATGATGGGCTGGTTAGGTATTTCCTTGAAACCCTCTACCGTATTGGTTTTTAGTGTTGCCTTGGGAATTGCCATTGATGTAACTATTCGATTCTTAGTGAATTATAAGCAAGAGTTACCCCATTTAAACAATCAAGTGAATGTTACATTGGTTCAAACGATAAAGCATACAGGAATTAGTATTATATACACCTCCTTGGTATTGGTAGCTGGTTTTGTAATTTTCTGCTTCAGTGATTTTGGAGGAACCAAAGCCTTAGGTTGGTTAACATCCTTAACGCTTGTAGTAAGTACTTTGACAAACTTGATATTACTACCTGCGCTGATAAAAACATTTATTAAGCAAGGATAATAAAGGCTACATGTCTATTTAAGAATACTAGCTAAAGTGTCCTGTAAAGCTTTACCTCTTAATTCTTTAGCAATGATAATTCCGTTGGTATCAATAAGTACATTATAAGGTATGCCGCTTAATTGATAAGTACTCACCACTGTACTTTCCCATTTCTTTAAATCGCTAATGTGTTGCCAGGTTAATTTATCGTCTTTAATTGCAGTTTGCCATGCAGCCTTATCGTCGTCTAAAGAAACACCTAGGACTGTAAATTTTTTGTTCTTAAATTTTTCAAAGGCAGTTACCACATTTGGATTTTCTGCTCTACAAGGGCCACACCAACTCGCCCAAAAATCCACTAATACATATTTACCCTTTAAACTGCTTAATGTAATTATTTTTCCCGCTGCATCCGACAACGCTATTTCTGGAGCAGGTTGTCCAATGGACAATGGGGTTGATTTTGTATTCGCTTGTATTTGATTGGTTAATGTAGCTACAAATTTTGCCAACAAAGCTGATTTTGTTTTTTCCGCTGCCACTTTTGCATAGGCCAACACCTGAGAAGTTTCCATGGAACGAAGACTTACCCCTAAAATATATTGAATGACAATAGGGTTGTCGTTTTCAGCTAATGTTTTCTGTATATAACTGTTGATATCTGTTATTTTTGAAAATTGTTCTTTTTGAACTTGATTAATCGTTGCAGGATCACCATTTGTTTTTTGAAGTTGTTGTAATTTATCTACAGTTGCGAAAAATGAATCGTCTTTAATTCGATAAGTTTTAAGAAATTGATTCAAAGCTTCACTTCCTTTGGACCCTTTAATAGCATAGGATTCAAAGTTGTTGGGATCGGCATTCACTTGAATATTTTTTTCATCATTAATGAGTAATATTTCAAATCCATTTTCATATTCATTATCAATCGCTAAACGATAAAAGCCTTCTTCCTTTGCTAAAAAACTAAAATTAAACTTTCCATCCTCATTTAAAGTAATAGTGTCTAGCGTAACATTGGCGCCATTTTCAAATTTAAGTTCTTGCAATACTAATTTTTGTTTACCAGCATTTTGAATAGTGCCGGATATAGAATAACGTGCTTCGGTGTTTTTTTGTGAACAGGACACATAGGTCACAATACTAAATAAAACCAGGAATAAAATATTATTACGATTCATATTTGAAATTTAAGATGATAATTTTTGTTCTAATAATTGAGTTGTTTTTTTTGGGTCGGCTTTACCCTCGCTCTTCTTTTTCACTTCTCCCATAAATAATCCAATTAAACCCTTTTTCCCTTTCTTGTATTCAGCTACTTTTTCGGGATTTGCACTTAGTACTTCGTCAATCCAATTTGCAATTGCTTCACTGGATTGAGTTTGAATTAAATTATTCGCTTTCGCATATTCGCTGGGTGACTGAGGTTGTTCCATGATGGCCTTAAATACTTTGTTCGTAGCCACTGAAAAATTGAGTTGCCCGTCTTCCACTAAATTAAAAAGTTCTACTAAATAAGGTATGGAGTCCTCTATATCCGAATACCCTAAAGCTGTTTCATTTAAATAGGCTCTAATAGGGCCAATGATCCAATTGGCAGCTACTTTATAATGTTTGGTTTGTTCTGTGAGCTTGATGAAAAAATCAGCTTCTTCCTTATGCTCGCATAATTGTTCGATATCATATGCTGACAATCCAAAGGCTACTTTCCATGCTGCTTTTAATTCGTTTGGTAAACTTGGTAAGGCTGCTTTAACGGAGGCAATGTATTCATTCGTTAAATTAAAAGGGGCTAAATCGGGATCGGGGAAATATCTATAATCATTTGCGTCTTCCTTATCTCGTATGGAAAACGTTGTGTCATTGTTTGCATCAAAACTCCTGGTTTGCTGAATAATGGTAACCCCCGTTTCTTTTAATTCAATGAGTCTTTCAATCTCATATTCAATGGCCTTTTTTATGTTACGTATTGAGTTTAAATTCTTCACTTCTACCCTGGTGCCTAAAATAGGATCTCCTTTTAATCGAATTGAAATATTGGCATCACATCTTAAACTGCCTTCTTCCATATTACCATCACAAACGCCTAACCATCGAACTAATTTACGAATTTCTGTTACAAATAAAAATGCATCTTCCGCCGAATGAATACATGGCTCCGTGACCATTTCAATTAATGGAGTACCTGCACGATTAAGATCAATTAAAGTATTTGAAGGAGAAATATCGTGAATGCTTTTTCCAGCATCTTCCTCTAAATGAATTCTATTTAATTGTATATTTTTTTCGCCCTCAATTGTATTGATGACAATATTGCCACCAACGCATATTGGAGTGGTGTGTTGAGAAACTTGATAACCCTTGGGTAAATCTGGGTAAAAATAGTTTTTACGCGCAAAATAGTTTTCTTGTGCAATATTACATCCGCATGCCAATCCCATTTTTATCGCATATTCAATGGCTTTGGTATTTGTCTTAGGTAAAGTGCCAGGATGACCCAATGTGATTGGACTTACATGTGTATTAGGTGCTGCTCCAAAACGAGTGGCATCACCGCAAAACAATTTGCTTTCGGTAGACAATTGTGCGTGTATTTCAAGACCAATAACTGCTTCGTATTTTCCCATATTCAACATATTGCAAAAGTACAAGAAAAGGTGCATTTTACCCTATTATCCCAGAGGCATAAAAAAGCCCTCTATTGGGGCTAGAAGGCTTTTTAAATAAAATATTATATGTTTTAGATTTCTGCTTTTTATAAATCGGCAGTTTTTAGCTTTTTTGGAATTTTAACTTCAATATTTTTTCTCTCTCCTCCACGTTGTACTGTGAATTTTAAAGTTTGACCTTCTTTTATGAATTCCCATTTAAGGTCACTCACATCAGTTACTTTTTTATCATCAAACATTACAATAATATCATTTGCTTTAAATCCTGCTTTTTCTGCGGGAGATGCATCGTTTACACTTTTGCCTTTTACTCCCTCGACGGTTTCAAGATCCTCAATGGAGATGCCTAATTTTGGTTTTCTGTTAAAGAGACCAGTTAAGCCGTCCAAGCTTC
>Ga0114974_10002092_pt1 | contig 15473 bp, 15 predicted proteins | sample S_130206_EF_Meta_FD_87318 | JGI IMG/M metagenome (GOLD analysis project Ga0114974, IMG submission 87318) | Freshwater microbial communities from Lake Simoncouche, Canada to study carbon cycling - S_130206_EF_MetaG | ecosystem: Environmental > Aquatic > Freshwater > Lake | place: Lake...
AGGCCGAAAAAAACTATATCAAAGCAATCGGCAAAGGCCTCAATAAAGTGATGTCCAAGATGGGCATTTCTACTTATATGTCTTATTGTGGCGCGCAAATTTTTGAAGCAGTCGGTTTGCGCACCGCCTTGGTCAACAAATATTTTTCAGGCACCGCCAGCACCATCGAAGGGATCGGAATTTTCGAAGTCGCCGAAGAAGCGCTACGCACACATCGCGCAGCTTTTGGTAACGACCCTGTTCTTGCAAACGCGCTAGATGCTGGTGGCGAGTATGCCTACCGCGTTCGCGGTGAAGAACATATGTGGACGCCCGATTCAATTGCCAAGTTGCAACACGCAACACGCGCCAATAACTATCGCACTTACAAAGAGTACGCTCAACTGATCAACGATCAAAGTCGGCGTCATATGACGTTGCGCGGGCTCTTTGAATTCAAGGTTGACCCCGCGCGCGCCATTTCAATCGACGAGGTCGAGCCCGCCAAAGAAATTGTCAAACGCTTTGCTACTGGCGCCATGTCTTTGGGTTCAATCTCGACTGAAGCCCATTCTGTTCTGGCAGTCGCCATGAACCGCATCGGCGGCAAATCTAATACTGGCGAGGGTGGTGAAGACGAACTGCGCTATCGCAACGAACTGCGCACCGGCAACAGTGGCATCAAGGCGGGCGCTACGCTCGCCTCTGAGCTCGGCGCCGATCGTATTGCCGCTGACGTGCCCTTGCAAGCCGGCGATTCAATGCGCTCTAAAATCAAACAAGTTGCGTCTGGTCGGTTTGGCGTCAGCGCCGAATACCTGTCAAGTGCCGATCAAATTCAGATCAAAATGGCACAGGGTGCTAAGCCTGGTGAGGGCGGACAATTGCCTGGGCACAAGGTATCCGAATACATCGCCAAACTGCGCTGCTCAGTTCCAGGCGTGGGTTTAATTTCGCCTCCACCGCATCACGATATTTATTCGATCGAAGATTTAGCGCAGCTGATTCATGATCTAAAAAACGTGAATGCGCGCGCCTCGATTTCTGTCAAGCTTGTCTCTGAAGTCGGCGTAGGCACCGTTGCTGCAGGTGTTGCCAAAGCAAAGGCCGATCACGTCACCATCTCGGGGCATGACGGCGGCACAGGGGCCTCGCCCGTCTCCTCCATCAAACACGCGGGCACGCCCTGGGAGCTTGGCTTAGCCGAAACTCAGCAAACCCTGATGCTCAACAAGTTGCGCAGCCGTATCCGCGTGCAAGCCGATGGGCAAATGAAGACTGGACGCGACGTTGCGATCGGCGCGTTACTCGGTGCTGACGAGTTTGGTTTTGCGACGGCGCCGCTTGTCGTTGAAGGTTGCATCATGATGCGCAAATGCCATCTGAACACCTGCCCGGTTGGCGTAGCCACGCAAGACCCCGTCTTGCGGCAAAAGTTTCAAGGTAAACCAGAGCATGTCGTGAACTACTTCTTTTTTGTTGCTGAAGAAGTTCGCGAAATTATGGCGCAGCTTGGCATTCGCTCGTTTGACGACCTCGTCGGGCGTGTCGATTTGCTTGACACCCGCTCTGGTATTGAGCATTGGAAAGCACACGGTCTAGATTTCAGTCGTGTGTTTTATCAGCCGAATAACGATAGTCCGCGCCGTCAGATTGAAACGCAGGATCACGGTCTTGAGTCTGCCCTGGATCACGAACTAATCGAGCGTAGTAAAGCCGCCATTGAACGCGGCGAAAAAGTTTCGTTTATCGTGCCGGTGCGCAATCGCAACCGTACGATCGGAACCATGCTCTCGGGCCGCATTGCCACGCGTTACGGCGATGAAGGCTTGCCCGACGACACGATTCATATCCAGTGCAACGGCACCGCAGGCCAAAGCTTTGGCGCGTTTCTGGCACGCGGCATCACCCTCGACTTGGTAGGCGAAGGCAATGACTACGTCGGCAAAGGCCTGTCAGGCGGTCGGATTATTGTGCGTTCGCCCAACGATTTTCGCGGCTTAGGCACTGACCACATCATTATCGGCAACACGGTGCTCTATGGCGCAACCGGTGGCGAGGCTTACTTCAATGGTGTCGCAGGCGAACGCTTTGCAGTGCGCAACTCGGGCGCAGCGGCCGTCGTCGAAGGCACAGGCGATCATGGTTGTGAGTACATGACTGGTGGAACGGTCGTTGTACTGGGTGCGACAGGGCGTAACTTTGCGGCCGGCATGTCCGGCGGCGTCGCCTACGTCTGGGACCCCGAACGAACCTTCGCAGAACGCTGCAACATGAGTATGGTTGCAATCGAACCGGTTCTGTCCTCAGCTGAGCAAGAAAAAACCCAGGGGATCGATATTTGGCACAGCCTGGGCCGTGCCGATGCTCGAGAAACTGACGAGGCGATTCTCAAACGACTGGTTGAAAATCATTTCCGGTACACCGGTAGTTTTGGTGCGCGCGATCTTGTGAGTAACTGGGAAAGTGCGCGCGGCAAATTCATCAAAATTATGCCTGTGGATTACAAACGCGCACTTGGCGAAATGTGGCGCGCGGCCAATCCACAGCCTAAAGCAGCTTAAGGAATCATCATGGGAAAAATCACTGGCTTTCTAGAGGTCGATCGTCTGCAAGAGGCCTCAGAGGCTCCGGCGAGTCGCTTAAAGCACTGGCGTGAATTTGTGTTGCATCTGTCGGATGAGCAAGCGGGCAAGCAAGCTGCGCGTTGCATGGATTGTGGCATTCCATTTTGCAATAATGGCTGCCCCGTCAACAACATCATCCCCGACTGGAACGATTTGGTTTATCGCCAAAACTGGCGGGGTGCACTTGATGTGTTGCACTCAACCAATAACTTCCCCGAATTCACGGGTCGTATTTGTCCAGCGCCTTGCGAATCTGCCTGCACCCTCAATATCAATGACGACGCCGTCGGTATTAAATCGATTGAGCACGCCATTATTGACAAGGGATGGGCCGAAGGCTGGGTAGTACCACAACCACCCGCGCACAAAACGGGTAAAACCGTTGCTGTGATTGGTTCTGGTCCCGCAGGCTTAGCCTGCGCCCAACAATTAGCGCGCGCGGGTCATGCGGTCACGGTGTTTGAAAAGAGCGATCGTATCGGCGGCTTGCTGCGCTATGGTATTCCAGATTTCAAGCTCGAAAAAACCTTGATCGATCAACGAATGAGTCAAATGCAGGCTGAAGGCGTCGTGTTTAAAACCTCGCACTACATCGGTCACGCAGCAGATGCCCCCTCTAAAGACCTTACAGTTCAAACACCCGACGCATTGCAAAAAATGTTTGACGCGGTTGTCTTGACAGGCGGTTGTGAAACACCACGCGACCTACCGATTGCCGGTCGCGAGCTTGACGGCGTGATGTACGCCATGGATTTCTTGCGGCCACAAAACAAAGTGGTCGCGGGTGACAAACTGAGCTCACAAGTACTCGCCAAGGGCAAACACGTCGTGGTCATCGGTGGTGGTGATACCGGCTCTGATTGCGTTGGCACCAGTAACCGTCACGGCGCCAAATCAGTCACTCAAATTGAGCTGATGCCACGCCCACCTGAAGAAGAAAACAAAGCCTTGACATGGCCTTACTGGCCTGCCAAGTTACGTACCTCGTCGTCGCACGAAGAGGGCGCTGAACGCGACTGGGCAATCACCAGTAAATCACTTGCCGGCAAGAGCGGTAAAGTCGAAAAGCTGATCGCAGCGCGCGTCGAATGGATTAAGGACGAGACCTCGGGTCAGATGAAAATGCAAGAGGTCAAAGGCTCTGAGTTCGATATTCAGGCCGATCTGGTGTTGCTCGCGATGGGTTTTGTGGCACCGGTCAGCAATATCTTGACGGCCTTTGGTGTCGATCAAGATGCGCGAGGCAACGTTCGAGCGAACACCGACGACTATCAGACCAACCTCACAAAAGTTTTTGCGGCAGGCGACATGCGGCGTGGGCAGTCTTTAGTTGTCTGGGCAATTCGAGAGGGACGACAATGCGCTCGCTCAGTTGACGAGTTTTTGATGGGCACGAGCGATTTACCCCGTTAAGCCAAACAGACCGGAGATTGTGAATGACGAACCCTATTAAACGTTTTAGTTCGATTGCGGTAAGCCTTTTAGCAATCTCCGCAGTGACAACGGTCTGTGCCCAAACGCCCGCCGCGCCAACCGAGGCAAAACCTTGGCCAAATAAAAGTATTACTTTGGTTGTCACCTACGCCGCTGGCGGTTTTGCCGATACCCGGATGAGACTGCTTGGGCGTAAATTGGCCGACAAGTTTGGTCAGACTGTCGTGATCGAAAATAAAGTTGGTGCGGGTGGTGTCGTTGGCACTGCCGTCATCGCCAAAGCGGCGCCAGATGGCTACACGATTGGTTCAGGCAATCTAGCGCCGTTAGCCGTAAATCCGACCCTGATGACCATGCTGCCGTACATCCCTGACAAAGATATCGCCCCGATCATCCTGATTGAAAATAGCCCCTTGGTGCTGAGCGTCTCAAACAGCTTACCTGTCAAAAACTTAAACGATCTGATTGCCTTAGCCAAAAAAGAGCCTGGTAGGCTCACTTTTGGATCCTCTGGTATTGGCGGTGCGCACCACCTTTCGGGTGAAATGTTTCGCGAGATCGCCAAAATTGATATTGTGCACGTTCCCTACAAGGGCGGCGCCCCCGCTTCAACGGATCTCATGGCGGGCCACTTGAGCATGATGTTTGAGATGGGCTATGCGGCGCTTCCCGCCATCAAGGGCGGCAAAATTCACCCCCTCGCGGTCACGTCAACCAAACGGCTGGCGCTATTGCCCGAAGTACCCACCATGGCCGAGCTTGGCATCACCGATTTTGAGTCCTACAACTGGCAGGGCATCATCGCGCCGGCGGGCACACCCGCTGCGATCATCGCCAAACTCAACGCTGCCCTGAATGAAATCCTGCTCGACCCTGAAGTTATCAAACAAATCTCAGATACCGGCAGTCAGCCAGGTGGTGGCTCGCCCCAGGACTTCGCGCAGTTCATCCGCGCCGAAACCACCAAGTGGGCCAAAGTCATCAAATCCGCCAAGATCGAGCCCCAGTAAATTATTGGTTGTGGGCGTTACAATCAAGCGCCTGAGCTTAACGGTCTGGCGGTTCTGTACTGTCTTAACCGTCGAATTCCGCTCTGATCCTTTTGGTTCAACATGCGCAAGCCCCCTCTGAACTCAAACCAGCCGGTACTACATCTAGAAGATGTGTCGCTTGGCTACGGCGACTTCACCGTTTTGCGTAATATTTCGCTTACGGTTTTACCGGGGCAAGTTGTCGCAATGATGGGGGGCTCAGGTTCAGGAAAGACCACATTACTGCGCGCAGCCACGGGACAATTGATGCCTCGCCACGGAACCGTCACACTATTCGGGCAAAATTTGTCCCACGCAGATCGGCCAAGCTTGCAATCCCTCAGACAGCGCATGGGTGTCTTATTTCAACAAGGCGCATTGTTTACAGATCTTAATGTGTTTGAAAATGTCGCCTTTCCACTGCGAGAGCATCTAAAACTGTCTACTAAAGAACTCGGCCAGCGCGTCCTCGAGAAACTCTCTGCCGTTGGCCTGCGTGCGGCAGCACATCTGAAGGTCGCTGAGATTTCAGGCGGCATGGCGCGTCGAGTGGCGCTGGCGCGCGCAGTCGTACTTGAGCCCGAGCTCGTGCTCTACGATGAGCCCTTTGCCGGCCTTGATCCGATTTCGCTAGGCGTCACCGCACGGCTGATCCGAAGTCTCTCAGATCGCCTAGGCTGCGCCTCAGTGGTGATTACCCACGATATTGCCGAGTCCTTTGCCATCGCAGATGAAGTGTATTTAGTGGGCCAGGGCGAGCTCAAAGCCCAGGGCACGCCGGCCACCCTCGGAGCCTCGCCCGATCCCTATGTGCAACAGTTTTTGCGCGGCGACGCCGATGGCCCTGTCGCGTTTGACTACCCAGTTACGCCGGCCTTTGAGACCTGGCTTGCCCGCACAGGAATACAGTGATGCCGCACGCTAATGCGTTGACTCGTCTTGGCCAAAACGTACGAATGCGTCTGACAGGGCTCGGGCGTTTCACCCGGTTCTTTTTGATGCTTTTACAGCGTAGCGGCATTGTCCTACAGCGCCCGCGCCTAGTCTCTCAGCAGGTGCACTTCATTGGCAATTTTTCCTTGCTCATCATCATTGTCTCGGGTCTGTTTGTTGGTTTTGTTTTAGGATTACAAGGGTATTACACCCTGAACCGCTACGGTTCTGAAGAGGCGCTTGGCTTACTTGTGGCACTATCACTGACGCGTGAGCTGGGCCCAGTCATCACTGCGCTGCTCTTTGCAGGTCGCGCCGGAACCTCTCTGACCGCTGAAATTGGCTTGATGAAAGCCGGAGAACAATTGGCCGCAATGGAAGTCATGGCAGTTGACCCGATTCGACGCGTCTTTGTGCCGCGCTTTTGGGGTGGGGTCATCGCAATGCCCATCCTGGCAGCCGTGTTCTCGATGGTAGGTATTATTGGCGGCTGGGTCGTCGGCGTGTTGATGATCGGCATCGATACCGGTGCTTTTTGGTCACAAATGCAAAACGGTGTTGATGTTTATAAAGACGTTTTAAATGGGGCAATCAAAAGTATCATCTTCGGGATAGCGGTGACGTTAATCGCGCTGTACGAGGGGTGGCAGGCCCGCCCGACGCCCGAAGGCGTTGCTCGCGCCACCACGCGTACCGTCGTGACGGGTTCCCTTGCGGTCTTGGGGCTTGATTTTCTGCTGACTGCACTGATGTTCAGCACTTGAAGGGTTAAAAATGTCGAATGAAAAAACAGATTGGTGGGTTGGGCTCTTTGTCTTATTAGGCGGTATTGCACTCGCCTTTCTAGCGTTGCGCGCTGGCAACCTGAGCAGCTTCTCGTTTGCACCGACCTACAGCCTAACGGCCAAGTTCGACAATATTGGGGGGCTCAAAGTGCGGGCGCCAATTAAAAGTGCCGGGGTCGTCGTGGGGCGCGTCGCCAGTATCTCGCTCGATGAAAAAACGTTTCAGGCCTTGGTGACGTTTCAGATCGAAAAAAACTATATTTTTCCAAAAGACTCTTCTGCCAAAATTCTCACTTCGGGACTGCTGGGCGAACAATATGTGGGGCTTGAGGCCGGCGGCGACGAGGTCAATCTTGCCTCGGGTGCAAACATACAATTCACGCAAAGCGCGATTGTGCTCGAAAGCCTGATCAGCCAATTTCTATATTCGTCTGCCGAAAAACAAGGCACCCCTTCTACAACTGACACAGCGACCGCGCCTAAACCCGCCAAAGCAGTTCAATAACGGTCAAACAACATGCGTATTCGTTTTTCTATTCGTTTTTTAAGCCTGGCAGCCTGTACGCTCTGCATGGCTCTTCTATCGGGTTGTGCCACGCGCACGCTTGGCACGCCTAACCCAAACGACCCACTTGAAGCCTCAAACCGAGCGGTATTTGAGCTCAACGATGCTGTCGACCGCGCGGTATTCAAGCCCGTGGCCCAAGCCTATGCTTTTGCTGTTCCGCAACCCGTTCGCAGTTGTATTCACAACATTTTTTTGAACCTTGGCGATGTCTGGTCGTGGTTTAACAGTACGCTGCAAGGTCGCCAAGTCGACGCGCTCAACACCTTTGGCCGCGTGTTGCTGAACTCGACGATGGGCCTGGGCGGCTGCTTAGACCTTGCAAGTCAAACCGGTGCCAAACGTATCCCTAACGACTTTGGGGTCACGCTTGGTGTGTGGGGACTCGACTCGGGTCCTTACCTGGTGTTGCCAATCATCGGCTCTTCAACCTTAAGAGACGGCGCCGGCAGAGCGGTTGACATCTATGTCAATCAGTTTGGCTATGGCTCGTTAATCACCAATATCGATTTGCGCAATTCGCTCTATGGGCTTGAGGCGGTCGAGCGTAGAGAGGCCCTGCTTGAGCTGACCGACACGATTGATCGCACTGCGCTTGATCGCTATAGCTTTATTCGGGATGCCTATCTCAAGCGACGCAGTGCGCAGATCGCTGGCTCAGCCGCCCAAGCCGAGAAGCCTCCTAGCTATGAGGACGATGCGCCTGCGCCCGCCGCTGAAAAAGCACCCAATATGGCACCCAATAAATAAGTGTTCACTGTTCGCAAGGATCTGTTTGATGAAGTCACGCATTTGTTTTTTATCCAGGTTACTCGCCCTGTGCTTACTGTTCGGGGTAAACCACTTTTCACATGCACAAAGCGCACCTGATCCTAACGCGGCGCCCAACGACTTTGTGCAGCAGGTCGCGGATCAAGTCTTGGTCGCCCTGAAGTCTGATGCCAGTGTGCGCGCAGGCAATACCACTCGCGTCAATCAACTTGTTGATGATTTGATTTTGCCTAACGTCAATTTTGAAAAAACGACCCGGCTCGCTGCAGGTCGCTATTGGCGACAAGCAACGCCCGAACAACAAGCTGCCTTGGTCAAAGCCTTCCGTGGCACACTCGGTCGCGCCTATAGCGGCGCCTTTACCCGCGTCGACGATGCAACCAACGTGAAGGTATTCCCTTTGCGAGGCGATGCAGATGCCACGGATGTCGTGGTCAAATCGCAAGTCACTCAGCGCGCCAACACCCAACCCATCGCGCTGGACTATCGGCTTGAAAAAACATCACAAGGCTGGAAAATCTACGACCTCAATGTTGAAAATATTTGGCTCATTGAAAACTACCGCAATCAGTTTGCTCAACAAATTAGCCAGAATGGCATTGATGGTTTGATTCAGGCGCTCAATCAACGCGCTCAACAATAAATGCGCCTAGCCTTCGTCGTCGCACGCATGCGCTTGCCTGACACTTCGCCCGCTTAACAAGGCCAACATGCCCGCCGTTTCTTTCGAACATGTTTCAAAAATTTTTTCGCCACGCGCCAGCGGTTGGCGCGGCTTATTACGCACACCAACCGGCCCAGGGTTTCAAGCGCTTGATGATGTTTCGCTCAGCATTGAACACGGCGAGTTTTTTGCTTTGCTTGGCCCCAACGGGGCTGGAAAAACGACACTGATTTCAGTTTTAGCGGGTCTGTGCAAAGCCACGCAAGGACGCGCAAGCGTTTGCGGACACGACGTGGTTACCGACTATCAGTCTGCCAGGCGCTCTTTAGGGGTGGTGCCTCAAGAGTTAGTCTACGATCCTTTCTTTACGGTTCGTGAGACCTTGCGTATTCAGTCTGGCTATTTTGGTTTTCGTCACAATGATGATTGGATCGACGAAATTTTGGCGAATTTGGGTCTCACCGATAAGGCCGATGAAAATATGCGGGCGCTGTCGGGTGGCATGAAGCGTCGCGTCTTGGTTGCTCAAGCACTCGTCCATCGCCCCCCTGTGATTGTGCTTGACGAGCCCACTGCCGGCGTTGATGTTGACTTGCGCCGCAGCCTCTGGGAGTTCATCTCACGCCTGAATCGTCAGGGCCACACGATCATCCTGACCACGCACTATCTAGAAGAAGCTGAGATGCTGTGTAATCGCACCGCCATGCTAAAAGGCGGGCGCATCGTTGCCCTTGATACGACAAAGGCCTTGCTAGCACGCGCGGGGGGCAATCTCGAGCAAGCATTTATACAAATTATGAACGCCGAACCCTCTAAGCTTTCCGAGGTGTCGGCATGACCGCCCCCCTCCTAACCGCACGCCCAGGCGCAGGCTCTGGCTTCCCAACGCTGCTCGGCAAAGAATTACTGCGGTTCTGGAAAGTCAGCTTTCAAACAATCGCTGCACCTGTCATTACCGCGGTGTTGTATTTGGTGATCTTTGCCCAGGTGTTGCAAGATCGCATCCAGGTATACGGAACGGTGCCCTACACCGCCTTTTTGATTCCGGGATTGATGATGATGAGCATGTTGCAAAATGCCTTCGCAAATCCCTCTTCATCATTAATACAAAGCCGAGTAACGGGCAATCTTGTTTTTGTGCTGTTGCCGCCAATCTCGCATCGCGAATTTTTTAGTGCCTACGTGCTAGCGGCAATCGTGCGCGGGCTGGCCGTCGGTACGTGCGTCTGGCTTGTGTCTCTGTACTTCAGCACGATGCCGATTAAACATCCGCTCTGGGCTATGGTTTTTGCAGTTTTATCTTGCGGCATCATGGCGATTTTGGGCTTAATCGCCGGACTGACCTCTGAAAAGTTTGATCAGCTCGCTGCATTTCAGAATTTTCTGATCATGCCTGCCACCTTTTTATCTGGTGTTTTTTATTCAGTGCATACCCTGCCGCCGTTTTGGCAGCTGGTATCCCACTGGAATCCGCTCTTCTACACCATCGACGGGTTCCGTTACGGATTTTTTGGCGTGGCCGATGTGTCGCCGTGGCAAAGTCTGGCCGTGGTTGCGGGTGTCTTTACCCTCTTGGCAACCTACGCCCTACGGCTCTTGGGCAGTGGCTACAAGCTTAGGACCTAAAATAGTGGATACTCTAGACCCGTCGCCCAATAAGGACCTTGCAGATTATGTTGCCTACCCCTGAAGATATTCGTGCCTACATCGCCGCCGGATTACCTTGCGAGCACCTTGAGGTGAGTGGAGATGGCGCACACTTTGAGGCCGTGATCGTGAGTGCCGCGTTTGCGGGCAAGCGTCTAATCGCCCGTCACCAGCTCGTGTATGGCGCGCTTGGCGATCGTATGAAACAAGAAATCCACGCCCTTTCAATGCGTACGCTCACCCCTGAAGAATTCACAAAAACGCCCTGATGGATATTTTACGAATCACGGGTGGTCGTCGCCTGCAAGGTGAGATCAGTATTTCCGGGGCAAAAAATGCAGCGCTGCCTATTTTGTGTGCGGGTTTACTCACGGCCGACACGGTCACCCTGACCAATGTCCCCCAGTTAAATGACATCGCCACCACGCTTAAGTTGCTAGGCCAGATGGGCGTGCGTTGTACGCGGGACGCCGACGGTACAGTCAGTATCAACGCCAGCAACGTGACAACGCTTGAAGCGCCCTACGAGCTCGTTAAAACAATGCGTGCTTCAATTCTGGTGTTGGGGCCCTTGCTCGCCAGATTTGGTCAAGCCCGCGTGAGCCTGCCAGGCGGCTGCGCAATCGGTCAACGTCCAGTAGATCAACATATTCAGGGTTTGGCTGCGCTTGGCGCCGACATCAGCATTGAGCATGGCTTTGTCATCGCACGTGCCAAACGCCTGAAAGGTGCAGTAATTCGCACCGACATGGTCACCGTCACCGGCACCGAAAACCTGCTCATGGCCGCGGTCTTGGCCGATGGTCAAACCACATTAGAAAATGCAGCGCGCGAACCCGAGGTTGTCGATCTCGCCGAACTCTTAATCAAAATGGGTGCGCGAATTCAAGGTCACGGTACCGACCGCATCGTGATCGAAGGCGTCAAAACGCTACACGGAGCCGAGCACCACGTCATCCCTGATCGCATCGAGGCCGGTAGTTTTTTATGTGCCGTTGGCGCGGCGGGCGGTGACATTACGCTGCGCAACGTCGCCCCAGAAACGATGGGCGCCACCCTGGCCAAGCTACAGGAAGCCGGACTCGTGCTCACTAGCGGCAAAGACTGGATTCGCGCGAGCATGAGTCAACGTCCCAGGCCTGTTGATTTTCGAACACATGAGTACCCGGGCTTCGCGACCGATATGCAAGCGCAAGTGATGGCGCTCAATGCCTTGGCCGAAGGTACCTCGGTCATCACCGAGACCATTTTTGAAAATCGCTACATGCACGTCCAAGAGTTACTGCGCCTGGGCGCACGGATCGATATCGACGGTCACACGGCCGTTGTGAGAGGCGTCGCCAAGCTATCCGGGGCAACGGTCATGGCCACTGATCTACGTGCCTCTGCGAGCCTGGTGATTGCGGGCTTGGCAGCCGAAGGCGAAACCGTGGTCGAACGGATCTATCATCTTGATCGGGGCTACGAGCGCATGGAGCGCAAGCTCAGGCAGCTCGGCGCCAATATCGAACGAACGTCAAGCAAGGAGTCCTCATGAGCACTGCTGAACCACTGCGTCCTCTGACCATGGCACTCTCAAAAGGGCGCATTTTTGAAGAAACCTTGCCGCTGCTCAAGGCCGCGGGTATTGAGGTTGCCGAAAACCCTGAGCAATCCCGCAAACTGATTATCGCGACTAGCGATCCAGCTTTGCGTCTAATTATTGTTCGCGCCTCTGATGTGCCAACCTATGTTGAATACGGCGCAGCCGATCTAGGCATTGCCGGCAAAGACGTCTTAATCGAGCACGCCGCACAGCACCCGGGTGGGCTGTATCAGCCAATCGACCTCAACATCGCCCGCTGTCGCTTAGCGGTTGCTGTTCGTAAAGGCTTTGATTACGAAGCGGCAGTGCGCCAAGGCGCGCGCCTACGTGTGGCGACCAAATACACACAGGCTGCCCGCGAACACTTTGCGGCCAAGGGTGTGTACGTTGACCTCATTAAGCTGTATGGCTCGATGGAGCTTGCCCCCTTGGTAGGACTCGCCGATGCGATTGTCGATCTGGTCTCAACGGGTAACACCCTCAAGGCCAATGATTTGGTCGCAGTCGAAGACATCATGCCGATTTCATCACGACTTGTGGTGAATCGGGCAGCGCTTAAAACCCGTCACGCACAACTGCAACCCCTACTCGATGCCTTTGAGCAAGCCAGTCGCGCGTCTTAGGCGACCCCGTTTTAAAAGAGAGTCACACCATGGCCACCCTTTCACGTCTAGATTCGCGTCAGCCAGACTTTGATGCAGCGCTGACCCGCCTGCTGGCCTTCGATGCCGAGCAAGACGAAGCGATCGACCGCGCTGCAGCAGATATTCTCAAACAGGTACGCAGCGAGGGCGACGCGGCGCTGGTGCGTTTAACGCACGAATTCGATCGGGTCTTGGTTAATCACGCTGCAGAACTCGAAATTCCGCGTAGTGAATGGCTCAAAGCACTGGCTGAACTGCCAACCGCGCAACGACAGGCCCTTGAGGCGGCGGCTGACCGTGTGCGCACTTACCATGTGCATCAAATACAAAAAAGTTGGTCTTATACCGAGGCCGATGGCACCCGCCTTGGTCAACAAGTGTCGGCGCTCGATCGCGTTGGTGTGTATGTGCCCGGAGGCAAGGCGGCCTACCCCTCTTCCGTACTGATGAATGCAATCCCGGCAAAAGTCGCCGGTGTCACCGAAGTGATCATGGTGACCCCCACCCCGGGCGGACAGCGCAACGCCATGGTGCTTGCCGCAGCGGCCATTGCTGGGGTCGATCGCTGTTTTGCGATTGGCGGCGCTCAGGCTGTCGGCGCACTTGCCTACGGCACCTCAACTGTTCCGGCCGTCGATAAAATCGTCGGGCCCGGCAATGCCTATGTGGCTGCCGCCAAGCGCCGCGTGTTTGGGACCGTTGGGATCGACATGATCGCGGGTCCCAGTGAAATTCTGATCATTTGCGACGGTAAAACTTCGCCTGACTGGATCGCAATGGATCTGTTCTCGCAGGCCGAACACGACGAACTGGCTCAAGCGATTTTGTTATGCCCAGACGCCAGCTACCTTGACGCTGTGCTGCAGTCCATTGAGCGGTTGCTGCCCACCATGCCACGGGCCGAGATCATCCGCACGAGCCTGCGCGACCGCGGCGCGCTCATTTTGGTGCGCGACTTAGCCCAGGCTTGTGAGATCAGTAACCGCATCGCCCCCGAGCACCTTGAGGTCTCGATCGAACAACCTGAACCCTGGCTTTCTCAACTACGCCACGCCGGCGCCATCTTTATGGGGCAACATAGTTCAGAGGCGCTCGGTGACTACTGTGCCGGGCCAAACCACGTCTTGCCAACTTCGCGCACCGCACGGTTTTCATCGCCCTTAGGCGTCTATGACTTTCAAAAGCGTTCAAGCTTGATCCACGTCTCGCCTGCCGGGGCACAAACACTCGGTAAAATCGCCGCTGAACTGGCCTTGGGTGAAGGCCTTCAAGCCCACGCCGCGAGTGCGGCCTATCGGCTGACACCCGCAAGCGGTAAATAAGCGGTCGGTTACAAACGATTCCTCACAACAATTCGCTCAGACCGCCCTACAATATAGTTTCTGACGCCAAGAGCCCAAGCCATGCGCACCGCCGAAATTATCCGCAATACCAACGAGACGCGTATTCGTGTCGCAATCAATCTGGATGGCACTGGCCGCCAGAAGCTGAACACTGGCGTGCCGTTTTTAGACCACATGCTTGATCAAATCGCTCGTCACGGCTTAATCGATCTTGAGGTTCACGCAGAAGGCGATCTTGAAATCGATGCGCACCACACCGTTGAAGATGTTGGCATCACCCTCGGCCAAGCAATCGCGAAGGCTGTTGGCGACAAAGCCGGCATCCGTCGCTACGGACACGCCTATGTTCCGCTTGATGAAGCGCTTTCACGCGTCGTGATCGACTTCTCAGGGCGCCCGGGCTTACAGTTTCATGTTCCCTTCACCCGCGCGCGCGTAGGTGATTTTGATGTTGACCTCACCATCGAGTTTTTTCAGGGCCTGGCCAACCACGCACTGCTCACGATGCACATCGATAATTTACGTGGTGTCAACGCGCATCACCAGTGCGAAACCATTTTTAAAGCCACTGGCCGTGCGCTGCGTATGGCGCTCGAACTCGACCCGCGCAGTGCGGGCGTGGTGCCTTCAACCAAAGGTGTGCTTTAGCCCATGGCTTTGATCGCCATCGTCGACTATGGCATGGGTAATATTCACTCGGTCGAGCGCGCCTTACGCCACGCGGCCCCCGAGGCCGATATTCGCCTGTGCAATAACGCTCAGGATATTCTGGCCGCTGATCGTGTAGTGTTTCCGGGGCAAGGTGCCATGGCAGACTGCATTCGCACACTTGATGAGGCGGGCCTGCGCGATGCAGTACTGACCGCAGCCAAGACTAAACCCTTGCTCGGGGTTTGTGTTGGCGAACAAATGCTTTTTGAACGCAGCGAAGAAGGCAACACGACCAGCTTGGGCATCTTTAAAGGCGAGGTCAAACGATTTCAAGGGCCCGCCTTCACGGCAGGCGCCGATCAGCTCAAAGTGCCGCACATGGGTTGGAATCCTGTCAAACAAAGTCGTTCGCACGCGCTTTGGCGGGGGATCCCAGACATGACCCCCTTTTATTTCGTGCATAGCTACTATGCCGTGCCGGCTCAAGCAGAGCTCGTCGTCGGAGAAAGTAATTACGGCGGCCTGTTCGCCTGTGCGGTTGCGGCTAATAATATCTTTGCCGTACAGTTTCATCCTGAAAAAAGTGCCGAATATGGTTTGCGTCTTTACCGTAATTTTGTAGACTGGAAGCCTTAAACTAAACCCATCTCAAGGTTCGCATATCGCGGGCGACTTGAAACTTACGTGACTACTAAAAAAATCACATGCTGCTGATCCCTGCAATTGACCTCAAAGACGGACGCTGTGTCCGACTGCGCCAAGGCGACCTCGACGATGCAACCATCTTCTCTGAAGATCCCACCGCAATGTCTAA
>Ga0114974_10002093_pt1 | contig 15472 bp, 8 predicted proteins | sample S_130206_EF_Meta_FD_87318 | JGI IMG/M metagenome (GOLD analysis project Ga0114974, IMG submission 87318) | Freshwater microbial communities from Lake Simoncouche, Canada to study carbon cycling - S_130206_EF_MetaG | ecosystem: Environmental > Aquatic > Freshwater > Lake | place: Lake...
CTAAGTTTAATACTATACCAACAAGTGAATTATATACATACCAACAAATACTTAATGACCCTAGATTAACGGAGGAAGAATTAATTGGTGTTTATAAAAACACAACACCAACAGAAACTGATGGTACCACTGGAGGAAAACAAGGTGCTAATACACCACCACAAACTGACACCAAACCAACAACACCTGCTAAAGTTGATAGTAAAGAAAGTGTAACATCAATTAATGATTTAGACGAATTTATTGATTTTGCATTTTATTTTGAAAATGACTCACCATACTATAATCCAAATATAACACCACCTTCAGATCCTGCGGGATGGAAAGTTGCTGGTCCTTTAGGTAGAACAACAAGTACGGGAGCATATCAAAATTATGATTACCTTAAATATTATGATTATTATCTTGGATTACAAAACACAACATATAAAACTAAATCACCTGAAATGGTGTGGGGATCAACAGGAGCAACATTAGACAATGGTACCATTTTTAATAAAAGTGCAATAGATCCATTTTTTAATGATGTTATTAAATACAATTTTGAAAAAATACAAAATGAATTAATACCTAAATTAACCGATATTTTAGTAACAAGAAAAGGTGATGTATCAATCCAACTTGTTGGGTCGGCGTCCCCAATTCAAGAGGTTACCTATAATCAATATCTTTCAGATAGAAGAATTGATTCTGTTAGAAAATGGTTTTCTGGATTGACTTTTGGTGACACAACAGGTGCTCAATTAATTAAAGACGGTAAATTAAAAATTTCATCTGAGGGTAAAGGAGAACTTGCGATCGTAACACCTAAAACTAAAAATGGTGAATCATCGCCAATTAATTGTAATATTAATATACATAATAATAGTAAAACAGGACCTGTAATTAATAGTAGTGGTGAATGGTACTCGGCACCTGCAATGGCTTGTCGTAGAGTAAGTATGTCAGTGATAGCAGCAAACGCATTACCAACACCACCAACACCACCAACACCTGTAGACCCCGTAGATAATAATCCGACCAATCAAGATATTGTCCCAACACCTAGTGGAAATACAATTAATATTCCACCTGTTAAGGTAGTTCCTGTACCTGACCCAATTAAAAAAGTTAAGGAAGGTATATCTAAAAAAATATTAAGATATCTATTTTCTGAGTGTGATTATTTTGAGGTTATCAAAGAAACTAATCCAATGATTTATGATAGTTTTAAAGATAAGATTAAATATTTTGATCCTGCGTTTCACTCAATGACACCTGAAGGTTTGAATGGAAGATTAACATTCTTACAACAATGTATGAGACCTGGTCAGACAATACCTGTTATTGGACCTGATGGGAAACCAAAATACAATGACGCACTAAACACTTCATTTGGTGCACCACCTGTATTGGTATTGAGAATTGGTGACTTCTTCCATACTAAAATTATTCCAAATTCTTTGGGGATAACTTACGATCCATTATTGTTTGATATAAATCCCGAAGGAATTGGTGTCCAACCTATGATTGCAAAAATTTCATTAAATTTTGATTTTATTGGTGGTCACGGAATTGCAGGACCTGTTAACCAATTACAAAATGCGTTATCGTTTAACTACTACGCAAATACTGAAATATATGATGAAAGATCTGTACCAACAGAAAATACTAAAGAACGAGATGAGAATTTGGTAAAACAAACAATACAAGGAGGTTCGGTTACACCTGACCCACTTATGGCAAACCAAGTTCAAAATCAAATACCACAAAAAGGTGGTAGTACTATTGGTACAATTTCATCAACAAATACATCTGCCGATGGATCAATACAAACAGGTGAAATTGAATACAAAGAATTGATTAGTGAGTTATCTACTAAAACTCAAGAATATTTTAAAACGATGGTTAATCAATTAAAAACTATTACATCTACAACCAATAAAGGTATTACCGATTTGGTTAGTACTGATATGGAATTTAACAATGGTGAGTTTAACGAATATGGTGATACACCAACAAAAGATATACCATTGTACGGTAAATCAAATAGTGTTGAGAAGTATATTAAAAATTTGGTTAAAGATGTTAAAAAAGATGTTAATGATGAAACCGCTCCTATTATAGAAGAAATAGTTAAACCTGAATATAGTTTTAAAAATAATTTAATTAGAGATTTAAAAAATAGTTTAGAAAGTGAAGTTGCAAAGTCGGAATCTGAATTAAATAGTATTGTTATAGGACCTATGAATACTATGACATCATATCAAGAAACTTATAATTATACGTTTAGAAAACTTGATGTGGTCTCAATATCACTTGACGGTGTTAAATTAGAAAGTGGTGATTATAATGTATATACTTTAAGTGGTAGTACTCCTGATGTAATTACTAACATAACAAAAGCATATACTACAACTGTTGGAGGTAAACTTAAAGAATTTGCAGATGATATTTTAGGTAAAAAATTACTTGGACCTTATGATACCAAAAAAAATATATTTAAGATTGTTAGTGGAGAAAACACAGCATTCAACGAACAAGTAAATAGATTTTATAGTGCAATGTCACACATATTCTTAGATGAAAATAAATACAATGCATTTGTTAATGCTTTATTGACTGAAAAAATTAAAAAAGAAAGTCAAGACATGGTTGATCTAATTAAAAAAGAATGTGAATATTGGAAAGCCAAATTTAAATTGGAGCATGACGCAGAAATGAAAGTATTTGATGATTTTGAAAAATCAAGTGAATACAAACCATATGAAACATTTAAAATTGAAGAGTTTGACACTAAAATAGGTTATACTACAGATAAAGTTGGAAATAACTTACAAAAGAAAAATAGACTTAAAAATTTATATAGTGATGTAAATGTTAATGCAAGTAATAAAACGTATAATGGTAAAGTTAAATTTAATTAATAATGGCATTACAATATTATAATAGATATAGTCAATTTCTACAGAACGGAGTTCAAACTGTCGTTCCTTATATCAATCTGCCAACTAAATCTTCAGATAAAGTTTATATTTATAAAGTCGGAATATCAAGATTGGATAAAGTATCCCAACAATTTTATGGTAGCCCATTCTTTGGTTGGTTAATATTACAAGCAAATCCACAATATACAGGGTTTGAATTTAATATACCTGACTCGGCTATATTGACTATACCATATCCTTTACTAAGTTCATTACAAGATTATAAAAATACATTAGAAAATCATTTCTTCTATTATGGTAGATAACGGAGAGAATATATTAGTAGAATTTGATTACCAAAACATATCAGTCATTGATCCAAACAAAGTTATTGATCAAGATGGTAATCCACAAGAAAGATTAATCAATCAAGAAAATTTGGTTTTTTATGCTAACTTGGAATGCTCGGTTTTACCAAGAACAAAATTGGCGGTTGGGGCACCATTGAATGATAGTATCAAAACCGTATCGGTTGGTAGTATTAATTTTTTAAATCCTGGTAAAAAGAAATTTTTGGATGATGATTGGTCTGATGAAATTACAGGTAAAAATACATTACAGGGTAAAGGTGTAAACCAACCAAAAAAAAATCTTATCCCTGGTAATTTAAAAAATAACGACACTAGTGATGATTATTATATTTCACAAACAATGGTTTCAGATGGAAACCCAGGTTCGGTAGATAATGGATTGTTGGGTATCACACAGATCAACATTAGTTATGGTACCGATTTTTTACCTGTAATTGACGTTACATTAGAGGATATTAAAGGTAGGGCGTTATTTGAAGGCGGAAACAATTCACCATATGCGGCATTCTTCCAATTACCATACCCTTTATTTTATTTGACAATTAAAGGTTATTTAGGTAAAGCGGTAAGATTACCATTAATGTTAATGTCGTTTAACGCAAGTTTTGATCCTGGTACAGGTAACTTTAGAGTTCAGTTAAGATTATATACATACAAATATACTATAATGTCCCAAATAAATTGGGGAGGAATGTGGGCGGCACCATTGATGTATCAATCAAGTGTTAAGACCAAACAAACAACTACAACAGGAAATGGTAATCCAAATGATAAAGTATCAAATTCTTGGTCAAGTCAGGGGTTTGCAAAAATGAAAGAACTTTATGCGGAATATAAATCAAAAGGATTAATTGAGGATAATTTTCCTGAAATTACATTACAACAATTAAAAGTTAGATTAAATACATTCCTTAAATATATTGAAAACCAATACTCAAAAACAAATTTAAATGTATTAAATGATCTTGATGATTATAGTAAAAATTTATCTGAGTATGAATCTCAAATTTATATCAATGAGGAATCTTGGTCAAGAACGTATTTGGATTATAAAAATATATTTATAACAACACCTGAAAAAGGTGAGTTAACATTGTATCAATTCAAAAAAGAATATGATACCTCAGAAAAAAGACAAGTAGCATTAACCGAATTATCTGGAAAGGTTAAAACATTCAATGGAGCACTTAAAGGTAATAATACTTTAGGGACTGATAAACCGAACCATATTCCTGTTGATATATTTTATTTTATTGAAAAAAATACTGCAACATTTTTTAGTAATGCGGTTATTGGTGATATTGATATTAAAAAAACTTATTATCAAATATATGATAAAAAATTACCCGATACTGGTACTGAATTTGATTCCTTTAAGAAAAAAATTGAAACTGAATTAAATTCAGGTCCTTTATTCTTTTTTGAGGGTAAGGGGTCTTTTATTGATAAAACAAGTACAATTGCTGAAAATTATCAAATACAAAAACAAAAAATTGAAGACGGTATAACTAAAGATTTGACCGAAAAAATTAGCGCAGAGTATAAATCAGACAACACTGGCGGTATTGGTTTTGCACCAACAATTAGAAATGTTCTTGCGGTGTTCTTTGCTCAAGGAGAATCGTTCTTAAGATTACTTGATGATGTCCATACAAAGGCGTGGGATTTAAGAAATAATGATTTAAGGAAGAATGCAATATTATCAAACGCATCAACGGTAAAAAGTTCAGATCTTAAGGACTTAAGTATTGAGGACACACCAATATATCCTTGGCCTCAAATGATTGTTGAGAACAACTTAAAAACGGATGGTGAAAAGTTTGAATTGAAGTATCCTGGTGATCCATCAATTGCAACAAGGGTAAGGGCGTTCTCACCTGAGATATGGCCTGAAGTTCAGTTTGTGGAAGAATTTATTAAAGCAACAGTAGAGAGAGCTGAAAAAGTAGATTTCCCAACATCAATTAGTAATTCACAAATAAAACCCAATAGATTAAGTTTTAATGCTATTGAGTTCCCAATAACCAATGAGGTATATCAAAATACTGAAGAAGTTAAATTTTTCTATGAAATATATGAAAGATTATTAATAAATGCGTTTTATAGTAAATTGAGTAGAGATTCAAATACGGATTTCAATATGAAAGAGTATTATTCGGAATCAGAAGTTTTAGATATTATTGAAGCGTTAGGAACCGACAATCCTTACTTAACAAAAAAATTAAAAGAATATAATCTAACCTCATCTACTTATTTGGCGTTTTTAAGACACATATCAAATGAGGGTACGGGAGACTCTTGGCAAAATTTCATTAGAGGAGAATTCAATACGTCTTATATTAAGAATGATGTTAATACGTCATTTGAGTTAATGAATGGTGATATTATAAGTAATGATAAATCACAACCATTATTGGCAATCAAAGATAGTAAATCCGCTAACCAATATTTTGGGGATAACAATAACGTTGAAAATTATGATTTTACTGATCTATACCCAATCACGAATTTAAATTGGGATAATGATTATATGGCAAATGCCAAAGGAATACAGAAAGCCGAGAATATATTTAAAACGACAAGAGTTTTAGATTATAACGACACTAACAAAATGATTACAAACTTTAATGAAGATAGTAGTAAGAATAAATTACCTATTACTAACTTTAATTATAAACCAAAAATATTTAATCAAACATTAAATTTAACAGATTTAAAGGCGTTTTACAAAACAAGAAAGTTTGAAGAACAGTATATAACTGAAGGTAATATCAATTATTTTGATTATAATAATAAGTTAATTGCAGAACAAACATCTTCTATGTTAAACACACCTTATTTTGTTAATGCAATTCAACAGGGAGTTTATAATTTTAGATATAAACCAAATGATTCTTATCCGTATAAATCAGCGGCGTTTTTATTCCTTAATAGTTTACCGTTAGCAACTCTTAGAGAAACATATAAATTATATGATGAAACTAATAGTAGTGTAAGTGATCTTGATTATATTATATCAACACTTAAAAAATTCGGAGCGGTACATAAATTACCATATGCTTGGGTATTAAAATATGGTTCTATTTGGCATCGTTATAAGACTTGGATAGAGACTGGTGTTGATATTTTAGATGAGGTTTGGACTGATTATAATTATTCATACAATTATGACCCGACAAATAGTGCAACTACTAAAACATATACTGTAAATATCAATGGTACTAGTACTGATATTGTATTACAAGATAACGTAACAAATGGTATTAATGAACAGACAATTATTAATCCTGGATTTTACCCAAGAACTATAGATGATTTTAATGTGTTCTTACAAGGTCAAAGAGTGTTTGGTACTATACCACAAACCATAAATGGTAATTGTGAAATAACAGGAACAACATTGACTGTAACATCGGTAAATGGTAATGATTTATTTGTAGGTGCCGTTATTACAGGAACAGGTATTTCAATTGGAACCGTTATTTTAGATCAGTTAACAGGTACTGATGGTGGAGTAGGAACATATGTTATTAGTCCGACACAAAACACAGAACCAACACAATTTGAGGTTACCAACAATAACGCAAATGGATACACAAGTGGTGAGATACAAGGGGCAATTGGAAACGAATTGTTTTTGTTTTATACCACAGGATCAATAATTAATAAGAATCCAGGATTTGATCTTGGGGATCTTACAAGAAGTTTATACATCAGACCCTGGAGTTGTTATACAACGATACCAGGAAGTGGATACATATACCCAATGCCTTCATTTGGTTCTACAATAAATCAAACACTTGACGAATGTTTTAAGACTAATAATTTGTTTCTTAATACCGAAGTATTAAATAATGGTGCAATGTATAACGGATCTGTTAGAACATTTTGGAAGGCACCAAACTATGGATATTTTGATAATGAAAAATTGAGCAAACCATCACCTGATAGTTATCTTAAAGAAGTGTTTAATGGAGTATCTATACAACAGAACTACTCAATAAATGGAAGTTCTCAAACATATTCAAAAATAAGTGAATTATTTACAACCTTTAATAAGGAGGCGTTGGATATTTTAGAATCTGAATTTTTAAATTTCAGTAGGTCGGTATATGATTATCAAACAACATTACCACCAACAACAGGAGTTGAATTAGAATCTGACAAAATTAATAAAAATTTCCAAGCGTTAATGAGACAAGCAATGAAGTTAACAACACCAACTTCAAATAGTTCAAACGGAGACGCAATAGTTCAAGAAATACAACAAAGTCAGATTGATAATTTCGGTAATTACTTATCTAAATTTATGGACTACACAACCATAATCAAATATGGTAATCCTTCTAATTATGATAAAAAATTATTTTATACTTTTTCTAATCAATTCATTGTTGATCCATATACTTATCAGGGATATAATCAAAATTCGCCAAATAGTTTACCAACCAACGGTGGATCAATTACATTAGCACAATCTAAAACACAATATCCTGAAACATGGAAAACATTAGAAACTTATATTGGGTTTTCAGAAATACCTGAATTGGCGTATTCAGATAATGGATCATATATTACAGATTTCTTTATTGATATGAATGTTGAGTTTAGTGAAACTAACATCAAGAATTTCGCACCAATTATAAAAATGTATGCAACCCAAAAATTGGGGGATGATAATATGAATTTACCAACATTTTATTCGTTGATGAATACATACATAACAAAAAACACAACATATCTTAATACTTTGTTTGATTTGGAAATGACTAGATTGAGACAAAAATTACCAAACGTTGATATAACTAAAACTGATGATAGTGTTAAATCTAATCTTGAAGGAGAACAAACAAGATATGAATTGTGGGATTTGTTCAAAACAATAAATGATACTTGGATATCAGGAGCTGATTTAAAAAATAAAACATTGTTTGAGGATGTTTTATTTATGGATAGGGCAAGTAGAGATGTTGGACAAAAAGTATTTGTTGACGTGTTTAAATTAAAAGATTTAATTGAAAATGCAAGTTATAAAAACACATTACTTGATTTAGTACAAACAGTATTAGTAGAAAATAATTTCGTTAATTTTACATTACCTGCGTATGCTAATTTCTACAATGTTAGAGATGTAAGTAAAAACCCATCACCAAAACCTGAAGGAACATTAGAGTTCGCAAACACTTTATTTGGAACATTTTTAAATGTTGATTATAGAGAAACCGCGGCAAAATTCCTTTGTTTGTATGCTAATCCACCAAGTAAATATCTTGCGATGAACGATAATGTGGATTTTAGATATAGAGATGACGCTTTTGATTTAAGAAGATCAACTGATAATCCATTATTAGAAAACCAAGAAAATAAAACCAATTGGGATAAATCAAATAAAGTTGTTGGATTTAACGTAGATATCGGACCACAAAACCAACAGATATTCAAACAGTTTGAGGTTTCCCAAGATCCAGGATTACCAACATCAGAATCTTTGGAGGTATTAAATCAAATGGCAAATTTGGATAGAAACAGAGGTGGATACAGTCAAAGTGTTTCGTTATATAATCTATATAAAAATAGAAGTTATAAATGTTCTATTGATATGATGGGTAATGCGTTAATGCAACCTATGATGTATTTTAATTTAAGAAATGTCCCAATGTTTAGTGGTCCTTATATGATTACTAAAGTTGCTCATAGAATATCTGAAAATGGATTTGATACAACGATTGAAGGACAAAGACAACCATTCTATAGTATTCCTAAAATTGAAAGTTATATTCAGTCATTAAGTAAAAAAATACTTGAAAATATTAGAGAACAAATCCAACAAACGGATAAGATTGCAAACGCAGGGACAAATGATGTGATAGGTCAAGTTAGTGATGTTATTAATAATACAAACACTAAAATATCATTAAGTGCAAATCAAACTTGTGGTGATAAATTAATTGAGACATATAAAGATTATACAACAGAAACACCAACAAGTACAAGTATTAATATTAAAGATTTAATTAGTAAGATTAACGACAAGGTAAATGCAATACTACCAAAATATGCGGACACAAAATTATTGGGTGAAGTAATTTATAGTATTATTTCATTAAGAATACCTTTTGATACTACTTTTACAACTTATAATAATAATTACGGATATATACCATTAACATCCGCATATGGAGGATCCAAGGATAATTTTAAAACAACATATTTTTGTTCTTCAAATAATACACCATTAGCAAGTTTTAATAGTGTTGATTCATTTATTGATTTTATGATAAGTAAATATAGTAAACAACTAATAGGGAGTATTAACAAATATAATAACCAATTCTCAAGTTATAATACTACAAGATTAAGTAAGTCAATTGTTAAATTTTATATTTTAGAGTTCCCAACACAAAATGATCCCAATGTATACGATAATTTTGAAGAACAAAAGATAACTGAATACGAAGCAATTGTTAGTAAAGCAATTAAAATATACTTAGAAAATATTGGACAATAATATGGTTTAAATTTTTCTGAACTTAATGATATTTATATATAAATAGAAACTATGAGTACAAAACTAATATTAGATAATTACTTGGGTAAGAACACAAGAGTTACAGAAAAAGATGCTGGAAACGGATTTAAAGAAGTGTGTGATTTGGACACAGGAGATTGTTATACTATCAGAATGAAAGATGGTTTAATTGAACGTGTTGATAATACAATGAATACAAATAAAAAAATACAAGTTGAAACCAAAACAGGTATAAAACAATTATTAAACGGATAAGATGGCAATTGATAAAAAAATAATTGAAGAGATTAAGAGATATAACTCCATTAATAATTATATTATGGAACAAGATGTTCCTGATTTACCACCACCACCTGCAGAAGGAGGGGAATTACCACCACCACCCGCAGGAGAAGGGGCACCTCCAGCACCTGGAGAACCACCTGTAGATCCTGCTGCGGCTCCCGCACCACCTGAGGCACCTGCACCACAACCTGTTGATGTTGCAAATGATCCTGATGTTGAGGAAATTGGTAATGAAAAAGATGAAACGGAAGAATTGGATATTACTGACTTGGTAACATCACAACAAAATATTGAAAATAAACAAGAAGAGTTCTTCAACAATTTATTTCAACAGATTCAAAATATGGAATCTAAATTAGGTGAAATGGATAGTATTGTTAATGCAATCAATAGCCTTGAAACTAAGGTTGAAAAAATGAGACCAAAAACTCCACAAGAAAAATTAGAATTGAGAAGTTTAGATTCAGGTCCATTTACCCAAAAATTAAGTGACTTTTTTACAGACAAAGAAGAAGACATGGAAAAATCTGGAAAGAATGAATATGTTCTAACAACTGATGAAGTTGAAGATTTTTCACCAAAAGAAATCAAAGGTACTTTTAACGCCTTTGATGACGAAGATATGATGCCTTGATTTTGAAAGGGGAGTAAATGCCCCTCTCAAAATTTTTTTTAACGACCTTATTGACTACTACTTATTTACTACTTATATTTTCTACGTAAACCTTTAAATTAATATACAAATGGCGACAAACAATGTTTTAGATGCGGTTTTGGCTCAGTATGAGAGCTCAAAACAAGGTGGTTTTTCTAACACCTCAAAAATGTCTTCGGACGAAAGAATGAAAAAGTATTTCGCGGCAATCCTTAAGGATAACGAAAAACAAGGTCAGAAACGAGTACGTATTCTACCTACAACCGATGGATCTTCACCATTCAAAGAAGTATGGTTCCACGAGATCTATGTGGATGGTAAATGGCAGAAATTTTACGACCCATTGAAAAATGACAATGAGAGATCACCATTGACAGAAGTTTATGATGATTTGATGTCAACGGGTAAAGATTCTGACAAAGAAATTGCAAAACAATATAAAGCACGTAAGTTTTATATCGTTAAAGTAATTGATCGTGATAATGAACAGGATGGTGTAAAATTCTGGAGATTTAAACACAATTACAAACAAGAAGGAATCCTTGATAAAATTATTCCTATTTGGAAGGCAAAAGGTGATATCACTGATTCTGATAAAGGTCGTGATCTTATCTTGGAATTGACCAAAGCAAAGACACCAAAAGGTGCGATATACACAGTTATCCAAACTGTTATGTATGACGATCCAACACCAACTCACGAAGATGTTGAAACAATGAATGAGTGGGTTAATGATGAATTATCTTGGGATGACGTATACTCTAAAAAACCTGTAGAATATCTTGAGGCGATTGCACGAGGAGAAACTCCACGTTGGGATTCTGATAAAGGTGGTTATGCATATAGTAATGATACTGTTGCAGAAACTTCTATTGGTGGAAGTAAATCATCTTCAAAACCAAGTTCTGATCCACAAGCAAACCAAGAGGTAGACGAGGAATTACCTTTCTAAAAAAAGATCCAATAAAAGATAGGTAGTGATTTACAAAGTCACTACCTTTTTTTATCTTTTTACAAAACAAACATTATGGCAATTAAAAAGAAAGAAGTATCATTTGATACAATCAAAAGTAAATTTTCTACAAAAACAAAATATAAACCTGAAAGTTTTTATAATTGTGGTGAAGCATTTATGGAGGCTAGTGGATTACCAGGTCCTGTTATGGGAGCTATTAATATGTTCTTGGGACACTCAAATACGTCAAAGACAACCGCAATGATTCTTGCTGCCGCTGACGCACAAAGAAAAGGTCATTTACCCGTTCTTATTATTACCGAAAAGAAATGGTCTTGGGAACACGCAATTGAATTAGGATTACAAGTTGATAAAACTGAAGATGGTGAATATGATGGTATGTTTATTTTTAACGATTCTTTTGATGTGATTGAACAAGCAACTGAATTTATCAATGATATCCTTGACGCACAAGAAAAAGGTGACATCCCTTATAGTTTATTATTCCTTTGGGATAGTATTGGATCAATCCCTTGTCAAATGACATTTGATGGTAAAGGTGGTGGAATGCACAACGCAAAAGTATTGGCAGATAAAATTGGTATGGGGATCCATTCTCGTATCTCTAAATCAAAAAAAGAAGAGTACCCGTATTACAACACCTTAGTTGTGTTAAACCAGCCTTGGGTATTACTTCCTGATAATCCATTTGGGCAACCTGAGATCCAAGCAAAAGGGGGAACTGCGGTATGGTTAGCAAGTAGTTTAGTATTCTTATTTGGTAATCAGAAGAAGGCGGGTATTAGTCATATTGATGCGACTAAAAATGGTAGAAAAGTATCATTTGCAATTAGAACAAAGATTTCCATTTTGAAAAACCACGTTAATGGTATTGGATATAAAGATGGTAAGATTATTGCAGTACCTCACGGATATATTTTGGATACTAAAGAATCTTTAGATAAATACAAAAAAGAATATTCGGATTATTGGGGACAAAAAATAGGGGACTCAAACTATACATTAGATGAGTCCGCTGAATATGATGAAGAAGTAGAGTAATATTGTAGAACGAATTAATCGTGTTAAAATGACCAAGACACTTATTGTTGATGGTAACAACTTATTGAAAATAGGATTTCACGGGGTTAAAGATTTCTTTAACGAAGGTGAGCACGTTGGTGGTACTTGGCATTTTTTAAATACACTACGAAAATTCTTAGAAGAAACTAATTACACAAAAGTAATGGTTTTTTGGGATAGTGATACTAATTCGTCAAAACGAAGAAAACTATACCCCAAATATAAAATGAATCGTAAATCATTTGATAGTGATGAAAAAACTGATTCATTTAACAAACAAAAAACAAGGGTTAAACAATATCTTGAAGAGATGTTTGTAAGACAATTAGAGGTTGAAAATTCTGAAGCGGATGATCTTATTGCCTACTACTGTCAAATATCCTTAGACGAAGATAAAATCATATTTTCTTCGGATAAAGACCTTACTCAATTAATATCAGAAAAAGTAACAATCTACTCCCCCAATCTTAAGAAATATTTTAAGAAGGGGAGTAAGATTAAATTTGATCATATTGAGATTCCACATTATAACGTTACAACATTTAAAATTATTGCTGGTGATAGTGGAGATAATATTGATGGAATTAAATTACTTGGTGAGAAAACTTTAGTCAAATTATTTCCTGAGATACTTGATTCACAAGTATCATTTACTGATATTTTAACAAGAGGTAAAAAGTTATTAGAAGAACAAACTAAAAGTGTTGTTTTAAATAACTTAATTAATGGGAAAACAAAAGACGGTATTTTTGGAGAAAAATTCTATCAAACAAACCAAATATTAGTTGACTTGTCCGAACCCCTTATAAGCGATGAAGGGAAGGAATTGGTACAACAATATTATTCAGAAAGTTTAGACCCCGACGGAAGGGGATATAGAAACTTAATAAGGATGATGATGGAGGATGGATTTTTTAAATACTTACCAAAAGGTGAGGAGGCTTGGGTTAACTTCTTAAAACCATTTTTAAAACTAACAAGAAAAGAAAAAACAAATTACAGAAACAAAAAAACAAGATTATGAGAGATCAAGAATTTACAAAAGTGGAGTTCCTATTGAAGTGTAATGAAAACATCGTAGTACAACGATTTTTCAACGTTAGAGGGTTTAATCCAAAATCTAAAAATTCTTTGGATGTTCAAGATTATGTTAAACATTTATGTTTGACAATTCAGAATGGTTTAAAGATGAGATCGGTTGTCTATATGTTGGACAATCAATATGAAATTCAGGATAATCCTGAGATATTAAATACATCATATACAGAGGGTGAAGAGAATTTTAATATGATAATTAGGGTTGGGGACCTGACAATTTGTCATAGAGTGTTTGATGCAAAAGTATACCCTCCAAAGGTAAGATACACCGTAGACCTACGTCCGCACCTAAAAGGTATCTTGTCTGACCTTACTGACATTTTTTCAGGTAAAAATTTTAATACTGAGTATGCTGGATTTAGTTTAGTTTGATAGTATTTATCTTTACGAACAAATAAAAAAACTATGGCGACAAATAAAAATTTTGATTATTTAGGGAACAATTTCCAGATTCAGTTATTGAATCAAATCATTTTGGATAAAGAATTTTCACACTCAATTATTGATGTAATTGAGACTAGTTATTTTGAAAACAAGTATTTTAAAATAATCATCCAAATGATTAGAGAGTATTATAAAAAATACAATCACACACCATCATTTGACACATTAGAACAAGTGGCAAAATCCGAATTACAACAAGAAATTGCATCCAAAATTGTATTGGATATGATTGGTAAAATCAAGTCTGCGCCTATTGACGGAGGGGATTTTGTCCAAGAAAAGGCTCTTAAGTTTTGCAAACAAGAAGAGGTAATAAAAGTTATGGGTAAGGCTCAAAAAATCATAGATGGTGGTGAATTTGAGAGTTATGATACCATAGAACAAATGTTTAGAGAGGCATTACAAGTAGGTGAAAAAAACACAAATTTGGAAAGTGTTTTTAGTAACTTAGATCAAGTATTGGATGACGATTACAGACACCCAATTCCTATGGGAATACCTAGTATTGACAGGTTGTTAAAGGGTGGTTTAGCTAAAGGTGAGATTGGAGTTATTTTGGCACCGACAGGTGTTGGTAAATCAACCTTATTGACTAAGATCGCGAACCACGCATTTAACTTGGGAAACAACGTATTACAGATCTTTTTTGAAGATAACCCAAAGATTATTCAGAGAAAACATTACACCCTTTGGACAAAGATTCATCCTGACGAATTGTCAGATAAAAGAGATGAGGTTATCCGAAGAGTTAAAGAGATTGAGGATTCTATGCCAAATAAATTAATTATGCAAAAGTTACCGTCAGATACAGTAACAATGCTTCAGATTAAGAGTCAAATCAGAAAAATAATTGCGGATGGTACCAAGATAGATATGGTATTATTGGATTATATTGATTGTGTTGTTCCTGATAAGAATTTAGGTGATGAGTGGAAGAGTGAAGGATCTGTAATGAGAGGGTTTGAATCAATGTGTCACGAACTTGATCTAGTTGGTTGGACCGCAACACAAGGAAACAGAAGTTCAATCTCGTCTGAAGTTGTAACAACAGATCAAATGGGTGGATCAATTAAAAAGGCTCAAGTAGGACACGTTATCATTTCCGTGGCAAAAACTCTACAACAAAAAGAATTGAAATTGGCGACA